>Ga0129312_1000543_pt1 | contig 30521 bp, 29 predicted proteins | sample O827metagenome_FD_94434 | JGI IMG/M metagenome (GOLD analysis project Ga0129312, IMG submission 94434) | Orangutan group fecal microbial communities from Wisconsin, USA - O827 metagenome | ecosystem: Host-associated > Mammals > Digestive system > Large intestine > Fecal | place: USA: Wisconsin... | reverse complement strand
TCCAGAAGCAATTATGGTTATTAAATCTACAATTCCAGTTGGATATACAACAAGTGTTAGAGAAAAGTTTCACTGCGATAATATTATCTTTAGCCCTGAGTTTTTAAGAGAAAGTAAGGCATTGTACGACAATTTGTATCCAAGCCGAATTATTGTTGGAACAGATATTAATAATGCATGTTTAGTAAAAGCTGCACATACATTTGCACAGCTCTTACAGGAAGGTGCTATTAAAGAAGATATTGATACTTTATTTATGGGCTTTACAGAGGCAGAAGCAGTCAAATTGTTTGCAAATACATATTTGGCATTACGAGTTTCTTATTTCAATGAGTTAGATACTTATGCCGAAATGAAAGGTCTGAATACACAGCAGATTATTAATGGAGTATGTCTCGATCCTCGTATTGGAACACATTATAATAATCCATCTTTTGGATATGGTGGATACTGTTTACCAAAAGATACAAAGCAGTTGCTTGCTAACTACGCAGATGTTCCTGAAAATCTTATTGAAGCAATTGTTGAGTCTAATAGAACGAGAAAGGATTTTATTGCTGATCGAGTATTGGAACTTGCTGGAGCATATGAAGCGAATGATGACTGGGATGAAAGCAAAGAAAAAGATGTTGTGGTAGGTGTATATCGTCTCACGATGAAGAGTAATAGTGATAATTTCCGTCAGAGTTCTATCCAGGGAGTCATGAAGAGAATTAAGGCAAAAGGTTCTACGGTTATTATTTATGAGCCTACACTGAAAGATGGAGAAACTTTCTTTGGAAGTAGAGTAGTTAATAATTTAGATGAGTTTAAGAAGCAGAGTCAGGCAATTATTGCTAATCGTTATGATAGTTGTTTGGATGATGTTAAAGACAAAGTATATACAAGAGATATTTTTCAAAGGGATTGATGAATTTGAAAGTGAAAGGAGAAGACATTGAGAATACTTATTGTAAATTATAGATATTTCATTTCAGGTGGCCCTGAAAAATATATGTTTAATATTAAAAAGATGCTTGAAGATAATGGACATGAGGTTATACCCTTTTCCATACATTCCAATAAAAATGTTGAAACAGAATATTCAAAATACTTTGTAGAACCAATTGGTGGACGAGATACAACATATTTTGATGAAGTGAAAAAGACACCTAAATCAATTTGGCAGTTACTTACACGAAGTATCTATTCTCGTGAAGTAGAAAAGGCACTAAAAAAAGAAATAAATGATGTAAAACCAGATTTAGTATATATTATTCATTTTGTTAATAAATTGTCTCCGAGTGTAATTACAGGTGCGAATAAAATGGGAGTTCCTGTTGTATTAAGATTATCGGATTATTTTCTGTTATGTCCAAGATTTGATTTTATGTATGAAAAGAAAGTCTGTGAGGAGTGTTTATCAAAGGGATATAAGAGTTGTATTAAAAAGAGATGTGTGAAAGGATCCTTATTTGCATCTGTTGTAAGAGTGTTTTCTATGAAGTTTCATAAAATGATAAATGTATATAAAAATGTATATGCATTTATAACACCATCAGAATTTTTGAAAAAAAAATTATCATTAAATGGATTTGAAGAAAAAAGAATTCATTGCATTCCTACTTTTACAGCAAGTAAAACAACAATAGGGGAACAGCAGATTGGATCGTATGGACTATATTTTGGACGTGTTACTGAAGAAAAGGGAGTTGAAACTGTTATAAAAGCGTATGAAAAACTGCCTGAATATACAGTTAAAATTATGGGAGATGATACAACAGATGAGGCAAAACGGCTGAAAAAATATGTAGAGAATCATAAAATGAAGAATGTTGAATTCCTTGGGTTTAAGAGTGGAGCGGAACTAGAGAATGTTATTAAAGGAGCTAGATTTACATTAATTCCTTCAATTTGGTATGATAACTTACCTAATACTGCTTTAGAGTCGTTTCAATATTCAAAGCCAGTTATCGCTAGTAATATAGGAAGTCTTCCTGAATTAGTTATTGATGGAGAGAATGGATATTTATTTAAACCATCAAATGTTGAAGATCTTATAAAAAAAATTAAGATGTTAGATGATGATACATTGGTTAAAAAGATGGGGCAAGCTAGTAGAAAAAGGCTTGAAAATAGATTTGCACCACAAACACATTATGAAGATTTGATGAAGATTTTTAATGAGGCTGTCAAGAGTAGAAAGTAAAGAGGTAATTAATAAAAATGAAAAAAAATACTGAAAAAAAATTAAATGGTACAGTAATCGTTACATATCGTTGTAATGCAAGATGTTCAATGTGCAATCGTTATAAAGCACCATCTAAGCCAGAAGAGGAAATCAGCTTGGATACAATAAAAAAATTGCCGAAAATGTATTTTACAAATATCACAGGCGGAGAACCTTTTATTAGAACGGATTTGAAAGATATAGTACGTGAGTTATATAAAAAATCTGATCGTATTGTTATTTCAACTAATGGATTTTTTACAGATCGCATTGTAGATCTTTGTAAAGAATTTCCTAATATTGGTATACGTATTTCTATCGAAGGACTTGAGGAGACAAATAATGAAATACGAGGTCTCCAGAACGGTTATCAGCGTGGATATGGCACATTAAAAAAACTTAGAGAAATGGGTATGAAAGATGTTGGGTTTGGTATGACTGTACAGGATAAAAATGCACCAGATCTTGTACCGCTATATAAAATTAGTAATGAAATGGGAATGGAATTTGCAACGGCTTCTTTACATAATAGTTTTTATTTCGTAGAAGCAAAAAATATCATACATGACAGACCAATGGTTGCAAAAAATTTTGAAAAGTTAGTTAATGAGTTGTTACGTAGCAATAGTCCTAAAAAATGGTTTAGGGCATATTTTAATCATGGATTAATTAATTATATTTATGGGCAAAAAAGACTTCTTCCATGTGATATGAGTTTTGATACATTCTTTATTGATCCATATGGTGATGTTATGCCTTGCAATGGAACTAAAGATAAAGAAATTATGGGAAATTTGAATAATCAATCTTGGGATGAACTGTGGAATAGTCCACAGGCAGAAGAGGTACGAAAGAAAGTTCGTTGCTGTGATCGTGATTGTTGGATGATTGGCTCTGTTTCACCTGCTATGCACAAATATATCTGGAAACCAGCAACATGGGTTTTAATACATAAATTTAAAGCTTTGTTTAGTAAAACACCATACAGTATGTATGAAAATCGTATTTGTTGTGACTATCGTGATGGAAAGGTCACAAAAGAAGAACTTGATAAATGCAGTACGTGTGATGTTAATTGTGTAATTAACAATGGATTAAGTGAAGCTTCGAAAGAGCAACTGAAACATAAATCTGGAGAACAGATTGTTGATGAAGATATTGCAAAACAGATGGAGAAATAAAAATGTATTCTATAACAAAAAGTAAGACTACAAAGCGATATGCTATTTTCATAGGTCTAGTATATATATTTGTATTCAAAGATTGGATGGAACAGTATATACCCGTTGTTGGTTATATGGATGAACTATTTGCGGTATTATCTATCCCTGTTTTTGTATTTGAACTAAAAAAGAATCAATTTAAACTTAAAATACAAAAATGTACATGGGGGGTATGCTAGGTTCATTCTAATATTCTTATGTTTTGGTTTTCTATCTAGTGTCATTTATAGATATCAAAGTATATTGAAAGCAGAAGTATCGGATGCATTTTTATGTATAAAATTTTGGCTTGCATTATATGTTGGAAAAAAGATTTTTGCAAAAATAGATATGCAAAAATATGCAAGCAAAATATATTTTCATGTAAAATGCATTACGATATTATATGGAGTGTTAATTGTTATTGATTATTCACTTCACATTTTCCAAGCGACAGAAAGATATGGTTTAAGATCTGAACAATTGATGTACACGCATCCAACGGTACTTGTAGCTTGCTGTGTGTTTTTGATTATGATTCTCCTTTCACTTAAAAATTATGTAACAGGAAGCAAGAAATATATAATAATACTATTGCTCATAATGTGTTCTACTTTAAGAAGCAAAGCTTTTGGAGCCGCACTTGCAATCGTATTAATATGTTATTTTGTGTTTGTTCGAAAGAAAAAAATAACGCTGAGAACAATGTTGCTATTTATTCCTTTGGTTGTGATTTTAGGATGGGATCAAATACAATATTATTTTTTCAGTTCAATCATTCCGGATTCTGCCAGGTATCAATTACTTACAAAAGCGTTTGAAATTGCAAGAGATATGTTTCCATTTGGTACAGGATTTGCTACATTCGGTTCATATTATTCTGGAGTATACTATTCATCGGTATATGCAGCATATGGATTATCTAATATTAATGGGTTACGCATCGGGGCATCACAATTTATAAGTGATTCATTTTGGCCAATGATATTAGGGCAATCAGGATATTTTGGACTGTTTTCATACATTTTTGCAGTAATGATGTTACTCAAAGCAATTCAGGGAATTAGAAAAGTAGAAAATTCATATTATGCTGCAGCAATGAGTGGAATATGTTATCTGATAATTGTATCAATGGCAGAATCTGCTTTCGTGCATCCGATAGCGGTACCGATAGCTATGATGATTGGAGCTTTTTTAGGAAAATGTGAGTAACGACATAAATATTCGACACTGAATAATAAATGATAGAAAATTGAATGTAATACATAAAAATATAACAAAAATTATAATTTCAATTATGAAATGGTCATTTATTCAGGAGGAATATTTGTGGAACTAAAAATAAAACCTAATAAAATTTTAATGTGGTTATCATATAACTGTTTGTTTTTTTCCATCATGCTTAAAATGCTATATCAAACAAACCAAAATAGCACTATAAGACTTTTTGGATTTGGTATGCAGGCAATAGTTTTGCTGTGTTATTTTTTGGAGGAATTGATAACATTAAAAAGAAAATCAATAAATTGTATTACTTTGATTTTAGGGATTCTAGTTGTATATCAATGTGTAATTACTATATTAAATGATTCAATTTATTTACCTTATACGCCAATTGATATATTTATTTGGCCGTTAAGTGTTATTGTGTATTATAACTTTACTTGTCATAATGAAATGAATAAAAATACTGAAAATAAGACATTAATATATTACTTCATAATGTGTCTTATTTCTGTATTCCTTATAAAAATACATTTAGCAGGAAATGGAAATATAGGGCAGGTAGTATTTCTAACATATTATTGTTTAACTGCATTGCCACTGGTTGTCATTTTTGTTAAAGGAAAGAACTCGCGAAATTTGTGTATATTATTATGTGTTGCTATATCTGTCGCATCAACAAAAAGAACTGGTACGATAGCATTAATTTTAGGGATATTCGTGATGCTAGTATTAGATGCACATATACAAGGGTCGTTGAAAGAAAAATGGAAAAGATATATGTATCTTTTTATTGCTATTTGTATAGGTAGTGGAGCAGTATTGTATCTTGAAAATAGATCGGGGCTTGAGATTTTTGACCGTTTTTCAAAATTAAGTACGGATGGAGGGAGCGGTCGAGATGTTATTTGGGCGATTACTCTTCAAGCATTTAATGTGTCAAATTTAAGAGAAAAAATTTGGGGACATGGTTTTCAAAGTGTTTATTATCGTCTTAGACCAGGCGGATTTTCTCGCTTTTCACATAATAGTTACATAGAGTACCTATATGATTATGGGATAATAGGCTTATCATTATTAGTATTATTCGTTTTATTTTTAATTATTATAGAAATAAAGTTTATACGAGAAAAAAATAAGTATGCTCCAGTTATGGGGATGTTATTGATTATTACGATTTTCCTAAGTGCGTTTAGTTATTTTTTTGAAGAATCAAATATTATACAGCCAATAGCTGTTGCATATGGAATTATTTTAGGACAAGCTTACAAGGAAAGGAAGAGGTATGAAAATTAGTGTAATTGTACCTGTATATAATGCAGAAAGATATTTAGATAAATTAGTACAGTCTGTTTTGAGTCAAACATATGAGGATTATGAATTAATATTAGTGGATGATAGCTCAAAAGACAATAGTTATTTATTGATGAAAAAATACCAAGAAATGGATAGTAGAATCAAGGCGTACACGAAAGAAAATACGGGACCAGGTTTAACAAGAAAATTTGGATTTGAAAAATCGTCAGGAGATTTGTTTTTCTTTGTGGATAGTGATGATTGGGTTACGACTTCTGATGTATTTAGAGAAATTAATGATTTGTTTGAAAAAAATGAAAAAATAGATGTTCTTTTTTTTGATAGAGAGGATATTATTGGCGATACGAAAGATATTATTCCAGGATTCAATGAGACTAGGGAAGGATTGCACAATATTGAAGAATTAGATGAGGTTGTTAGACCGGGTTTGGGGGCAAAGATTTTTAGAAAAAGTATATTAACAGAAGATATGTTTTATGAGTCAACTATATTTGAAGATTTATATACCACATATATCTATTTGGATAAATGCAATAATTATTTCTATTCATCTAAATGTTATTATACTATATATCATGATGTTGATTCATCCTCATTATCTTCAAAACCTACGGCATAATCTTTCGCAAGATCATTAAAGATGATTTTGATGGTACATGCAAAATTGGAGAGAAGCTCACTTAGATATAGTTTAGAATTATGGATGGCACTTCTGTTTACCACGTATTGGAAAGCACGAGTGAAAAATGATACTTCTTATAATTCAAAGGTAATAAATGAAAATATTCAAAAAATTGCTGGAATTTTGAAAAAAAATAAAGTTGTTATAAAACCAAGTGGGAAAAAACATATTAAAATATTAATATATAGGACACTTTTATTGATTAGCAAAAAAAAGTATGAATAAGAGAGTTGAAATTATATATTGTTATATTTTGGGCTATAAGGAACTTATATAGAGGATTAATTATGAATAATAATAAAAAAACAGCAGCAATCGTTTCACTGTATGGTAATTCAAATTTTGGAAATAAACTACAAAACTATGCGGTGCAAGAGATTCTGAAAAAAGAAGGATTAAATACAGTTAATATTGTAAATGTTCCTTGTTTGAATAACAATAAGGTGAATCATACTGAAGTATTAAAATTATACATAAAAGGTTGGCTCCGTTATATTTTAAAAGGCGACAAAATAAAGGACTGTGTTGATCCCAAAGATCCTAAAGAAAGAAAGAAAAACTTTTTGGAATTTAACAAAAAAATTGCAAACTCAAAACATTTTTTTTCTTTCTCAAGATTGCAAGAATTTGATAAATATGATTACTATTTTGTCGGTTCAGATCAGATATGGAATCCGATTTATGGTGGACTGAGTGATTTGGATTTGCTTACTTTTACTCAGAAAAAAAAGATTGCAATAAGTGCATCATTCGGAATAGAAGAGATACCGTTAGACTATAAAGGAAGAGTGAAACAGTATATTTCGAAATTTGATGCAATATCAGTAAGAGAGGAGGCCGCAAAAAATATTATAGAAAGAATAACAAATCGCCAGGACATAGAAATATTGATTGATCCAACAATGATGTTACAAAAAGAAGAATGGGATCGAATTGTAAAAAAACCAAAGGAAATGCTTCCGGATAAATATATTGTTTGCTATTTTTTGGGAACTGAAACAAAGGAATATATAAGTGCTATACATAAAATTGCAGCAGAAAAAGATTGTGAAATTATTGATTTATCTAATTTAGAAAGTGAATTTTATTGTTGTGGACCGTCTGAGTTTGTATATCTTATAAAAACAGCTGAATTTGTATGTACAGATTCATTTCATGCGTCGGTTTTCTCAATTTTATATAATAGACCATTTCTAGTATTTGATAGAAATGGGAAACATACAGGAATGGGAAGTAGAATAAACACTTTATTAAAAACATTTCATTTGGAAAAACTGCATTATACTGGAAACTTTCAAGATGTCAAGTTTGAATATGATTTTTCAATAACCAATCAGTCGTTAAAAAAGGAAAGGGAAAAGGCATACAGATTTATTCACCATGCATTAGATGAATAATGATAGTACAAAAAGGATAATGCGAGGTTAAATAAATGAGTGAGAATAATTATAAAAAATTAGTATATAATACCGCAATTTTTGCAGTGGGTAATTTTGGAAGTAAAATATTAACCTTTTTGATTGTTCCATTATATACATATGTGTTGACAACAGCAGAATATGGAACAATTGATTTGTTTATAACGTCATTAGGCATGGTAATTCCATTTTCAACTATGATGGTTAATGAAGCACTTATACGTTTTGTTCTTGGAAAAGACTTAACGCCAAAAGAAGCAGCAAGTAATTGCTTTGCAGTTTTTTTATTTGGAGCTGCAATATCTATAGCATTTACTCCAGTGTATAAAATGATTTTCAAATTTGATGAATATATTTGGATATTTGTTGCTCTTCTAGTTGTTAGAACATTTAATCAGATATATAGTGAGTATTTTCGGGCAATAAATCAGAATGTAAAATTTACAATTTTTGGTCTAATTACAACAGCTACGACATTGGGATTCAATGTACTTTTTCTTTTAGTTTTTAAGTGGGGAATGGCTGGATATTTATATGCGACGTTGTTAGCAGCAGTTATTGGCACAATATATATTCTTGTATTCAGTGATTTTTTTAAAGTTGTCTCCTTTAAATGTATTGATAAAAAAATATTGAAAATGATTTTGAAATATAGTATCCCGTTAGTCCCGAACAGTTTAATGTGGTGGATTATGGCAGCTGGTGACAAATATATTATCAATTACTTTTTGGGGGATAGTGCAAATGGAATATATTCACTTGCTTTAAAAATACCTCAAATCATAAATATGGTCTATTCTTTGTTTATTCAGGCCTGGCAAATGTCTGCTATTGAGGTTGAATCAAGTGAAGACAAAAAAGGATTTTATCAAAATGTTTTCAATGTTACGTCATTTGGAATGGTATTTATTACAATTGGAATTGTTATGCTTATTAAGCCGGTTTATGTAGGCGTTATGAGCAAAGAGTTTGCCATAGCATGGGAATATGTACCTTTATTATCGGTGTCAACAATTATTAGTTGCTATGCTTCTTTCTTTAGTGTTGTGTATACGGTAGGGGCTAAAACAAATAAAGTTTTTATTACAACTGCATTAGGTGCTGCGACCAATCTTTTATTCAATTTTATTTTAGTTAGGCCGCTTGGAATGCAGGGAATTGCGATTGGAACTTGTTTAGGATATTTTGCTGTGCTTTTGATAAGGGCACGTGATATGAAAATAGAAATGAACATAGGGATAAATTTCAAGCGTAATATTTTTTCGTTTGTATTGCTAATCATACATTCACTTATTCTTATTTCATTTGGTGAAATACAGGCATTTTTATTTGGAATAGTTTCTTTGATAATAACTTCGTTTATGTATCGTGAGGAAATGAAAGCGATAATTCATAAATTTGTCAAAAGAAAGTAAATGAAAGGAAAACATATGAAATTATATAAAAAAGTTTTTGTAAATTTAGCTAAAGTCTTGCCGGATTCAATTTATTTAAGAATGGTTTTTTTTAGTAAATTGAAGAGAAAGCTGGATTTGAGTAATCCAAGATCCTATAATGAAAAACTTAATTGGTTGAAAATAAATGACCGAAAGGAACACTACCAAATAATGGTAGATAAATATGAGGCAAAGAAATATGTTGCAGATAAAATTGGTGAACAATATGTTATACCTACTTACGGTGTGTGGGATCGTTTTGAAGATATAGAATTTTCAAAATTGCCATCTAATTTTGTTTTAAAAACAACACATGATTCTGGTGGAGTAGTACTTATAAATGATAAAAACAATATGGACATAGATAAAACAAAAGATGTATTGGAAAAGAGTTTAAAAAATAATTATTATTATCTATGCAGAGAATGGCCATATAAAAACTTGAAGCATCGGATTATAGCAGAAAAAATGATAACAAATACAGTACCAAATGATTATAAATTTTTTATGTTTAATGGAAAAATGGATAGCGTGATGGTATGTACGAATAGGGCATCTGGACATCCAACTTTTCGTTTTTATGATAAAGAGTGGAATCGCTTATTATATCAAAAACCGGAATTAGAACCTGAATCAAATGTGGAAAGACCGGAAAACTATGAAAAAATGATAAGGATTGCCGAACAACTCTCAGAGAATTTGGTTCATATGAGAGTGGATTTATATAATATAGATGGGCAAATTTATTTTGGAGAACTGACCTTTTTTGATCAAGGCGGTTTTGATACGGATATTACGCTTGAGACAGATTTGAAATGGGGAGAACTCATGGATTTGGAGAAGATTAAATAAGGCGTATTTGGGGGAATTTACAGTTTGGAGGGAGATAGAATATGGCGATAAACGAAAAAAAAGCGTATGCGGCATATTATGACAATGCCATAAGGATGAAAAGCTCTTCAGGTGCAATTTTTTCTTTGTTAGCAAATGAGGTTCTTGAAAAAAAAGGAATTGTTTATGGAGTTGCAATGAATGCATCTTGCACAGAAGCTGAGTATATTGGCATTACAGAAAAGCAAGATTTAGAGAAACTCCTGGGCTCAAAATATTTACAAGCTAAAATTAAAAATATTTTTAAGAATGTTCGTGAAAATTTAGTGTTAAATAAATTGGTTTTATTTACTGGAACAGGATGTCAAATTAATGGATTAAAGAAATTTCTTCAGAAAGATTATAAAAATCTTATTTGTGTTGATATTATTTGCCATGGGGTACCATCACCTGTATTGTGGAAAGAATATGTAGGTTATATGGAAAATAAAATGCAAGGCAAGATGGAGAAAGTCAATTTTAGATGTAAAGATCAAGGATGGGAAAACTTTGGAATGAAGGAGTATGGTTCGTCTAAAGAAGTTTATATCTCTAAAAGCAAAGACCCGTATATGCAAATGTTTTTAAGTGATTTCTGCCTTAGACCATCTTGCTATGAATGTAAAGCAAAGACATTAAGATTATCAGATTTAACGATAGGAGATTTCTGGGGGATTGACACTATTGCTCCAGAAATGAATGATAGTAAAGGAACATCTTTGGTAATTGTTCGAACGAATCAAGGAGAAGAAATATTTAACAGGCTCATATCTAAGTCATCTGTAAAAGTTATGGAAGTAGAATATGACGATGCTACAAAAGAAAATCCAGCAGAGTTCCGTTCTGTTTATAGACCAAAAGAGAGAGAAACTTTTTTTATAGATATGAAGAAAATGGATTTTGAAGAGTTAAGAAAAAGTTATTTATCTTTGCCAATAAAACAAAGAATAAAAAATGCTATTAAGAAAGTATTAAAACCGGTGCTTAAAAGAGCAAGACGGGGGGGTATAAAGTCAAATCTTGATTACGGTATGTTAATGCAGTTCAATATGGGAGAGAAGAATGAATAAAAAAATACAAATAATGCGAGGGTTATCAATTATTGCAGTAATTGTTATCCATACATATAACACTAATACATATGCTTGGGGGGGGTACGGAGTAATAATTCGACCATTTGTTAATTTTGCAGTAGGTATGTTTATATTTCTTTCCGGTTATTTAACCAAAGAAAACGAAAATGGAGTATATAGAGATATAATATATCGCAGAATTAAAAAAATAATTATTCCTTATATAATTTGGTCATTTATATTTGCGGTCGTGAATCGGAGAATAAATACATTTATACCGGATGTTTTTATGTCAAAATGTAATGGAATATATTATTTTATTCTGGTTTATATACAGATGGTACTATTAATACCAGTTACGTTTAAACTTTTGCGGAGTAGATTTTCTAAATTAGGGTGGTTTGTAACACCCGTTAGCATTTTTCTAATTCGTTATATAAGCTTGTGGTTTAATCTTGAATTAGGCTTTCCATTTCAGGGTGAATTATTTGTTTTTTGGTTTGGATTTTATTACTTAGGGGTAAGTTTAAAAAACGGGTATATTAATTTACAATTATCTAAAAAATGTTTAACTAACTTGTGTCTGTTCTCATTGGTAATTCAAGGTGTTGAAGGATTTATTTGGTATTGGATGGGAAACTTTGATATGGCGACAACACAATTAAAAATGAGTTCCATTATAACAACGGGGCTTTTTTGTATAAGAGCATACATATATATAGAAGCTGGTGATTTAAATTTGAATGAGCAACCAGTTATTTTGAAAAAATTTTTAAAAGTTTTGGGTGATAATTCTTTTGGAATATATCTGTGTCATATGCTGATAATTAGAATCTTAAATAAGTTAGTTCCAATGGCAAATGTATTTCCGATAAATGCAATATTTGTAATCATGATTTCTACAGTGTGTGTTATGATGGCACATAGAATACTAGGAAAATATGCTTATGTAATAGGCGTATAAAGGGAGGAAAAGATGGACAGGAAAATACCTGTACTATTTAAAGAAAAAAAAGAATGTTGTGGGTGTACCGCATGCTATGCAATTTGTTCTCAAATGGCAATTTCAATGATTGAAGATGAAGAAGGATTTGAATATCCTCAAATAGACGAAAAGAAGTGTATTAAATGCTATCAATGTCTGAAGGTATGTCCATTTAAAGAAACATAATAAAATAAGGGAAACAATAAAGTAAAAGCTAAGATAATAATTTTGCTATAAAAGATTTATTATAAGGCAAGATTACGAGTAAAAGGGAGTAAATAATTATGTGTGGAATTGTAGGATTTACAGGTAAAGAACAGGCAGCACCTATTTTATTAGAGGGCTTGTCTAAGTTAGAATATCGTGGTTATGACTCTGCAGGAATTGCAGTTCGTGATGGAGATAGGGATGTTGATATTGTAAAAGCAAAGGGACGACTTAAAATTCTTGCTGAAAAAACCAATGATGGGAAGGCAGTAATTGGTTCATGCGGAATTGGTCACACCAGATGGGCAACTCATGGAGAACCATCGGAAAATAATGCTCATCCTCATAGAAGTGATGATGGAAATATTGTAGCAGTACATAATGGCATTATTGAAAATTATCAGGAATTAAAAGAAAAGCTTGTGAGAAAAGGGTATACATTTTATTCCGATACAGATACAGAAGTTGCAGTTAAACTTATTGATTATTATTATACAAAATATGAAGGAACACCAGTAGATGCAATTAATCATGCTATGGTTCGTATTCGTGGCTCTTATGCTTTGGCAGTAATGTTTAATGAATACCCAGAAGAAATATATGTTGCAAGAAAAGATAGTCCGATGATTCTCGGAGTAGAAGATGGGGAATCTTATATTGCGTCTGATGTACCTGCTATCTTAAAATATACAAGAAATGTATATTATATTGGTAACATGGAGATGGCTCGTGTAAGAAAAGGTGAAATTACTTTCTATAATCTTGATGGAGATGAAATTGAGAAAGAATTAAAAACTATTGACTGGAATGCAGAAGCAGCAGAAAAAGCTGGATATGAACATTTTATGATGAAAGAAATCCATGAACAGCCAAAGGTTGTAGGTGATACAATTAATTCTGTTGTGAAAGAGGATTTTATTGATTTATCAAATGTGGGGCTTTCTGAAGAAGATATAAAAGAAATCAGTCAGATTTATATTGTTGCGTGTGGATCAGCTTATCATGTTGGTATTGCAGCACAGTATGTAATTGAAGATTTAGCCAAAATTCCTGTTCGTGTAGAACTTGGTTCTGAGTTCCGTTATAGAAATCCTTTGCTTGATAAGAATGGCTTAGTAGTAGTTATAAGTCAGTCTGGAGAAACAGCAGATAGTTTAGCAGCACTTCGGGAAGCAAAGGAAAAAGGAATACGAACATTAGGAATTGTAAATGTAGTTGGCTCATCTATTGCCAGAGAAGCTGATTCAGTATTTTATACTTTGGCAGGACCTGAAATTGCTGTCGCTACAACAAAGGCTTATAGTACACAGCTTGTTGCAACTTACGCTTTGGCAATCCAATTTGCAAAAGTTCGTGAAGAAATTTCAGAAGAAAGATATGTTGAGCTTATTAAAGAAGTAAAGACTTTACCAGAAAAAATTGCAAAGATTTTAGAAGATAAAGAACGTATCCAATGGTTTGCATCAAAACAGGTAAATGCCCATGATGTATTCTTTGTTGGAAGGGGCATTGATTATGCAATCTGTATGGAAGGTAGCTTAAAGATGAAAGAAATCAGCTATATTCATTCAGAAGCATACGCCGCCGGAGAATTAAAGCATGGAACAATTTCTTTAATTGAAGACGATATTTTAGTAGTCGGTGTATTGACTCAGCCAGAACTGTACGAAAAAACTATTTCTAATATGCTAGAATGTAAGAGTCGAGGAGCGTATTTGATGGGACTGACTACTTTTGGAAAGTATAACATTGAAGATACAGCAGATTTTACAGTCTATATTCCAAAGACAGATCCACTTTTTGCAACATCACTTGCAGTGATTCCATTACAATTACTGGGATATTACATCAGTGTAGCTAAAGGCTTGGATGTAGATAAACCACGAAATCTGGCGAAAAGTGTAACTGTAGAATAATTATCTTTAAGGGAAAGAACAAATTATGAGAACAACATTAGTTATCATGGCTGCCGGTATCGGTTCCCGATTCGGCGGTGGAATCAAACAACTTGCTCCGGTTGGCTTAAATGGAGAAATCATCATGGATTATTCTATCCATGATGCAATCGAAGCAGGCTTCAACAAAATTGTTTTTATTATCCGTAAAGATATTAAGGACGCATTTAAAGAAGCAATCGGTGACCGCATCGAAAAGATTTGCAACAATCTTGATGTGGAGATTGCCTACGCATACCAGGAATTAAGCGAACTTCCAGAAGGTGTGGAGCTTCCTACAGGACGTACCAAACCTTGGGGAACAGGACATGCTGTTCTTGCCTGTAAAGAAGTTTTGCATGAGCCATTTGCAGTTATCAATGCAGATGACTACTATGGAAAGGAAGCATTTGTTAAGCTTCATGATTTCCTTGTAGGCTATACGCCGGAAAAAGCGAATCAGTTCTGTATGGCAGGTTTCATTTTAAAAAATACTTTAAGTGAAAATGGTGCCGTTACCAGAGGTATCTGCGAGACAAATGAGGAAGGCTATCTCACAGCAGTACATGAAACTTCCAATATTGTTAAGACTCCAGAGGGTGCAGCAGTAGATAACGATGGACAGCTCACTTCAATTAATGCAGAATCCTACGCATCCATGAATATGTGGGGACTTACACCGGAATTCATGCAGACTTTAGAAGATGGATTTAAAGAGTTCTTTGCTAACATGGGAGACAAAAATATTTTGAAAGCAGAATATTTACTGCCAATTTACATAGATGAACTTCTTCAGGCAAGCAGAGTTTCCGTAAAAGTGTTAGATACGAATGACAAGTGGTTTGGAGTAACCTATAAAGAAGATAAAGACTATGTAGTGAAATCATTTGCCAAGCTGATAGAAGATGGTGTATATCAGAAGAATTTATTTGAAGACTTGAAATAAATAATAAAGGAGAACGATGGGAAGTAAGGTAATCGAAATATATAATAAAATAGCATATAATGTATTATCGGCACTGTACCAGCCTTTTTGGGCTGCCGTTCTCCTTGCATTTCTTGCAATGTTCTTATATCTTTATGCGAAAGAACATGAATGGAAGAAGAACGATTTTGTTAGAAATATATTTGCAACATGGTGGAGAGCATTTAGAAGTTCTTCAAATTTTCGTCGGACATTCGTATTAGCTTTTTATACAGCAATGATATTACTCCGAACAGTTTTAAATCGTGAGATATGGTTTGATCCGCTTGGAAAGCTTTTTGGAGGATGGGGACTATATGAAGATGGACAGTTTACAACAGAATCTATAGAGAATTTCATGTTATTTGTTCCATTTTCTATTTTGCTATTGTGGGCATTTCAAAAAGAATTACTTGGTGAATCTGAGGATATTAGATTTGGAAAAACCGTTTGGGAAGCCACAAAAGCTGTAGCAGTATTTTCTTTTCTGATAGAATTTACTCAGCTATTATTCCATCTTGGAACATTTCAAATATCAGATTTGACCTATAATACATTTGGTGGAGCTGTAGGTGGTGTTATCTATTATTTGGGATATTGTCGAAAGCGAAAAAATAAAATAAGAAACAGAGGACAGCTATTGAAGCATTAGTCTGGAGCAGGGAATCCTCTGTTTTAGGTGCAAGACGATTGGATTCACATGGAAATAGGAGTTATAAAATGGCAGGAAGACCAAAAAAGAAACCAGAATATAATCCAGAACTTCAATTTAATAATTTTCTTCAAGAGTTAAGAGATGCCTATGAAGATGCAGATTCATTAAGATCACTGGCAGATGAGTTAGATATTAGTCTGCTTAAACTCCGTAAGCTACTTATTACTGCAGATGTATTTACATCAGATATATGTACAGAAATCAATGATCTACATCAGTCAGGAAAAAAGATTCCGGAGATTATGAAACTCACAGGTCTTTCCAGAGCATCGGTACATTCCTATTTGCCCTACGCAAAGGGTCTTTATAATGCTGCAGAGATAAGCATAAATGCGGAGCGGTGCCGGACATATAAGAATAGACAAGAGGAGGTTCGGCTTCTACAGGAAATACCATCAGAGGAAAATTTGTGGCAGGCTGTGATTGCATTTCAGGATTATCCATTTAAAACGGTGACAGAATTACCGTTCCGATATAAATTAAAAGTTGGTAAAAACGGAGAGTATAACAGAGAGCTGATGATAGATCGTAGAGAGAAAAGTAAGAGTCTTGCTTGGAGTAGTGTGGTGCTGGCATTTGAAAATAGTAAGAGGATTTCAGAAGAAGTGAAGAAACCGAAAGCACTTGGAGATATTAGAGGAGTTTCATATATTTATTCTATATTATGGCGATTTGGCTTGATCAGAGTGCCGGAAGCAATAGAGAAGAAAATGGGAAAGCAGAGATAAATCCCTGCTTCATTGCTTGCAAGTGATTAGATTAACATGGATATATTAAAGAGTTTCTCGTAAAATAGAAAACGCATCAATGATTCCTTGCTTATAAGCAATACGGACATATTCTATAGATGCAATGTTTTCTGTTGTGATAGCGGCATCAATCGCATCCCATTGCTGGGGAGTTAGATTTAGATTCTGCATTTTTTCATTGGTTTTATTACAGTTTTTCTGAGCTTTTTGATATTTTTTATCTTGTTTGAGTGCGGCAGGTAATCCTGTTTCCATGCGAAAAGAGGCAAGCTGATCCAGAATACTTTCTGATGATGACAGACTGTTTTTAGCATTATGAATGAAATATTCTGTGAGTGCTTTATAGAGATTTTTTTTTAGTTTCTGTTCTTTTTTGCTCATTAGGTAAATTCCTCCCTTAAAGTTGTGCAAGTAAATAACGGTATAACGTTAATTTATCATCAGTTTGCGGAAATGTCAACGGCACACCGTTAATAAACAAAAGGGAAATCCTTTATACTGAATATATATTGTGATTTAAGGAGAATTTACATGACGTATTCAGATGCCATAATAAAGAGATTAAGTGACTTGTGTGCTGACAGAGGGATAACAATAAACAGACTTGCAACATTATCGGGGATTACACAATCAACAATCAACAGCATGATGAATGGAGAAACAAAGAATCCTAAACTGAAAACTTTGCGTAAGATTGCCATGGGCTTAAATATGACTGTTTCTGAATTGCTGGATTTTCCAGAAATGAATGAAATGGAGTTCGAAGATGAGTGAAAGAAAATATGTTCGATAAAATTTTGGAAATGTATTGACTTCCGTATATATGTTCGGTATAATACAGCTATCAGAAACGTATCGTTTCCGATAGAAAGGTAAGGTGAAAAGATGCGGCATAAGAGCGAAGAGTTAATGCAGCAGATATTGAATTACGCTGAGAAGTTTTTATTGCTGAATCATCGTTCACCTTATACCAGCGAAATTGCAGATGCGCTCGGTATAGTCAAGAGTACAGTATACAGATACCTCGTTGAGATGAACGAAAGAGGAATGTTGAGCTACCATAACGGGGAGATTGTTACTGAGAGGACGGAGAAGTTATCTTCGGATACAAAACCGGCGGCGGTGCTTGGATCAGTGTCCTGTGGTATGCCGCAGCTTGAGGAGGAATATGTAGAAGAATATGTTTCTCTGCCGGTTTCACTATTTGGAGATGGAGAGTTCTTTATCTTGCGGGCGAATGGAGATTCTATGACTGGAGCAGGTATCCATAGTGGAGACATGGTTGTTATCCGGAAGCAGAATACAGCTTCAGATGGTGATATTGTTGTTGCTCTGGTGGAGAATGAATCGACATTGAAGCGGTTTTTTCTTGATACGGAAAGAAGGTGTGTACATTTACATCCGGAGAATCCGAAGTATCCGGAAATTTACACGCAGAATTGCAGTATTCAAGGTGTTGCTGTTCATGTGATTAAGTCATTGCAAAAGTGATGATGGAATAACGGCAACAGGTGTAAGTTGCGATGAGATTGTCAGAGCAGATCCCAGTGAAAACAGGATATAACAGGTGGCATGGCTCGATGCTGCGGAATCGCCTGTTATTTACTCATCAACGGTTTTCAATTTCCCTTATCCGTTTGAGTGATAGTATGTGTAGATATTACTTGGAGGATTGATTGATGAGCGAAGAAGATGTATTAGTTGTAACCTGCCCGGTATGTGGCAAAGTAACTCAGAAAAGTATTTTTACCTATTCAGAAGTGAGATGTCAGAGATGCCACAGAGATCTGACGGCATTTGCAGACCTTGGTGTTGTAGTTGGCATTGATATGAATAAGAAACGGTCAAAGGAAGAGGTTGATCGTTTGGAAATGTATATGTCACATCTGGTAGGAGTTCTCCGGGATACGGAAGAATGAAGAGCAAAGTATAGTGATACAATTTAATATGCAGGAATGAGATTATCCGTGAATCTGCAATATTAGACAGCAGGAATCTTTACATGCAGCATGGATATTCAAGAGTTTGCTGAACGTGTTGAAGATGGCACAGAAACATCAGGAACCCGGCAAAACATATGCAAGAAGTTTATGGAGATAGTATAACAATATTGTCGAAATGAATGGAAAAGCATAATGTTTTGTCGGGTTTTCTTTTTATTCAGTACTTAAATAACTAAAACACTAGACAAAAAATAACAAGTATGTTAATCTATTTCTAACTACCATATTACTTTATGTAACATTATTTTTGGGTAGTAAATGACTTATTAATTCCAAAATTTTATAACAGGAGGGATAGAACGATGCGACAATGAAATTAAGGATTGAATTAATTTTTATGGACGTATTTTAAGATTTTTGGAAATAATTTTATTTAGTAGAGATTTGTGAGGGATATCAAACTCCGTATATGTAATAGATATAACCCTAAAGCAAATAATTAGAAAAATTTAGTCGAAGAAATGGATTAAAAAAGTTGGTACAGCATCTAATAAATTGCTGCACTAAAATGGCAACAATTTATTGGGTGCTGTACCAAAGAAACTAGCATGTTATGGAAAATAAGTGAAAACATACGCTAGGAGTCTGCCCATTTTTAGATTAAATCTAATTATTTGCTTTGGGGTTATTTTTTATTTACGAAGGAGGTGAATGGTATTGCCACAAGTCTCAAAGCCTGAAGATTTGCAAGAAGTTGGAAGCAAGATCAGGTTTTTAAGAAAAGAGAAAAAGATGTCTCAGCTTGAACTTGCTGAGGCAATAGGTGTAACACAGAATACCATTTACCTGATAGAAACAGGGCAATCAGAAATGAAATTGGGAAAGCTGTTTAGTATAGCTGAAGTGCTTGATGTTACACCAGATAAATTACTGCCGAATGAGGCAAAGACAACATCAAATAAATTATTTGAAATTGAATATCTTTGGAAACAGTTGGGTGAAGCAGATCAAACAATTATGCATACAACAATGCTGACGCTTATGAAAAGAATGCTGCAGCATACATAGTGATATAAATATTCTTTGTATATTACACAGAGATTATTTATATCACTTTTTTTATGTCAACATTATAGGCTGTGAAATTATAAGAAATTACATTATGGGCTGTGAAGAGTTTCGGATAGATGTTTGTTAGAATTTAATTACATCAAATGAAGGAGGAAAAGCCCATGACTCAGGAAGAAATGGAGTTTCGCCGCAGGTGTCCCTACGATGCCTTTGGTGATTATTCAGATGTATTAAAGGAAATCCGTCAGAAAGAAAAAGAGGACAAGACGGATACCGTATCAGTAGTAGATAGAAGTAAATAATGCTGGTTGAATCTTAGCACAGTGATTGTGCAACTGATTTTTCCATACAGAAGGCAGCAGGCTGGAGCTTCGGTTCCGCTAATAAAAAAAATTAGCGGGATCGGGGTCTATTTAGCTTAGTTGCCTTTCTTTTTGTCACCGATTCCTGCGGGAAAGGTGGCAATTATGCTGACATTAAGAACACTGAAAGAACTGATTGACACACCAAAAAAAGGAGAAAAACTTCCCACACCGAAGCAGCTTCGTACAGGTGAATCTCCTGTAGTTGCTCATAAAACAACAGGAACAGGAGTGAATGAGGTACATATTATCGTGTATCAGTCCGGATACGCAGTTTATGGAATTGGAAACAGAGCTACCGTGTTTCCGGTAAACCTGGAACTTGGGTATGGTTATTCTTCTGTGACGGAAAAGAAGCGAAAAGAAGATGAAAAGTATAATATCTGGAATCCAGAGACAGGACTTCGTGAGAAGAAGTGTTTCTGTGAATTAGAGGAAAGCTTTTTTGAAAAGGAAGAATGGTATCTGCGATTGATGCTGATTGGTGAGGATCGTCTGGCACATAATCTGGCTACCCGTGATCGAGGACGCTGCATTTCATATAGTGGCATTTCTGAAGAATTTGAAGGAATGGAGGATGAGCTGATGGATGTAGAGGAACGTGTGAATCGTCAGCAGATTGCAGAAGAGATGATGAGTGTACTTAGTGATAAGCAGAGAAAAGTGGTTCAGGAATTTTACTGGAATCAGAAAACACATAAGCAGATTGCAAAAGAAAATGGAGTAAAGAGAAATGCCGTAACAGAAATATTGAAATATGCTCTTAATAAAATAGAGAAGAATTTTGATGAAGACGGCAGAAAAAGATAAGTAAAATGAGGATGGGAAGCTGCATGTGTAAAGCAGTTTACCCGTAAGTTTATTTTCAATTCTAAATAGCATTTATATTCTAAAAAATTTTTTTGAAATTTTTCTGACCTTTTGTCCTCTACCGGCTGTGATTAGTGGAAAGAGGACAAAGTCATTTAAGACAACACTTCAAATGATTTATCTCAGTCCATTGCACCTTGACAACTGAATAAAAGGTCAGAATAGGATGAAAGCTCAGCTACGCATTTTGCGGCCAGTGGAAGTTCTCTTCTGATCGGAAATGCTCAATCCTTATTTTTGTTATGCCCGGTTCGCCGGGCGATGACAGTAGACCATGCGTCGGAGTTTTTGCTTTTGCAGGTTCCGGCGTATGACTGTGCTGTCATCAGTAATGATTTTGGCACAAATAATTTAAAACGGGGTGATGCCTATGATTTGATTGTATCAGACAGGTGAAAGCCTGTAAACCGGTAACAGAAAAAATAAAGCAAAGTGAGGTATTGAGAATGAAAGGGACATTGAAAAGAGTAATGTCTGGAGTATTATCTGTTATTACGATTGCAAGTGCTGTGGCACAGCCAATGACTGCTTATGCAGCAGAACCGGAAAAGGCAGCTTCTTCTTTTGAAGCACAGTATCCAGAACTGGAAGTGGTGAAAGATAAGCTGGCGGAGGATGAGATTTTAACTGCTAATGATTACAGCATTGATTATGGTTCTGATTTTGACATTAAGGTGGATTTTTCCGGTATTGAAGGAATCAATGATGCCAAAGTGAAAGTAGAGCTGTATGAAGCGAAGAATGAGGCAGGAGACGATTTTGACACATACCAGGCAGATACCTATAAAGCGGTTTATAAGGTAGAGCCGGTTAGTGGAAATCCTTCTTATCGTATCAGTCGAAATGTAACCGTAAAAGAGCCGGAAACGGAACAGCTGACAGAACCAAATACTTCTGAAAATACCGTCGGTGAAGGAAATGCTGGCGAGACAGAAGATTCTGGTAATGCGGAAGAAGATGCCGATGCAGAAGGGCAGACGGAAATAGTAACAGATCTGACAGAAGAGGAGGAAGTCACAACAGATGAAGAGTCTGGATTAACTGTCTCTGAAGTAATGGATCAGGCAGAGGATAGTGGTATTGACCTTTATTCAATGGAAGAAGGGGAAGTGTTTACTTTCATGGCAAGGGAAGCATCAACCCGAAGCACAAAGAAGGTAACTGTGACCAGAGGAGCGTGCTATCAGTATTCGGATTATGGGTATGGAAGCTATCTGACGTATAAGTACACTGTGAAGTTTGGAAATGTTTCTGCAACCGCTTATTGTATCCAGCCGGAGAAATCCAGTCCTGGAACCGGAACATACGATATTACAAAGCTGAGTGACGGTAAGAAACTGGCTAAGGTTTGCTATTATGGAACGAAGGCGGCAGGTGATGAAGGATTCTTTACAGAAGAGAACGGTTATGGCAATTTAAGTGCTGGTGCCAGATTTATCCTGGTTCATCTTGCTGCGTCATATGCAAATGGAGGAGATTCCGCTTTTTCTGGAGCAAGCAGCAAAGCAAAAACACTTGCTATGAAACTGTATAACTACTGTATTTCACAGCCAGAGATCCCGGATGTTGATATGAGTTTTTCAGATGCAGATGTAACCGCTTATGTAGATGGCAGCAGTCAGAGAACAAAGGAGATTACATTTAAGGCAGACAAACTACAGAGTATCACGATGAAACTTCCAAGTGGCGTGAAGCTTCATAATGTAACAACCGGAAAGACAAGTAAAACCGGGGAAGCCGTAGAGATCAGTGGTGGAACGAAGTTTTATTTATCAGCACCATTGACACAGGTGCAGGATGTTGCAGGAAGCTGGTCAGCTACGATGAAAGGAAGTGTAACAAAAGACTATTCTGCTTATAAGATCAGCACAGGTTCAGGTTCACAGGACTTAGCACTGGTATTTGGTGAAGGTGTGGATGATGAGAAATATGTGGATTTTAAAGTAACCTGGGTACAGTACGCAAGCGTTAAGGTGATTAAGAAAGATGCCAAAGCGAATGCGAAGCTGGCCGGGGCAGTGTTTGGCTTATACAGCGATGCAAACTGTACGAAGCTGATCACAAAGTTACCGGCAACAGATGCAAATGGTGAAGCGTCCGTACAGATTGTTAAGACACAGGACACCGTATATCTCAAAGAGATTACAGCTCCAAGTGGATACCGTATCAATGCAACCGCTTACAATGTGAAACTGGAAGTCAGCAAGACCACAACTGTTACAGTTCCAGATGAAGAACAGCTGGGACAGCTTACCGTTTATAAAGAAGGTGAGGTACTTGTTGGTGCTGACGTGACAGAGAACGGTACAACATTTAAGTATGAGAAACGCAGACAGAAAGGTGCGGTTTACGATGTGTATGCCGGAGCAGATATTAAAACTGCATATGGTACAAAAGTTTACAGCAAGGGCGATCTGGTAAAAGAAAATCTGACAACAGATACGAATGGAGCCATCGTTCTTAAAAATCTGCATCTTGGTACATATGTTGTAAAGGAAAAGCAGGCTCCGACAGGATTTTATAATGCCGGAGAGGAGAAGAAAGTGACTCTTTCTTATGCCGGACAGAATGTGGATGTTGTTTTTTCTGAGACAACCTTTACGAACGACAGACAGAAAGCAGAAGTGATTGTTACAAAACAGGATGAAGATACAGAAAATCCTCTGGATGGAGGAATCTTTGGACTTTATGCTGCAAGTGATATTACCAATGCAGATGGTGCAGTTGTTGTGAAGAAAGGTACGCTGATCCAGAAAGCGACAACAGGAGCAGACGGTACAGCAAAGTTTACAGCAGATCTGCCACTTGGATTTTCTTATGATGTGAAGGAAGTGCAGGCTCCGGAAGGTTATGTGAGAAATACAGAAGATGTTTATACGTTTGCTCTCTCATATACAAATGATAAAGAGGCAAAACAGACATTTAAGCATACATTCAAAAATGAGCGTGTGACAGCTAAGATTTCTTTGCAGAAGCAGGATAAAGAAACCAAAAAGGCAGTTCCACAGGGCGATGCCACTTTGGAAAAAGCAGTGTACGGACTTTATGCCCGTGAGGACATTGTGCATCCAGACGGTGCGACTGGTGTGGTCTATAAAGCAGGAGAACAGGTTGCCACTCTTACGACAGATAAGAATGGACAGGCTTCTGTGGATGGATTATATCTTGGCAATTACTATGTAAAAGAGATCACTCCTCCAACCGGTTATCTGGTCGATGAGGAAGAACATGATCTGGTCTGCAATTACGAGGGTGACCTCGTAGCAGAGGTAAAACGTGACTGTCTGTCTCTGGAGCAGGTGATGAAACAGCCATTCCAGATCATTAAAGCGGCAAACAATGGAAAGACCGATGCAGACTTACTGAAAGGGGCAGGATTTACCGCTTATCTGGTATCTTCACTGAAAGTAAATGAAGATGGCAGCTATGATTTTGATTCTGCCAAACCAGTAGTGATCGGAGAAAACGGTGCTACAGAAATCTTTACAGACGAGAAAGGTTATGCCTGCAGTATTGCGATCCCTTATGGAACGTATATTGTCCGTGAGACAACAACTCCGCATAACTATACTCCGGTAGATGATTTTATTGTACAGATTACAGAGAACCATCCAAGCACTCCGCAGGTGTGGAGAGTGATGCTGGATAAAGAGTTTGAAGCGAAGCTGAAAATCATCAAACAGGATGACGAGACAAAGAAAGCAGTGCTTCAGAAGAATACAGAGTTCAAGATTTTCAACATGGACACTGAAAAATATGTGGAGCAGGTAACGACTTATCCGACTACGGTAAAACATAAATCCTATTTTACAGATGAGCAGGGATATTTGATTCTTCCGCAGAATCTTAAAATCGGACATTACCGCATTGAGGAAGTAAATGCACCTTATGGATATACTCTGAATGAGAATTACTATGAGGTGAATGTAGATTCCAACACAGCATATCAGATGGACGGAACTTCTGGCGATGTCATCATTGAGATTGCATATGAAAATCATCCGGTCAAAGGGGAACTGAACATTGTAAAGCAGGGTGAGGTTCTGAATGGATTTAAGGATGATTTCACTTACCAGAGAGAAAATCTGGAAGGTGCAATTTTTGAAGTATATGCAGCTGAGGACATTTACACAGCAGATTTCCAGAAAGATGACCAGGGCAACCGTATTCTGGAATATGCTTCTGGAGCATTAGTGGGAACGGTTACGACCGATAAAGACGGAAAAGCACAGATTGCTGACCTTCCTCTTGGAACGTATAAGGTTGTCGAAAAGACAGCACCAGAGGGCTTTGTGTTAAACGAAGAGGCACAGACCGTTACTTTCTCTTACAAAGACCAGAAAACACCAGTGATCGAGCAGACAGCAGCTTTTGAGAATGACCGTCAGAAGGTAGAGGTATCCGTAGTAAAACAGGATGCTGAGAACGAGACGGTTGTAGCAGGTGCAGAATTTGGACTTTATGCAAAGGAAGATATTCTTGCTCATGGAGAAGTAGTTGTGAAAGCAGACACTCTGCTTGGAAAAGCAGTCAGCAATGAAGATGGAAAGGCAGTGTTTGAACTTGATCTTCCATTCGGAAGCTATTATATCAAAGAGCTTGCGGCTCCTGCCGGTTATGTATCTTCATTTGAGACACTGGAAGCAACTGCGAAATATCAGGGACAGGATGTGAAAGTGGTAAAACTGGAATCTGTATTTAAGAACCAGCCAACAAAAGTAACATTCAAGAAGTCAGATATTACTACAGGAGTAGAACTTTCCGGTGCCACTCTTACAGTGCTTGATAAAGATGGAAATGTGGTAGATACATGGAAATCTGTAAAAGGGGAAGAACATCTGATTGAACGGCTGACTGCCGGGGAGACTTATACACTTCGTGAAGAAATGGCTCCTTATGGTTATCTGATGGCAGAAGAGATCACATTTACTGTGGAGGATACTGCAGAAATTCAGAAGGTGGAAATGAAAGATGACGTACCGACCGGAACACTGATCATTAATAAAAAAGGTGAGTTCCTGGACAAAGTATCTGCACTGGATTCCGTTGGTGGCTGGCTCAAGCATCTGTTTGAATATTTCTCTGGTTCCTTGAAAGAGGTTACTTTTGAAGTTTATGCCTTAGAGGATATTAAAGCGGCTGATGGTGAGAGTGAGGATTATTACAAAAAGGATGCACTGGTAGCAACCATTACAACGGATGAGACTGGTGTGGCAAAACTGACCGATCTTCCTCTTGGCAAATATTATGTCAAAGAGAAGGAGACAGCAAACGGTTATGTCCTTGATGGGGAAACCCGTGAGGTTGATCTGACTTACCGTGATCAGAATACTGCGGAAGTTACTTACTCAGCAGACTGGCAGAATAAACGTCAGAAGGCAGAAGTGAAAGTGCTGAAAAAAGCGAAAGATTCTGACCGTGTACTGGAAGGAGCTGTATTTGCTCTGTGCAATAAGGATGATATTGTCAATGCAAAAGGTGATGTGATCCTGAAAGCGGATACGGTGATTGAAGAACAGGCTACAGATAAAGATGGAAAACTGACTTTTACTGCGGATCTTCCTCTTGGTCATACCTACTATGTGAAGGAAACTTCACCTGCACCGGGATTTGCGACCACAGATCAGGTACAGGAGTTTACTTTTGAGTATGGTGGAGCTGAAAAAGAGACTCTTTCCTATGAGTTTACTTTTGAAGATGAGGCAACAACCGTAGAATTTACCAAGACATCTCTGACGGATGGAAAAGAGATTGAGGGAGCAAAACTGAAAGTGACTGATGAAAGTGGAAATACCGTGGATGAATGGACTTCCGGAAAAGAGCCGCATATCATTAAAGAACTGACAGTTGGTAAAAAGTATACCATGACAGAGACACTTCCAGCGGATGGCTATGTTACAGCAGAGAGCATTACCTTTACGGTTGAAGATACCGGTGAGGTACAGAAGGTAGAAATGAAGGATGATGTGACAAAAGTGCAGATTTCCAAGACCGATATTTCTGGTAAGGAACTGCCGGGAGCGAAGCTGACAATCCTTGATAAAGATGGAAAGACAGTGGAGAGCTGGACATCCGAGGAAAAACCACACTATATTGAAATGCTTCCGATTGGAGAATATACACTTCGGGAAGAGACTGCACCAGATGGATACCTGGTAGCAGAAGATGTGAAGTTTACAGTAAAAGATACAGGAGAGATCCAGAAAGTAGTGATGAAGGACGAAGTGAAGCCGACGGAAACACCAACAGAGACTCCGGCGGAAACACCAGAAACAACATCAACACCAGAAACAAAAGATACTGAGACAACAAAGACATCTACTTCACCGAAGACAGGAGATAACACACCAATCCTTTTCTGGATCCTGCTTGCAGGAGTTGGAATGGCAGGAGTCGGAGGTACTGTGATTCTCCGCAAAAAGAAGAAAAAATAAGAGATCCTAAGATTTCTTAAAGAGGAATAGGGCATTTATGGACAAGTGTTTCATAGATGCCCTTTTTGCTAATACTGATAAAAAAGTGAAGGGAGAAGAAACGGGATGAAAACAGTATTAATCGTTGCAGGGATTATCGTATTCCTGGTATATGGGTTTGTTTTATACTGCTGCATAAAAGTTGGAAAGGAATCCGATGAACAGTATAACAGGCTGAGAGAGGGAAAGGAGCAGGAAGATGACAGAAGTAGGGTATGCAAGTGATAAGCCTTCGGACTGTGCGTATTGTTACTTCTTTAGTGCCGGGAGAAAGAAATGCAAAAGGAAAGAATGTTTTTATCGTATTTCTTCTCCGCCACTTCGCAGGAAGGTAACTCACTGGGAGCCATGTGAAGGCTGTCCTTATGGAAAACATAGTCCCTGTCTGGGTTACTGCATTGTGAAGGCTATGAAAGAAGTGAAGGAGCATCGGAACACAGGATAATACATATGAATTTCCGTATCATTACGGTGAAGAAGCGGAATCCTATTCTTTTTACCGTGTGCCTAAAGTCCTTTTTACAAATACGCAGTTTAAGAGCCTTTCCTGTGAAGCGAAATTGCTTTATGGACTTTTGCTTGACCGTATGCAGCTATCTATAAAGAACCGGTGGCTGGATGAAGAGGGAAAGGTATATATCTATTTTTCCCAGGAGCAGATCTCCGGCATGATGGGATGTGGCTTGAAAAAGGTAGGGAATCTGTTAGCAGAGCTTGACAGTCGGAAAGGAATTGGATTGATTACGAGGATACGGCAGGGGTTAGGCAGACCGGATAGGATTTATGTACGCAAATGTACGCAACAGGATATGTATAAAAGGAATATCCAGACACGTCAAAATGATATTTCTGGAAATGCCAAAATGACAGGTACAGATATGTCAGAAATGCCGGGTAATGATACTGAGGATAATAAGACTGAAATAAGTGACACTGATAGGAGTGATACTGAGTATCTTTCTTTCTATTCTGAAGAGAGTGAAGAAATGCACAGGAAACGAATGGAAAGAGAAGTATACCACCAGATGATTCTGAGTAACATTGGGTATGAATATCTGGTTGATGTGTATAACCGGGATATGCTGAACGAGATTGTGGAACTGATTGTGGATACTGTCTGTTCTGAACAGGAAATGATACGGATAGGTGGGGATAGAAAGCCAAAGGATGTGGTTAAAAGTCAGTTTTTGAAACTAAATTCTGAACACATCCGGTTTGTTCTGAAATGCTTGAAGGAGAATACCAGTAAGGTGATTAATATCCGGCAGTATTTACTGACAGTTTTATATAACGCACCACTTACGATCAGTAATTATTATTCCGCACTGGTACAGCATGATATGTATGGTGACAGTGAAGAATAAGGAAAGGAGGAGTGAGATAAGTGCAGGATGAAGTAAACGAAAAAACCGTATCGCTTTGTCTCCGATGTGGGAAGGTCACTGCAAATCTGTTAAAGGCAGCAATGAAAAAAGCTCTTGTTAAGATGGAACAGGAGAAACAAAAGCTGCAGGGGCAGAAACAGCCTAAGCAGGATAAAGAAGATAAAACCTATAGGGGAAAGCAGAGTATGGATAAGCTGATGAAGCAGAATGTACAGCTTTCCAATATTGAGATCACGGATGGAAACATCAAATCGTTTGAGCGTGTGGCAAAAAAGTACAGCATTGATTTCAGCCTGAAAAAAGATGTGAACGCTGATCCGCCAAGATATTATGTGTTCTTTAAAGCCAGAGATGCAGATGTAATGACTGCGGCTTTTAAAGAATATACAGGACAATCTCTGAACAAGGATAAAAAGCCATCTGTAAGGAAAAAGCTTCAGCAGGCGATTTCCAAGTCGCTTAAAAAGCACAGAGAACTGGAGAAAACAAAAGGAAAGGAGAAAGAGCCGTCATTATGAGCAGATTACAGAAGTTGCTTGGTGTAGGAAAAGGATACCGGGAGAGATTACCGCCGGTAGATGTACATAAGCTGCTTCGGCTCATTCTGCTGAATCTTCCGTATATCATGATCTTTTATGTGGGAAATAAGCTGGCATGGTTGTATCAATACTGTGCAGGTAATTCCATGATAGAAAGACTGATAGTGTTAGTCCTGAATTTTCAGCTGGCATTTAGCAGGATTCTTCCAAGTATGCATAAAAATGAATTGCTGGTTGGGCTGACCGGAGCCGTGGGAGTGAAGCTCATGGTCTACCTGAAAGGAAAAAATGCCAAGAAGTTCCGGCAGGGAGTGGAGTATGGTTCGGCAAGATGGGGGACTGCAAAAGACATTGCACCTTTTATCGACCCGGTATTCGAGAACAATATTCTTCTTACCATGACTGAACGGCTGACCATGAATGGCAGACCAAAGAATCCGAAATTTGCAAGGAACAAGAACGTGATTGTGATTGGCGGATCTGGTTCCGGAAAAACTCGCTTTTATGTAAAACCGAATCTGATGCAGATGGGGAAAAACATCAGTTATGTAGTTACGGACCCGAAAGGAACGATCATCATTGAGTGCGGAAAGATGCTGGTGCGGCATGGATATAAAGTGAAAGTACTGAATACGATCAATTTTTCCAAGAGTATGCACTATAATCCATTCCATTATATCCATTCAGAAAAAGATATTCTGAAGCTGGTCAATACGATCATCGCCAACACGAAAGGGGACGGCGAGAAGTCCGGCGAGGATTTCTGGGTCAGTGCGACACGTTTGCAGGCGGTAAAAAGTCTGCACACAGTGTTGGTTTATTAAATAATAACCAGTCTGTGAACTGATAATCTGATAGATGGAATGATGGGGTAACGCCCTGAAACGTCTATC
>Ga0129312_1000541_pt1 | contig 30577 bp, 31 predicted proteins | sample O827metagenome_FD_94434 | JGI IMG/M metagenome (GOLD analysis project Ga0129312, IMG submission 94434) | Orangutan group fecal microbial communities from Wisconsin, USA - O827 metagenome | ecosystem: Host-associated > Mammals > Digestive system > Large intestine > Fecal | place: USA: Wisconsin... | reverse complement strand
CCCCAGCCGGGTAACATATCCTATGCTAGCTGCAATCACTTCGTAGTATCCATGCCCATCAAGGACTTGCGAAAGTAGCCACTCTCTGCCAATGCTTTTGCTGAAAGGCAGGTGCGCCATCTACCTCATTACCTCTGGTTGCTATACCAGTAGGCACAACCCTCTGCTCGGCACCTTCACAGGCGAATACTTCATGTTTCTCATAATCATCAAAGTATCAGGTACATCGTCGCACGAAATGGGGTTCTGCCACCCTACTTCTACTTATTAGAAATAAGGCGAAATAGAAAATCGCGGGATATGCGTGTCCTATTCAGTTGTCATTCTTCAAGTCCACAACACATCCCGCTTGTCCTAAAGCACTGCTCAAGGCTTTTCTGCTATGTAATACATAGTCGAGAACTTTTGCGTTCAGTCGCTGTTGACTATGTACTAATTGTATTTCAAATCAGATTATATCTTAACCGAGTGTTAATCCGGGTTTATAAAAATAACCCCGAGTATCACTCAGGGTTATGCGGCTGGCTTTGCCAATAAAATCTCTATCATCTTACTTATACGTTCAATATCAAATTCACTGCATGTCTCTAATATTGATAATATATTCCCTAAAGAATTATTGTCGACATTCAATTTTTTATCCATTTCAAAATAGAAGTAGTCAGCAGAAACATTAAATATCTGGCAAATCTTTGTCAGATGCTCTGGCATACATGTAGATTTACCATTTTCAATATTAGAAATACTATCTACTGATAAAAGTAGTAATTCTGCTAATGCTTCCTGCGTCATACTATTTTCTTTTCTAATCTTACGCAGTCGTTTTCCAAACTTCACAGCATCATACATAATTGAAATTTGCTTTTCCATTCTGCTGACACCTCCTTTCTCCATTTCATATATTGATTTCTCTTTATTTTGATATAAACTATGATATAATGTTTTATGTCATATGAACATATACTTTTTTATATGACACAAAGGAGGTGTTGATTTTGGTTGTAAACAAAGGCTTTTCATTTTCAAATTTTATTGGGGATTACAAAATCATAGACGAATACGCTCATACTACTCTGCCTGAATCTTCAACGAATATTTCACAAGACAGCAGATATCAATCCTACACTATCGAAACAGTCTATGATAGTTGTTCATTAAGTGAAATATATTCCTTGAAAACATATAGCGAAGATTCAATTGCCTTTGAATTTGCAGCTATTGATATAAATAACTGTGCTGATATACTAAACTTTTGTAAGAAATATGGACTTATCTGCTCAGACAGAATGCTCAATAATACAACCACAGATTATATCTTTTTCAAAACTACAAAAAATAATTATGCACCAGTTGTTCCCCAAAACGATCGAGATTCTATACCCTTACATATTTTCTGTTCATATGTGATTGAAATGAGGCAATTACTAAAACTATTATCTGGAATTAACGAAGCTAATTATGTCGCCATTATCGAAGCCTTAGTTTTCTTCTCCCTGCACAGTGCAGAGTTACACTTTTTTATTAATGATTGCCCTTCTTTCTTCGATTATGATAATTTCAGAGCACACTTTCATAGATATATACGACGCAATTCATTAGACGACCTTTTACTTCAAGACAAAATAGATGCTTATATTCACGAACTTGAAAACTACATTCATTTACATGATGATTACGAATATGACTTTGATTTTGAATATGATTTTGTGCTTCATTGTGAGGGGCAAGCATTAATTACTATGTTCCAAAATCTATCCAAAATAGTAAACATCAAAGATGTTACAGAAGAAGGAGTAGTTTCATTTAGCCGCGAATTAACAAATACGATGATTTCAGATGCCATGAATATTGACTATTTACTCTCATTAGCCAATTCATTTGTCATCAACTTTTTAAATTCTCAACTACGGGATATTTTCCCTGAAATAAAATATGAGAATGGAGAACTTATAGGTGATTGGCAAGTTCGTGATTTATTGAGCGCTATGTACCTTGAAATTTTTCTTTCTTTATCGCCTAATAATAAACTCAAAAAATGTGCTAACCCATCCTGCAATGGATATTTCGAAGTAGGGAAAAGTAATTCAAGAAAAATATACTGTTCTCAGCGTTGTGCAATGCTTATGGCAAAAAGGAAACAACGGGAACGTGACAAATTGAGGAAATAGCATCCCTCTATTTCCTCAAATATATTTTTATCATTTGTTCTATTCTCCGAAGATCATCAACATTACAATCTTCTAGCAAATCCAATACTGCTTCTTTACCATCATCAAACTTATCGCAATGTTCAATGCCATAGTATATATAATCTGATGTAACATTAAATATCTCACATATCCTTGCAACGTGTTCTGGCATACAAGTACTTCTTCCATTTTCAAAATTTGCCACACTATCAACAGATAGAAATAATTCTTCCGCCAACTTCTCTTGTGTCATTATGCCTTTTCTTAATTCTTTAATTCTCATTCCAACTGCTTTTGCGTCATACAAATATCTCATCCTTATCCATCCTTTCCTGTTTCTGGCAATAACCAGTTACAGGAATGTTTGAGGACGAATAATTTTCTACAACGCACCCTTACAAATAAAAAGAACGCAAGAGAAAGCCCAGTCCTTAACTGGTTTCTTTCCCCTGCGTCCGTGGTGCTGTCACATTGTCATGCAATGCCGCCCTTATCAGGTGGTGCCATCATTTAATTGTTATTTTTTTCTATACTCTGAACACTCCGCTAATTGAGTGCTCTATCAGCATCTGTTCTGTGTAATGCTTCAAACGAAGCACCCTTTTACACTTCTCACATTTCAATTCAAACCCTCCCAGATTCAAATCGACATTGTTACCTGTAACATAATAATTCATAAAAAGCCTGTTACAATGACTATTCTTACATCTAATCTCAATCTTTCTATTCAATTCAGTCTGCTCCTTTGCTATACAAAATCAATACATTAACTTTGTACTCGCATAGGAAAGGGAAATCACCTTTGCAAGTCTTCCGGGTGCAGAGTTCCGATGTGGCAACTGTCCTGTACCACCTACACCACTATGCTGATCTATCGGAAGCAACTGATTGTCACAAGTGACAAATCAGTTATGCTCCGGCTCTCTCCATAAACCACATATTGTTATCTTCATAATAAAGATAACTCTCTCTGCCATCTACGATACAGGTATATCTCATGCCCACACCGCCAGCCTTCAGGCTTGCAGCTCTGCGGATGTCCTTTACCCTCTGTATCTCATAAACACTGCCATCCGTCCATCGGAAGCTCTTAGGGGTAAGAACCCCTTCCTTTGAAAACTCGGCAGTCACATCAACATAAACTTTATTGCTTTCCATGTCTACCTCCTGCTTATACTATGGCGATTGCTCTTGGAGCATCTTCCCGCCGTCTGATATATCCTAACTCTTCCAGTTTCTTCAAATGTGCATATACAGTGGATGTCGATGCCAGATTGCAGATTACACATAATTCCCTTATAGATGGTGCATATCCGTTTTGCATCTGATAATCAACGATACTGTCATACACAAGCTGCTGCTTTTCTGTCAGTTTCATTTTATCAGTCACTTTGCTCAACTCCTTACTGATTAAAATAACCATGCGGATGGACTACATGATCCTCACGGGCATTTACTGCGGATAGTGCCTTATCCCGGTACATCAGTCCTCTTTGAATACTGTAAAATCCAAAACGCCTGCGAATATCATCTACCGCCGCATCCACTTTCATCTGTTTCTCCCGAAACTCCACACTGGAAAACATATCAATTTGTTCCCAGTAATTGTCTGTTACTAAATCCGCACCTCTCACACCTACACTTCTGATTGGCTTCCTCCAATCATAATTTGCCTTAAAAACCTGATAGGCATAGTCAGCTATCTCTCCGGTAATGTTGGTGGCATGGTCAATCTTTTTCTGACGGGTAAAAGAGAATAACTCATTATCCCGGACACTGATTTCTACCACCCGGCAACGGAATCCGTTTTCCCTAAGTCTTGCCGCCACACTCTCTGCGAGGATATACAGTACGATTTTCACATCTTCATCATTTTCAAGGTCTCTGGGTGTGGTTGTACTGTTACCCACTGACTTAATCGGGGCATGGGTATTCTCCACTCTGACAGGAGATTCGTCATATCCATTGGCAAATGCCCACAACACACTTCCCATCTTACCAAGATGATTTACAAGAATATGCTCGTCCGTCTTCGCAAGGTCTCCGATTGTCTTAATTCCTAATTTCGACAATTTCCGACTTGTGCTTCGTCCTACATAAAGCAAATCTGATGCCGGAAGCTTCCATGTTTTCTCCCGAAACTCGTCTTTATACATGGTCGTAATTGCGTCTGGCTTCTTGTAATCCGAACCCAGCTTTGCATAGATTTTGTCGAATGACACTCCTATGCTGACTGTAATCCCAAGCTCGCTCTTCATACGGTTGCTGATTTCTTCTGCAATCTTATACCCATCACCCTTGATACTGCTGCTTGCTGTTACATCCAGCCAGCATTCATCAATCCCGTATGGTTCCTGCAAATCGGTATATTCTGAATAGATTTCATGTGCCATGCGTGAGAAACGCAGATACAAATCCATCCTTGGAGATATAAATGTTATATCCGGGCAAACCTGCTTTGCCTGCCAGAGTGCCATTCCTGTTTTCACACCGTATTTTTTGGCAATGTAGTCAGCAGTCAGAACAATTCCATGTCTTGACTCCGGGTCCCCTCCTACCGCCAGCGGCTTTCCGGCAAGTTCCGGGTGATGTAAATGCTCAATCGCTGCATAACAGCAGTTGATATCACTGTGCAATATGGTTCGCTCCAAATCCATTCACCTCCAGTCTGTCTGTTTTAAGAAGCTGTCTACTACTTCTTACAGGCTTAAGTATAACTCTCTCATAAAGAGATTGTCAACGGACACATGTGTCCTTTCATCTCTCGTTTAGAGATTTTTTGCTTGATTATTTTTACAGTCTGATATATACTATAGGTGAAAACAAGACATTTAATAACCTTAGAAACGAGGCGAATTTATGAGAAATATCGGTGAAATCATTTCTTCCAGTAGAAAGAAAATGAAACTATCACAGCCCATGCTGGCTGAGTTATTGCAGGAAGAAGGCATAAACCTTTCAGTAAAAGCAATCTCCAAATGGGAGACAAATGCTACTGAGCCAAGTGTTTCCACTTTCATGACAGTATGTAAAGTGCTTAATATTACCGACATATATGAAGCATATTTTGGAGTAAATCCTGCCAATCCGCTCTCATCACTGAATGATGAGGGAAAAGAAAAAGCTTTGGACTATATTGAATTACTGCACGATAGTGGTAAGTACGAAAAACAGACGGCAAAGATTATTCCATTCTGCAGATTTATTGATGTGTATGAAAATGCAGTATCTGCCGGAACCGGAAACTTTCTTGTGGATGGTCCGAAGGAAACCATTCAGCTTACAAAGGATGTTATCCCGGAATCCGCAAGTTATGGTGTTAAAATCAGCGGTGACAGTATGGAGCCGGAATTTGAAGACGGACAGATTGCATGGGTATTAAAGCAGGATTTTGTAGAAAACGGAGAAATCGGAATCTTCTCTCTGAACGGGGAAGCTTATATTAAGAAATTGCAAGACGATAAAAATGGGGTATTCCTCATTTCTCTCAATGTAAAATACCCTCCTATTCCTGTGGGTGAAAATGACCGCTTTGATATACTGGGAAAAGTGGTCGGAAAGAATCATCCAAGTGAACTCAAAGAATACTTGCAATAAACAAGTCCGTATTTTGGGACATCATTTTCTGTATCCTTTGTTATATCAGATATGTATGAAGGTAGGTGTTTACTATGGCGGTCGTTAATAACCTTAAAGAAATTCGGGAATCCCGTGGTCTGCTTCAGGATGATTTAGCATCTGCCACCGGATTCTGCACAAAAACCATTGGCAGGGTGGAACGTGGTGAACGGGCACCATCCGCTGAATTTATGCTCCGGATAGCTGCCTATTTTAATCTGCTGGTGGAAGATGTATTTAAGTTGGAAGAGCACTGACACAAGCCAGTGCTCTTTAGCATTTAGACACATATCAAAACCAAATCAACAACAAACTGGAATTTGACGCTCTATTAATGCTATTAAACCCAATCAATAGCATTCTTTACAAGTTTGACAAATGGTTCACAGGTCAGATTTTGGGTAGTGTGTGCAGGAACGATACAGCAGATTTTTCCCTTGCCATAGGTGTGAATCCATACAGCAGGCTGAACGCCGTTCTTTGAAACGGTTTCTGCAAGAATCGTTGTATCAGCATTCGGAATCATTTTCATTACATAATGTTCGTCAAAATCAGGGAATGTGAATTTGCCAATGCCTTCAATAATCGGATGTTCTGCTATCGGTTTTACAGTAAGCGGACATTGTTCGGGATGAGTGATAAAGTTACTTCTTACAACATTTGTGAGGATTGCGTGATTTTCTGTGTAATCAGTAAGTGATGCGTGAAGCATAATCGTTCCCATACCATTCTGAATATCATTCAGAAATTTCTCCGTCCATTTTTCATCACACCAGATTGGAGTAGGAATCTGATCATTTTCAATAGGATCTTTGAAAGACAAAAACAAATCAAACTGCCCCTTGAAATAATCATTTGGATTCTTTGTGAATGTTACTTCATAATCTGCGTTAAACAGATAGTTCATCATAGGCTTGATGGAATCATCGTGATGCCAGTAATCGTGTACCAAAACAAATACTTTTTTACTCATAAGTTATACGTCCTTTCATCACCATTTTATGGCTACGTTTTTGTGAATTCTCGTTTTTTAGATGTGCGTTAAATTCAAATTTTCTGTTCCTCACAAATTCCATTTTAAGAAAAAGCCCAAGGGACTTTAATGTCCCTTATGCTTTTCTCGTTTCTTTTGCTGTTTCAGTTCAAACATTCGCAGTTCGTCCGCTTCTTTTTTCTCACGGCTCCTCACTTTACGCTCCTGCTTGTTCTGTTCCTGCTGTAACTTCAACGCCTGTTGCGATTTTGTTCCAATGCCTGTTTCCTTCATCTGCTTTTTCGCTTCACGCTGTATCCGTTTCGGATTCCTTTTTGTCTCCTTTACAACAGTTTCAACAGCTGGACTGAATTTCAAACTGAAATAGTATCTTTGGATATATTCCTGTATTTCGTAATCTTTTGGTTCTGCACCAAATGTTACTTTTGCCACAGATAATTTTCCACTTTCGATACGCTCAAATACGCCTACCCAAAACGGTTCTTCAAAATATACTGTCAGTTTTCCACTTACTATGTCCATAAGAATCCCTCCTGAATATTTGTTTCACAAAGAATGGACAACCCGGAGGGGCAGGTTACTTACCCTATTTAAAATAGGACGGCTGGGCTACCTACCAGCTCTAGCACATTTTCTCAATGCACATTGCGTTTTTATCTTTGTATTTATAATCAAGCCTTGTGGCACGATTATCTTTTTATTCGACAAACATCGATTTGTAAAATACAAATAATGTTTCAAGAAGTATTTTACCACAGAAATACGGAACTGCATATTTAAATTATTGCCCACACGACCGTGACATTATCTGTCACATCAATATCATCCGGGTTAATATCAATGTCATAAGCAGCTTCCGGTTCACAGCTTTTCATGCAACACTCTTCCAGCATCAGATTATCCATTGGTCTCGATACAAAGTCTATTTCTCCCCATGAATAATCTATGTTACGAATCTCTCCAAGATTTACTCCTGCTGCCTTTGAAAGCACTTCTGCCTTTGCTTTTGCATCTGTCACTGCATTTGCCAGAAGTTCATTCTTACACTTCTCCGGCTCTGCGACTGTATATTCTATCCGAAACTCAGGTCTAACCGGAGAATGCCCCAGCTTATAAAGAGTCCTGCCTAGCCGCTTATTGTCAGCAGGAAATTCAATTTTCATACGGTGTACATATTTGTATCCTTCAAATCTTCTTTTCCAGCTTTTGTCCTTTGCCTGATAACTCTCATACTCGGTACTTACATTGAAACTCAGGGTTTTTATATCCTCTCTGTCAAAGCCTAAGTCGGAAAACATCTGCTTCAGATGCTCTGTCATCTTCGTAGACTCTTCCAAAGCTGCATCATACTCTTCCTTCATTCCTTCCATAGTCATAATCAGTCTGACTGTATCCGGTTTTACTGACAAATTTCCCTTACCTGTTACTCTGATTGTTCTTTCCATAGCAATTCCTCCTAATCTTCTTTCCAATTATCTGTAAATTCCTTTATCAGAAATCCCAAAAGTTCTTTTGTTAAGCGCACATATTTTCCAAAGGGATTGATCACCAGTCCCTGCACTTTTTCACTTTTGTATGCAATCTCCATCATGTCATATAGCGGAATTGACATTATGATATTTCCACATTGCTGCCTCCTTGATTCTTCCTCCCCTGTGAAGAAGTAAAACCATTCCGCATCCTTTCCTTCCGTCACTGTATCCATATGTAATCTGACATCATGATCCAGTGTAAGTGTATCTCCTTCCTTGAGCTGATACACATCCAAATCAGAAAACATATCCTCTCCTACAGTTACAAAAGGAACCAACACATGACCTTTGCTTTTCATTCGTAAGCAAAGCATTGTAAGTAAGAACATGAAACTTTCCTTGTCATCTTTTGCATACACTTGATGAATTGCTGTTTCAATAGCAGCATTGCCGGACAAATCTTCATATTCCTCAGAGCAATACACCCTTCTGCCAATGGTTTCATCAAATAACTGCATCACATTTAAGATATCCTCACTCACACGGCTTCGGCACTCCGCTCTCAAAATGGCAGACATATCATAGTATGCTTCGGCAATACTTCCCGTTATCGCTGCAAGGGTATCCGTATCACCGCCAAGAGATACTGCATTTCTTACTGCATCCTCATAATTTTCAGACTCCAGAAATGCAATGATTGCTTCCGGCACCGTCTGCTGGCAGCTTTCCACATGATGATAGGTTGGTCTTATTTCATCAAGTGTGCGATTCAAATCGTATCCAAACTCCTTAATGACATAATCCCTGATTCCGTCTTTATTTACTCCATGTCTTGCAAGGAAGATACAGCTTGCCGTAGCCTCTGCCCCTTTGATACCCTCGGGATGATTGTGTGTCACCTCCGCTGTATATACTGCCACCTCCCTGGTTCTCTTAAGTGTCGGATACAGCCAGCCAACCGCAGATACACGCATGGCGGAACCATTTCCGTAACTGTTGTACGGTTTCGGATTGTGCGAAGTAAGCCAGTATCGGAATCTCCCTCCATATCCGGCATAAGGATAACGCTTTCCCCAGTCCTGCATATTCGCTGTCACAGCATCCTCAATTTCTTCTTTTGTTGCATCCGGTCCTACTGCTATTAAGGCTTCTGCAACCGCAACTGTCATTACAGAATCATCCGTAAACTGACACCCCTTTGTAAACAGTTCAAAGTACTTTGTCTTATCACCTCTGTCAAACTCAAACGGACTTCCAATAACATCACCTAATATCGCTCCGTACATGGCACTCCTCCTATCCCCGGTCATTTCCGGTTCTCTGAATCTGTTTCGTTCTTACAATTCCATTATATAGGAGCAGCTAACAAATTCGGTCGCTAAGCCGGCGACACTTTCAGGCAAAAGAAAAACGCCAGTATCATACTGACGCATTCAAACTTTTAACCATTCCCTTTTTTCTTCCGTCTGAGAAACTCTTTTCTTCCTGTCAGCACTGCATTATACTCCAAGTATCTCATTGGTGTACTTAAACAGCACCAAATTAAGCTGGTATATATCATACTGTTTGTCAATGATTGCCTTCTGAACAATCAAATCCACTTTACTGCTTGGACTAAACGCCCAATCTGCCCTTGCCAGTAAATCCTTTGCTTCCTCCAAATCCAGTTTCAATGCAATACAAAGAGCCATTACCGTTTTTTTCTTAGGATGATAATTATCATCACACTGTATCTTTGAAAAATGTTTTCTGTCAAGATTTGCCCGTTTCCAAACGTCCTTGTTATCAAGACCTGACTTATCAATCAGTTCAAACAATTTATCATGAAAAGACATTCCGATGTTTTCCAGTTCTTCTTCCAATGACATCGCCTTTTCCTGCATTGGAACAGACATAAGTAAATCCGGCTCCGTCTCCTCTTTCGCCGAATAACAGCGACACTCTTCATATAATTCCGAATCATATGGGCTATCAGCTTCTATTATGTTACTCCGAAATGCTCTTCCCCGGTATTCACTTTTTCGCTTCTGTCTGATATAGTTCGCATCTATAAAGGAATCAATTTCTCCAACAAGCTGCCCGGAAAGCTGAAATGATTTCTTATCAAATACCACAAGGATAATCTGCATATCATTTTCCAAAAGAAAACTGCTGAACACAGACACCGCAATCTGCAATGCCTTATCCTTTGGAAATCCATAAACTCCGGTTGAAATAAGTGGGAAGGCGATACTGTCACATCTAAGCTCTAATGCTTTCTTTAAGGACTTCTCATAACAGCTTTCCAGTATTTCAAACTCCCTGTGCTTTCCATCCACCCATACCGGTCCCACTGTATGAATAATATATTTTGCATTAAGTGCATAGGCATCTGTTACTGCAATATCGCCACGCTCTATACATCCAATCTTTTTTCGTTCTGCTAGAAGGTCATCAGCCCCCGCCGCCTGATAGATTGCCAGATCCGTACCACTTGCATAAACCGGTTTTGGATTTGCAGTATTTACAATTACATCTGCTCTGACTTTTGTTATATCATTTCTTATAATCTTAAACGGCACTTATGACACCTCTTTTCTACATGATATTTGATGAAATCTACTGTTTATTTCAAGCTCTCATATAACTTATCAACTTCCGTTTCATAGATTCCTTCAGTTACTGAATCAAACAACACCCATTCTACAAGGTCAAAGCTGTCAGGGTTATCATTAAGGAACCGGCTTACTGTTTTTACTGCTATCTTCGCCGCAAGCTCAACCGTGAAATGATAGACTCCGGTTGATATGGAAGGAAAAGCAATCGTTCTTATTCCATGCTCTAAAGCCAGCTGCATGGAATGAAAATAACAGCTTGCAAGAAGCTCTTCTTCTCTGTTTCTTCCACCATTCCAAATCGGTCCTACTGTATGTATCACATAATCACATGGTAAGTTATATGCCTTTGTAATCTTAGCCTCTCCGGTCTCACATCCGTGAAGCGTTCTGCATTCTGCTAAAAGCTCCGGTCCCGCTGCACGATGTATCGCACCATCGACACCACCTCCGCCTAAAAGAGAGTTGTTAGCTGCATTGACGATTGCTTCTACATCATTTATTTTTGTAATATCTCCTCTGACAGTCTTAATCAAATACATCAGTTCCACCATCCTTTACAGATATCCCGCTGATAAACAAATGTAAATTGCTTACCATCCTATTCATACATACAAAATATTTTCACAAACAGTTTATCGCCATCATCCCTTTAATTTCTTGATAAAATGTGATGAATTTAATTTACCAAGAGCTTTTGATTCAATTTGTCTTACTCTTTCCCTAGTCACATTGAGAATATTTCCAACTTCCTCTAATGTTCGCTCTTGATTATCAGATAAGCCGTATCTCAGCTCTATCACAAGACGTTCTCGATCTCGTAATAAATCCAATGCATTTTTAGCCATATTATTAATAATATCTTGTTCAACCACCGGCATCATGTCCTCTGCCTCTAAATCTTCCGGTATCTCAAGATAAGGAAGAACATACATACTTATTTCTTCATCCGTTAACCCTGACTGTAATTTTGCCTTATCAGTTACCAACCCTACAGCTTCTTCAAAATTATCATCCTCGATTATTCCACTTACATCAGAAACAATAATATTGAGTTGGTCTCTATAATGTGCCGGATATCGAAGAATCGTCCCCCTAACAGTTCCTTCACGCTGCATATATTGCCTTACCCACAACGGAAAATATGACGGGAACAAACCAGGACTTGTAATATCATATTTTTCAATCGCAGTTATCAACCCGATTACACCATTTTGAAAAGCTTCTTCAAAATCACAGTAATTGTCTTTTGAATAATAGTAAGCCTGTTTCATTACCGTCCTAAGATACATTTTCACCATTCGTTCCTTAGCGTAGGCATTACCATTTTTCGCCTCGTTTATTATTGTCTTCCACTCTTTTGATTGAGGCGGCAATATATCTGATATTGCATCAATAATTACAGCACAATTTGGATATTCCAATTTGATTTTCTCTAAGAGTGCATCATAATCCAAGTAACTTCTATCCACATAAGATTCATTATTACTGCTATCTTTTTTCGTTTCAGTATCCTTCACAATCATTTTTTGGTGAAGCAGTTTATCACATAAACTATCTATTTCAACCAAATCTAAATCGTGTTCAATACAGGCATCAATAATGTCATCCTCTAAGAGAAAACCCTTTTTTTCATATTCAATTTGTAATAGTTTCTCTATGAATTGCTTTTTATCACTTGAATTACCCATACTTTACTTTTTCGCCAATCTGCATAATACACTGATCTGGTCTACATCTATTGTCTGGTTGTATCTGTCATCTATCTCTTCCATAAAATCATATAAATTTTTCAAGTAGTCTTCCGTCCCATTGGCAGATTCCATAAGTTTTTCATACAAAACATCAACCCCACCTAATACATATTGTTCATATAATTTTTCATCATCTTCTGCCTGTGCACTGTTAAACTGCCTAAAAGCTTTATCAATCCTTTCATCCAAAGAGTCGGAATTCTTTTTATCCAAAAGCATGATAAGCCTATATGTAAATGCAAGATCGTCACCATTATCAATCAACTGCTGTGGGAAAATTTTTGTTGGTTTTTGGGTCCCATCTCCTGTATTTACCTCTGCTTTTCTCTGATATAGGAATCCTACAATAGGAGCCATCATATAGACATCAAGATTTCTCTTAAACAACTGATTTTTACCATCAAACTTTGCAGTCAATTTATTCACCTTTTCTGCATGAGTTCCTTTGAATGAATATTCTTTATCAAACATGCCTATTACCTCCCAATTAATTCAGTTTCAAATTCGTTCTTCTTATCAAACAGATATCTCATTCCCACTTTACTTCCCATATTTTCTTCAGCAATTTCGCCATCCGTATCCTTGATGAAAATGATAACCTGCTCAGCTACCTTAGGTAGTGCTTCACAAACAGTCTTAATTCTAGTTTTATCAAATGCAGAAAGCGGTGCATCCATTACCAACGGATATGCTTCTGTCATAAGCATAGAATTTTCATCGGAATTATTTTCTCTTGCCATTTTAATGACTCCTGCTATAAATGCAAAAATAACAGAAATACTTTGTGCCGTCGATGTTTCAACATCTCCAACATATCCATCAAAATCATCTACCTGAATCTGAACATTATATTTCTCATCTAATTTAAGAGAAAAACCACCATTATATATTTCCTTAAATATAGAATTTACTGTTTTTTCCAGTTGTTCTCTTACTTCCGATTCCTTCTCTTTGTATACTGAGAAAAGGTACTTGTACATATATGTTGCATATGCCTTGAACCTTGCAATTCGTTTGTTATTTTCATCCTGCAACACAAGCTCATTTATGCTTGTCTCACAACGTTCCCTCTTAGTTTCAATAGCCCCTTTCTCCTCACTTAATCTGTTTCTTTCTAAACGTAACTTTTTTACTTCTCCATTGTAAAATGTATATTTCTTTTGAAGTTCCCCTACATTAAGCATTCCCTCGAGCTTCTTATCAATAGTTTCAATTTGATTCGACAGTTCAGCATAATCAGCATCAAATTCACTTACAACACTAAATTTATTGGAAATATCATCAAATGCATCAGCTGCTCCTTTACTCTTTAATTCACACTCTCGCACAAACTGACCAATTAATGTCCCTATACTCTTAGGTGGTATATAATCCAAAACTTTATTGAGCTCTGTATAGGCAGGTCCGCCAAATTCAATAGGTGCACCACACAGACACTTTTTTCTATTTATCAAAAACTGTATTGTTCTCGCATGAATATCCGGGATTCCGGTATCTATTTTATCCGCATCTGCTAATTCTTTTAATGCATCATGTATCATTTTTGTAGCCATCCACGATGCACCCTTACGATTAAATGTATCTATTACTCCTGCTGTACTAGAAACTTTGCTCTGCTCTAATGATGTAATTTTGTTCTTTAATTTTGCTCTTTCCTGTGCGTACTTTTCGCTATCCCTGTTTTCAGCAATCTTAATTTCATATTCTTTTGCTTTTTCATTTGCTATATCTTCTTCGTTATCGATTTCTGCAAATCGTTTTTCTATTTGATCCAATCTTGAATCATATCTGGCTATTTCATCTCTAAGCTGTGCAATTTTTGAATCGCTCTTTGAACTGTAATCTTTTTCATAGCTCTTAATTACCGTATTAGAAGATTTTCCTCCTAAATGGTCTAACGCCTCGGTAAACGCACTCAATCCCAACAGACTTTTTACCGCATCAGCAAATTCTTTACTTTTCCCCTTCCTAATTTCTTTACTCATATTTCCAATTCTTTCACCGTCAAAGAAGAAATATTTTGCAAGTTCTTTAGGAAGAATTTCCTTCATTCTTAAATCAACTTCAGATTCCTTTACAAAATCCTGCTGACCATCTTTATTCTTATACTGAATTTTAAATACTGTATTATTAGGTCTCTTTAAATTTCCTGTCGAATCCGTCGTGTATTTTTGTTCACGGGTCATAATGTAATCAACGCCTAAATGAACCATGGCTATCTTTACCTGTACAGATGCCTCACCGTTCGGACCAATGTTTTGAGCAACCACCTTGTTCAAGACAACCTGATCATCAAAATCAGTATCACCGTATAAGCACCATGTAAAAGCTTGTGCCAATGTAGTCTTTCCCGAACCATTTTCTCCCATAATGACAGTAACATTCTTTTCTGGATCAACGGAGAAATTAACAGACTGTGTTCCATTAAATTGTCTGAAATTTGTCAGACTCATACTTTTTAATAACATTCCACTTCCTCCTCAATCATCTTCTTGATTTTCTTTACCATCTCAGCAGAGCCAAATTCCTTAGTACTAAGATTTCTTTTTTCCTTTACTATTACTTTCTTAATGAGTCTTTGAGCTTTATCAACATCGACCTCAATACCATTTACAATTTCTTTCTCATTAGTCGCCATAGTTAAAATCCTCCTCAAATTCTAATACATAGTCCTGCAAATCATATGCCTCTCTTATATCATCCAATATAGCAGAGCAAGAAACGCCGTTCATAGCAAGTCGTGCAAATTCTTCTGCCCTACATAATTCATTTTTAACAAGCGTCAGTTCTCGTTGCATTTCTTCCTCTGTAAGAGAACTCACTTCATCTAATGGTCTTGGTAATGTAATGAAATCATATATTTCTGCATATTCCTTTCCATCTGCCAGTCGTAACACTCTTCCTCTACGCTGTATGTATTCTTTGGGATTGGTTGTACTGGCCAATATAAAAGCAGTTTTTATACTTGGAATATTTACACCTTCATCCAAACATTTAATAGCAATCAATGCTTGTAATGTATCTCCAGCTGCAAATTCTTTTTTCAAAACAGCTCTCTCTTCCACACTTTCATTTGATGTGAATTGAGACACCTTCATTTTCATTTTATTTCCAAGCAAATCTGTCACTATATCAATTTGTCTTAGATCATCCTCATCAACTTCTGTAGATTCCTTTTCAGGATCAAGAACCTTCGTAGCTCCACAATAGACCAGCAAATGTTTATCGTCTTTATACGGTGTAATCGCCTCCTCGAGTGCTTCTATTTTGTTTACAGCCCCTGCAACAAGTCGTGCTCTTTTTAATGCGATACTTTTTCCTTTCTCGCTCAGTTTTAGTTTTCCATTCTTGCCTTTCATCAAACATTTTGATATTTGGCGAGAATAATCAGCATATGCTTCTCTTTCAGTCTCCGATAAAGATACAATTATAGGATAATACTTATATTTGGTAAGTTTATTCTCTTCTATAGCTCTGTCGAGCGTATATTCAATGCATTTATCTCCAAAATAATCATATAGTGCCTGCGTTCCTTCCGGATCACCATGTCTGTCCAATGTTGCTGATAATGCCAACCTGTAATTAAACTTATCCGATAATAAGCCTCTTAAATAGTCAGCCCCAAAATTATGCGCTTCGTCCACCACAAGCAATGCATTTCCCTTTATCTTTCTTATCTGTTCCTGCACAAACTCACTGGAGAATGTTGCATTGGTGGTTACAAAACAGAAAAATTCTCTTTTTCTTACTTTCAATTTTTGATTTCTAACTGCATCGGATAGCTTAGTCTTCCATTGTTTCGCTGGAATTGCTCCATATCCCACAATAGGATTCATTTTAAATCTTACAATATCTTCTTTCCATTGTTCTACCAGATGCTGATATGGACATACGATAAAAACCGCTAATTTATCTTCAAGGGATTCTGATAATCTCGCAATGGCACCCAAACCCGTATATGTTTTTCCTGTTCCGGTTGCCATATCAAAAATCCCACGAAAGCCTTTCTCCTGCCACATATCTATTGCATCGTTCTGATATCCATGTAAATGAACATCTTCTGGAACTCTTGCACCATAGACGACATCATCTACAGTGTTTTCTTCCCCAAAATCCACCTCATCAGATGGTTCAAAATCCTTTTCATCAAACATGTTATAATCTACTTTCGACCTCATGTATTTCCGAAGAATAGATTCTTTTACTTCTGGCACAGCATATATGGATACTTTCGGGTCTAAGCCTTCCCAAATTCTTTCAAAAGCTTCTGATTTAGCATCTGCTCTCTTTGCATCCGTTTCGTTTTCCCACGAGCAAAAAACATCAAATGCTTCATAATTAACATCCATACCCGTATATGTCTCATTGTTAGACCCTGAAAATGCTATTTTATTACCCTCATCATCATAAAAAATCCCCATTTTTTCGTGGTAAATTCCATAGTTTTTATTATTCTCTACCAGTGCAATTTTTATATCTAATCGTCCATCAGCAATAAGATTTGCAAGTAAATTTAATCTTTCGCTATCACGGAAATTTTTAGGTTCGTATAATTCTCTTGTAATTGCACCAGCAATAACACTTTCTCTCTTTTCATATCCTTGCTTAATAGCTTCAACATCCTCTTTATTCAGTATTGGTGATGCTACCAGCCTCATTGTCCCGCCATTATTTACAAATGGTAGCAACCCTTCTGCAATATGCACTAACGATGATGATGAAAAAAAACCAACTGCTCTATCATATCTCGATGCAATTTTTAAAATCGGAGCATAAAAGTCTCTTGATGTCAACGCTATAGAGGAACGGTATTCTGTATTAAGTATTAGTTCTGTAAAACCCATGACATATCACTCCTCACTTATTTCTCTGACAGCATCTAATAATGCATCAATATCATCTTCAGTATTAAATTTACCTATTCCCACTCGAACAGTTCCTAAATTTTTATCATCCTTAAGCCATTTATGAATAAAGGGTGCACAATGATATCCAGTTCTAACTGCAATTCCAAAATCATCATCTAAAATCATTCCTAAATCCTCTGACTTATAATTTCTAAGATTGAAAGAAACAATATTACGATGTGATTTTGAATCCGGAATATATAACTCAACATCTTCAATTTCTGATAATCCTTCAATCAATCTCTTTACTAATTTCTCTTCATCCAAAAGATTACTATAATCAATCTCTGTTAAGGCTTGACTGAGACCCGCTACAGCAACAATATTTGTGCTTGCAAATTCATATCTATCTGGACTCTCTGCTGGCATATCTAATATCAATGAATTACTGCCGGTTCCCCCTGCCATCAATTCATTTAGCTTTACCTTTCCGTTTGTTACAAATCCACCAATTCCCAACGGACCATATAAGGATTTATGCCCTGCAAATGCAAGAAATGTAACGTTCATTTGTGCCAAGTCAACTTTTTCTACGCCTAGCGACTGTGCTGTGTCTAATACAGTTATCGCATCATAACGCCTTGCACATTCAAATATCTCAGCGACCGGAAGCACATAACCTGTAACATTACTAATATGTGTACAACAAACACACCGTGGAGGATTGATCGAAAATTCATATTTAAGTTTTTCTATATCAATCTCTAAAGTATTTTCGTTAATCGGCATCTCAATGAGTTTAATACTCACCCTATTATGAATAAGATGTAGTGTTCTGGCTACCGCATTATGTTCATAAGGCGAAAAATACACATTATCACCTGTCCGAAAATCAATTCCCTGTAAAATCTGATTAATTGCAATGGTAATGGATGGTGTAAAAACCACACTACTATTTATGGAAGCATTGACCAATTCTCTAATCTGCTTCTTTGTTTTATCAATTAGTTCTGTTGCTACACGTGCCTGTGCATAGGAACCTCTTCCTGCATTGAATGCACAATTTCGATTAGCATCATCTAATGCCTGATATACACTTTCCGATTTCGGATATGTAGTTGCAGCATTATCCAAATAGATCATTGCTTCTCCTCCTAACTTAATTGCTTCTCAATCATTTCAAGTAATATTGCAACTTTGTCGTTCACAGACAAATCAGAAAAATCTTCCAGATTGTCTGATATCATATTTTTCAATATTGTTCCCGTTCCTTCACTAACATGTTCATAATATCGAACAATCTTTTCTCCGTTTTTCCCTACAAACGATAACTCTAATTTACCGGAGGCAGCACTTTCATCATTGATATTTTCAATTTCCTCTTTCACTGCCTTTAATTCCTCTAAATACTTGTCCATAGAATTATCGTTCCATGAATCCAAATATACATCCGTAACCTCATGAACAACTTTCTTTACAAGTTCCACTTCATCAAAAGACTTTATATCTGCTATTACATTCATCAAGCCTGTCACCGAAGCCGAATGAAGCCCTTGCTTCGCAAGTGTACTCTGAGATTCATACCATTCTTGAAGCGTATGAACCAAATCACGCTTTGCCTTTTTATCAAACACTTCGATTGTTGATGTAACAGCCTTTTGAGCAATCCATTCATAATATCCGTTGAGCTTCGATTTCAATAGCTTCAAATTATCAATAAGTGCATCATAATCATCTTCACACTTAAACGCCTTAGGTATCTCAACGAGCAAAACTTCATACGGATTTGCCTCAACGCTCTGTAACAATCCCTTAAACTTCGGAAACGCCTTGCTAATCAACCCATTATCAAAATATTCATCTTGCTTTTTGATGTTCTTTGTCACTTGCGGAAGAGCTCTAAACCAACGCTGCATACTTACCAGAATATTTTGCAAACGTGATTCTGATTTATTATTTGTTTCCTTAACACCAAACAAACTACATAAACCTGATAAATATTGTTCTTTTTTCATATCTTCCATAGATATAAAAATATAATAATCTTCCGGACTATCGCACATATTCAAAATTATGTCCGCATTAAGTCCTATCTCTTTTGTATCGAAGTAGATAACAATATCTTCTTTTCGCCGACTAAGTGTATATGCCAAATAAATGGGAATGATACCTCTCCTCATTCCGATAGGTTCATTAACCAATTCATATATCAATTTGGAAAGTGGTTGCTTCATATCACAGGCACTATCAATAAATGAGTCAAATACACCGATTACCTCTTCTGCATTCCTATCATACTCCTTATTAAGAATCCCTGTCCCAACAAATAACGCTCGGAATATAGTTGCTTCTGCACTTGTGCCCGAGTAATAATCTGCACAATCATCACCATATATCAATCTATCAATTATCGTCTTTCTTGCTTTTTTGATAGGGGAGGTTGTTATATTTTCCTTATTAATCATTTCATTATTCACTGATAATGTACCTGGATACACCTGATAGCACACCTCATCCACAACGTCCGAAATTCTTGTGTTGCTTACTTGTTGAACTTCATTGTTCAATACATAGAAAATTGCTCTCTCACTATTATCCTCAAAAGCAGAATCAATATAAAAATAAATCTCTCTATAAAGATCCTCCTCAATGATTGGAATTTCCTTAAGTAGGACTTTATTTTCTTCTATCGCAAAAAATCCAGTGTCTGCCTTTATTTCTTGAAGAACCTCATATTCAAGCATTTTATCTTGTAATGTCAATGGTCTTCTGCTATAAATTACAATTATTTTTTTGCACAAGCACTTCCTGATTTTAGAATAAATCTCTTCAGTATAATCAACTTCATCAGTTGAATAAAGAACTAACACTTTACCATCACATACTTTTTTATTGTCTAATATCACCCTTAATTCATTGATTGAAAGGAACTCTTCTACCGACATATATTCATAATGGAAATACCGTGTCATGGAATATTCCAGATTATAGCGCTTAGGCAAAATATAATGCGTATCAGAGACTGCAGACAAAACCTGATTATAATTTGCCTTAGCTCCCTTAACATTCATTCTTTTTTTAATTTCCGTTTTTAATTCTGATGTTGCTCTGGTTTTAAATACATAACAATTGTTAGAACCTTTCTTGTATATCAAACCTTTCGCGCATAATTCCATTAAAGTTGCCTCTGGATCCGGAACACCTGAAGCTATATATAACCCTTGCTCATCAGCAGCCAACTCGTCTGGTTTATTGACAATGTTAATTATTGCAAGGCATTTCAACATCTTTTTCTGATTAGCATCAGATGCTATGCCTATGGCATATTCTGCATTCAACCACTCATTATGAACAAACTCATTCGTAACATCTTTTTTAAACAAACTTTTAAAATAGTCATAAACAAGATCCGCATCAATAATCCAGTTCCTGCTATCTGGCATAGTTTTTACCATATTGGCAACACTATACTGCTCATCTTTAGAGATGAATGTAAAAAGTGTTCTTTCATTCTGAGCAACTTTTTCACTAATATTCAATAATAAATACGCAGTTATAGGACTCAATGGATAACAGCCTTTAACCACAATATTCTCAAAATCTTGTCTCGTAAATTCTGAAAAAGCAGGCAATTTATAGGCTGTATCTATTGCATCATCTGATATATATCTGGCAATCTGAGGTGCTTGAAGATAAGTCGCTTCTTTTTCAATAGCATTCTGTATTAATTCATAGTTATTCTTTGAAGAAGTAACAAATAATACTTCTTTAATTCTGCCTTCAATACCTGTAAAAGAGTTGATAATATCTACAGATAAGAATTTTCCATATTCTTTTATGCTCTTATGAGCAACCATTGTTATATATATCTTTGCATTCTTCGAAGCATTTGCTAATTCACACATATCTTGCAAAAGCTTCATATTATTTCCAACTACTTTCTTATCCTGGCCTTCAATGTACTTGCTAAACTCATCAAAAACAATATAGATTCCAGAGTATCCATATTCTTCCACCAATTTATCTGCAATATTCTTATACATAGGCAAAACTTCCGAACTCACAAGTGGATTAAACTCACTTCCGGAAGTAAGAGCCGGATATATGTTTTTAAATATATTTAAGGCACTTTCATCACAATTCTTCAATTCCGATATAAGCCTTGATACAGACATCTTCTGCTCTTTTAGCAGTTTAGACAGACTACTATATGTATCTGGATAATCTTTTTTCCATCTGTTAATGGTTGTAACTGCGTAAGTATAGAATGTATCTGGTGTTATATTCGTTAATTTTTCTCGTTTTAAAGCATCATTTAATCCCACCAAAAATGCTTGATTCAAGTCTCCCTGTGTAGTCATGATAAGTACAGGCAAATATTTTTTTTGACCATATGCTTTAGCTACTTTCTTCTGAACACCCACATCAACTTTCTTTATTTTATTTTCTAATTCAAGCATCAAGCTATCATTCTTAGCATTATTTTCAAGTGTAAGGGTTGCCAAAAGCATAAGCAACAAATGTGACTTGCCTTTTCCATATGGTCCAATTAATAAAGTTGAATGCTGCTTGTTATCTAAAACGGCATCCAAATACTGTTCTAAAATATCAACTGATGACTTTGTAGGAATATAACTCTTTATTTTATCCTCTTTATTCAAATCCAAATACAGATTTACGGAATCCCTAAAATCACTATTGAATTTTACATAATCTTTTAACTGCATATAATCTACCTCTTGTAGTAATCTTCAATAACTTTATCCACCGGAATTTTATCATTAGGATATATTTCATCCAATCCGGCAGTTCTGTTTACAGTAATATATCCTGCATTATCTAACCTATCCAGTATATTATTTACTGCAACCCTTGATAAATGATAAATATTCGCTGCCAATTCTGCTACACGATCGATGCTTACAGAACTCTCTGTTTCAAATATTTGCCCCAATTCGTATAGGATAATTTCATCTCTAAAATGTCTCATATCTGGTTGCTGCCTATAATATATATCGCCTTCTTTTCTTATAAGCTTCAAACTTGCAAGTGGACATTTATTTTTATCCTCAGGATCATCATTCACAATATCCTTACTGTACATATTCAACATAACATCTATATCATCCCTAAGTGATGAATCCGGAAATGCATCTGTTTCTGCATAGGCAATCAGTTCTTTCTTTAAAACAGTAAAAAGTTCTTCTTTCGTAAATTCTTCAGCCTGACATTTATTAAAAAACAAATACCATACTGTAGCTCTAAATGAATTTTTCGCAATAAATGAATGTAAAAGCCATAATGATACATCGTCTTCTAAAAATGCATCATACTTAAAAATCATTTTCCCCAGTTCAGTTAACTCCGCTCCATTTCTTTGGTCTTCCCCAATCAAACCCATTGCAAGCATCCAATACTTGATGGATTTAACCATATTAGTACCAACACCTAACTGGTCTGTTCCTTCATTTCCTGTAAAAACCTTAGGATTATTACTAACTCCATACAAGCCTTTTGTAATCCATCCTTCTCTAAGATGAAATTTTTCATGTCCCTTTAATCTAATAGCTGCCATATTAGCTCCTTTTGATTGTTAATACTTTACGCATGTAACATCCTGCATTAAAATGGTCAACACACTCTGTGCATCTAACACATTTTTCATCATCAATCCGATACACAACGACATCATCATCGTCTTGTTGCGGGAATGTGTGTACACTAATTGCATTATGCTTACATACGCTCGCACATGCCTTACATCCAATACACATTTGGTATTTTGTAAGTTGGCATTTTATTTTCATTTCTGCCGCTGCCAAATTGTTAGCACCAGCTATATTTGTCTTTTTAATTGTTACCTTTAATCTATTTGTTCCAATCTTTCCCTGAAGGACCAAGACAACATTCCCCTGTCGATCAAGTACATATACTTCCCCAAGGCGTTTATTCCCAAGATCGTAATTTATATAGCCGAAAGGTTTAAATAATTCATATAAATCCTCCGTTATCAGTGTTTGCAACTCATAGTTAAACGCATTATCTTCCGTGGCGCATGGCTCAAACTTAATTATAGAAGTATTTGATATTTCTAACCCTTGACCTCCTTGTCGTGCTTTCCAATTTCCACTATCAATATATTCCTCTGGATCAGGTTTACCGATTCTTTTTGCAAATTCAACTAATAGAGTTCTCCAATGCTCATATTTATCCCTCATATGAACTTTCGATAAAAACTCGGACCATGCACCATTGTTAGGACAACACCAACAACCCACACGAGAGTACCCTAATCTGTATGCATCATTAAAATCTATTCCTGTAGTTAGTATATAAAGCCAAACATCGAAATCAATCCATTCTATAATAGGAGAAACCACTGTTTGTTTCGTTATTTTGGGGCTTTCACTTTCTCTATCGTATTTGCTTCTTGATGCAGATTCGCTCTTTCTAATTCCATAAAATGTAAGTACATTTGTTTTATCTTTAAAAACTTGAGAAAGTGTTTTGGTAATAGCCCCTGTTTTAAAAACTGTACAACACCACCTCATTACACGTGATGGAGGTCCTATCTGTTCACAAAGCTCCTCAAAATTCTTTTCATAATTTTTAGCCCTAATAACAATATGATTTTTTGAGAATCGTTTTCTATACTCGTCAGTAAGTGGAAACTCTAATGTTGTATCTCCATATATATGCATTATCTTACTGTTTGCAAACGCTTTCATTACCAAATCCGAAGTAACTGTAGAATCTTTTCCTCCACTAAAGGAAATGAACATATCCTCAAAAGAATACTTATCTTCAAAACTTTGAATATAAGTAATCGCTTCGTCTACAATTTCATGATAACGGTCTTTATTGGCATCAATAAATCTTTTTACTATCTCCTCAAAATATTCATAATTAATCAAAGAGAGGTACTTATCATACTGTGCCCGTATTTTGTCAATATCTTTCAATGACTTGCTATTAACTTCTTTTATTGAAAACTCTATTTTTCTTCCATCCACAAAATATCCGGCATTACTATTCCACACAGAACACTTATCATAAGCTAATGGATTGTCATAATCCTTCAAAATAGCTAACAATAATTTTTCTTCTGGAAAAACAGGTCTTATATCTGTTGCCATGTATGTACACTCTGTACCACATATCCCGCAAGTCTTTTCAAACACTGGAACTTTACAATGTTCACACCAATAAATAGTAGTTGAAACAAGCGGTCTTGCATCACAATCATCTTTTATGCATCTATCTCTATATACCGGAATATTATGAACCGGACATATTTTTTCTAACATATAATCCTCACTCTCAGATATCCTTAAACATGAATATCTTCCGTATTCTTAATCTCAACAACATCCTCTATGCTACAATCCAGCTCTTTGCATATTCTTTCCAATGTAGACAAATTAACCGGTTCCCCATTTGTCATCTTTGCCATAGTGCTAGTGCTGATTTTAACTTTTTTGCATAGTTCGCTCTTATTGATTCCTTTATCAATCATTGTTTTCCATAAGTTGTTGTACGAAATAGCCATACTCAATCTCCTCAAATATCCTAATACTCGTTTACTTACATTTTGCGAGACAAAATCCAATAGAATTATATCATATAATTTGCACTTTTTCAAATTTTGTCTTTGAAAAACTAAAGATAATCTACTAAAAAAAGAATCAAGGCAGAAATCTCCCCACATTGATTCTCCTTGAATGAAAAACTAAAACCCAACCGAAAATACGTCTGATAATCAAAATCCTATTTTGAAGTCAAATAAAGCCCTAATAATGGATGTTCAAATTCAAATATTATGCTATAATTAAGGCAATCCAGATAGCAGGTATATATTTGTTTGCATGATTAACAGACGGCTGGCTACTTGTTATGCAAAAGTAAATGCGATCCGTCTATTTAATACCTATTGACAAATCGATTACTATCTGCAGTTTCGGTCTAACTACTTTTTAACGAATAAATCTGGCATCAAATGCACTTCATCTGGCGGGATGAGGTGCATTTTTAGTAATGACATTAATGCCTGAAAATCTTCATCATCTTCTTCTACGAGTTCATATGGACTTTTATTTCCAAGTCCCGGACGCTTTACACTGTTGATATGATTCATTAATAGAGTCATATCTTCTTGCGTGTATGGATTTAAGCTTTTTCCTTTTGGCACAGCATAACGAATAAATTCATGATTTTTCTCGATACAACCCTTTTGCCATGAAGCCATTGGATCACAGTAATAAAGGCTTGTCCTATAAACCAATAGGCCATCCTCATCTGGTGTAAGTTCTAACTCATCTACCTTCTTGAATTCGCTACCATTGTCGGTCAATATAACTGGAAACAATCGTCTAAAAACATCTATTCCCAATCCTGTTTCGAGATAATCAAAAACTCTCTTCACGGATTCTGCTTTTCCGTCTGGCATCAGAAACAGTAACATCACGTTATTCTTTCTAAAAATCATTGTAAGAAGACGCTTACCCGACTCTCTGACACCTTTTACAGTATCCATTTCTGTCACTTCATCTTCTGAATACTTGAACTTCATCGCATATTCAAAATCCTCATACATCCTGCCCTGTCTAAACTCCATTGAATGAAATCCATTGATATCGTTGTACTTTTTCTTTCGTGGTTTGTAGCCTGTCTTTCTTCTCAAATCTATATTTTTAATAGTTAATGCACCTTCATCGATATAGTTATAAAGTGTCCTCAAACACACTGGCATTTCGTTTTCATGTTCTGCATATATGTGTGTCAAAGGCTGTCCTTTCTTAACAAGGCGAGTTACAAGTTCATCCAATTCTTCCTTCTTTTCATCAGAAATCCTAATCCCTTGCCGACTCTCCGATCTACGACGAGTTACAGCTGCATCAGCAAATTTTGCACTATAAATATACTTATCTTTGTTACAAAGCTTTTTGTCCTTACAGTTATTACAAACATATGGAGGAGAATCAAACTTATGGCAGGCAACTGATACATATTTGTCACACACCTTGGTACAATCTACACCTCTACAAAGTCTGCACTTTGTATTACAGGCTCCTTCATCACAACCGCATAAATTCTTCACTGTGCATTGTCTCGCCATCCTGCAATCCCTTCCATTAGGATAATTCCCTTTTATGAAGGTTCTGTTTTCTTTTACTTCATGAGCGATAGTAGATGGATGTCTTCGAAGTCTTTTTGCTATTTTTTTAAATGACTCCTCTGTGCAAATCCCAGTCTCTATCGCTATTCGATCTGACAGGTCCATTTGTCCACTAGCATTGTAATAATTCATATCTGCTCCTTTCCCAGCAGATAGTAATCGATATAACCAATATATCATGTTCTGAAAGGAACTGTAGAAAAAGTAAACTAGACCTTTTATAGCCATTTTCAGTTGTCAACGAATCATGAAAGCTTATCTCAGCCTATAATGAAAATAGGATACTGACTCCACTACTTTTTTCACTTCTCTTTTTGCCTTACAATAGTCTTAGGCAGGATTAAGTTTGATTGCACCTTGGAGGATTTGCACCCCGTTTGTCAACGTAAATGATTTGCCCTTGAGCACAGCATATTGTCGCACCTTTTATGAATAGCACGAGTAGCAAAGTCCGTATTATCTCGGGCAGATCTCCTGCCAATTCTATAGTAAAGGAGTTGTTCTGTATGAAAGACCTTCTGGAAATTTCCTGTGGACTGGATGTCCACAAAGAAAAAATTGTTGCATGTATCCTGACTGGTCCTCTGGGCAAGCCAACCCGTTCTGAAATCCGTGAGTTTTCTACATTGATTCCGGATATGATAGCATTACGGAATTGGATCGTTTCTAAAAACTGCCATCATGTAGCTATGGAAAGCACCGGTATCTATTGGATGCCGATTTATGAAATACTGGAGGATGCTTTCTATGGTGACATTACCCTGCTTGTTGTAAATGCACGCCATATGAAAAATGTTCCTGGCAAAAAGACCGATATGCGGGATTCCGAATGGATTTCCACCTTGCTTCGCACCGGACTTCTGAACGGAAGTTTTATTCCCGAAAAAAGAATTCGGGAATTCCGCGATCTAAATCGTTACCGTAAGAGTGTCATCCGCGATATTACATCACAGAAGAACAGGATTGAGAAATTTTTACAAAGTTCCGGCTTCCGTCTATCATCCTTTATTTCTGATATTTTTGGCGCTTCGGGTAGAAACATCATTCTGCATTTAATTGAACATGGGCAGATTGATAAAACTGCTTTAGATTCTTGTCTCAAAACCAAGACCAGAAACCGTATTGATGAAATTCTCATGTCCGTGAACGGAACACTGTCAGAACACCAAAAGGCATTTTTAAGGATTCTCATGACTCATTACGATTCTTTAAAGAAACATCTTGCTGAAATTGAAACGAGTCTCGAGGAAGATATGGCTCCATTTGCCCTGCAGGTTGAGCAGTTGAATAGCATCTATGGAATAAGCACAACTGCTTCCTGTGCAATTATTGCTGAAATCGGTATTGATATGAAGCCGTTTAAAACTGCGGAACACATCTGCTCATGGGCCGGTTTGTGCCCAGGTAATAACGAAAGTGCTGGAAAACGAAAAAGCACCTCTGTCACAAAAGGCAATCCTTACATAAAAAGTATGCTCTGCGAAATTGCCTGGGTGATTGCAGGGAAACGCAACACTTATCTTTCGGCATGGTACTGGAGAATCAAACAGAAAAAAGGAGCCAAAAAAGCGATTGTCGCACTTGCCCGAAAACTTCTTGTCATCATCTACACAATGTTAAAACAAGGAACTCTATTTGACGAATCCTGTTTTGAAACAAGACGTAAGCACTGTGAACAAAAACAGCTTTCTCGTTATATACGGGAATTGGAAAAACATGGTTATCATGTGGAAGCTCAAAGCTAGCCTTTCTTAAATACGATCAATCTCTCACTACAGGCAGCCAATACTGTGACTGCTTTATAGTGATGCTTTCATAATTGTTGAAAACATTTGTTGTCAAGGTTCAGTTTTTGGCTACGAGTTTTATTTTCGTAGCAAAGTACAGGTTTAATTTTGCAATCTAGGCTATCTTGATTCCCAGTATAGTCTTTTAGTTGTCCATTAATACGGACTTGTTACTACTATGCCTCCACTTGCAAGAACTTTTTCATGTTTCATTATTTACCTTGCTTATCTTCAAATTCTTCTAACAATGCTCTTATCTCAGCCATATCCCTATCTCGAATCTGTTTCTGTTCCTCGGGTGTGTATCTATAATAAAATGACGGCGGATATAGTTCAAAACAATGAAACCATTGACTATGCCATCTTGCATCCATAATGTGCATTCTAATTTCAAATACTATCTTCTCAAAAAACTTCTTTATCATAGCTGAACTCTCCATTCTTACAACTATCCATAAAGTTACAAAAGACAATTATACACCCTTCCTATATTTACGGATATTGTATCATAAAGGCAATAAATTTAGTGAAATTCTCTTATCTATAATCACTTAAAAATATTGTGAAATTTGTATTGGCAACGTGATTTTCTATCTACTGTTTACTCGTTACAATCTTGTTTTATTGGGGTAATAATTATTCGCTCCGGTTCGAGCATGACTGACACTTTCGTCTCAATATTGAACCCAAAGGCTTTAAGATAATCTCCTTTGAGCGTAAGAGTGGTAACCTGCTTATACTTATAAGCACTTGTTGCATTTACTTTTATTTTTCTTTCCAATGGCAATCCTTTCTACACGTTGCCAAAGAAAATTATAGCATTTAACATCCTAATATGCAATCATGATCCGGATAGGGTATAACTTTTTTATATGAAACCTTAATTGGATTTTTCCTGTTCTGCTTTTTTCTCTTCCTCAAAATCCTGCGAAAGTAGAGTTGCATAGTTATTTATTAAAGCCCAATATTCATAATCCATATCTCCGTCATAGTCTGTAAGGTCATGTCCTAACAAGCCTTTTTCTTCTGAACTGACATTTAATATTGCTGTTTTATTTCCTTCTGCAAACTTCTTGATAATAAAATACTTATATCTATCAATATTTCCATCTACTTCTGAATACAATACATATGCACGCAGAATATCATTGATTCCCTCAGAAACTTCTATCTCCGGTAACATAATTTGCACATAATTAACTCCGCCTCTCTCAAAATAATTTACATCAAAATCATTATCTGCATATGGATAGTCTACGTCATCCATATCACATAATTCCTTAAAACTGTCATGAATTAGTTCATACCCGTTATGTATCAGCAAAGAGAGAATTGATTCCTTTTCCTCTTCTGTACCAGTACACAACATCACCGGAAGTAACTGTTCAAATAACTCATATCTTAATTTCTCATACACTGTAAATCCCATGATTATCTCCATCCTTCCCATTGTATAACTTGTTATAGTTATTTGCTTATCATTAGGATATTATAACTGATTTTTCTACGGAGAAAAAGCTATAATATACATATCACTAGTAAGGAGGTACAATCTTGGAAAATAGAGGCAGTATTGAAATTCACTTAAAAGAACTTCTCGACGCAGCAGGATTAAGCAAAAATAAGTTTTGCCAAAAAGCTGAACTACAGCGTTCCCAGTTGAACGGATACATTAACAATACAATCACCCGACTCGATATTGATGTACTAATCCGAATCTGTCATACGCTTAATTGTTCATTATCAGACTTAATTGAATACCATAAACCGGAATAAAAAGAACAATACACCCACTGCTATTGTTCTTTTTTAATTTGCAACTTTTAATGCTATGGTTTCAATAAATTCTTCCGGCGATGGTTTCCTGTTCCCAAACATTTCATCCCATTTAGGATGTTTTTCTCTGGAAGCATATGCAATGTCAATCGCTTTGCGTATTTCTTCCCTTACTTCTTCTACCTTCTTACCTTCTCGGTCTGCTATATGTATAATAGCATTTTTCCCAGTTCTTTTGTTCATCATATTTACCCTTTCGCATAACTTCTTATAGATAACTTCTTGCACACCTATAAATCTATTTGATACAATCTATAATGTCAAATATTTTTCATCGCAATATTCGACACAATATGCCTCTTATGATTTTT
>Ga0129312_1000540_pt1 | contig 30584 bp, 24 predicted proteins | sample O827metagenome_FD_94434 | JGI IMG/M metagenome (GOLD analysis project Ga0129312, IMG submission 94434) | Orangutan group fecal microbial communities from Wisconsin, USA - O827 metagenome | ecosystem: Host-associated > Mammals > Digestive system > Large intestine > Fecal | place: USA: Wisconsin... | reverse complement strand
GGTGCATATGGATTTGATTCTGTCTGCCTTTTTATTTCAAAAGGAAATCCATTTGTCGCAACTGCCTGGGTTAAAAACATTCTGATTGCTGTTGTTGTATCTGTTCCTAAATCCTTAAATAGTTCATCTGATTTACTCTTTAACTCATCTTCTACTCTGACCTGAATTGTACTAGCCATGTTCAGCACCTCACTTCCATCTATTTTCTTCATTATAATGCTAAACCATTTCTATTTCAATACATTTGTATTGTTATTGCAGAATTTGGAAACTGTTAGGTTACTGCTACTTTTTAACGGTTATTCCTCATATTATAACGATTATCCACATTTCCTGTTTTTCATCTTTCCATTCGTAGTATTACCGTAGTCTCTAACTGCTACAAGTGCAAAAATCTGCCCCATTTTGCCCCATAAAGTACTGATTTTACTGTATTTCCACAGTCCTACCATGCCAAACAAACATAACACTATCCATACACTACAAGGCCATGCCACGCAATACTGTATATATATGATGTGACATCACATAACACAAAATAGAGTTAATACATAAGTTTGATTTTAACAATTATCTCACCTATACATTAACTCTATTCTTTATTATATATATTTATATATTGCAGATATTTGCAACTAGTCAAATCCCATTCGTAAAACCGTTGCTTCGCACCGTAGTTTATCTCATGTGGTTACCTCGCCATATAAATCATGACATATGTCCTTTTGAATGCAGGCATTCATCGTCCATACTGCCATAATTTGCATGACTCTGAATAGTTACAGGTATTTCTTTAATACATCCACCTTATCAAGCTTCTCCCAAGGCAGATCCAGATCGTTACGTCCAAAGTGTCCGTAAGCAGCGGTCTGCTTGTAGATCGGACGGCGAAGATCCAGCATCTTGATAATTCCTGCCGGACGAAGGTCGAAGTTCTCACGAATTGCTGTAAGAAGCTTTTCGTCAGCTACCTTACCGGTTCCGAAGGTATCAACCATGATGGAAGTAGGCTGTGCTACACCGATTGCGTAGGAAAGCTGGATTTCACACTTGTCAGCAAGTCCTGCTGCAACAATGTTCTTCGCAACATAACGTGCTGCATAAGCTGCAGAACGGTCTACCTTCGTGCAGTCCTTTCCGGAGAAGGCGCCGCCGCCGTGACGTGCATATCCACCGTAGGTATCTACGATGATCTTACGTCCGGTAAGACCTGCATCACCGTGAGGTCCGCCGATTACGAAACGTCCGGTCGGATTGATAAAGTACTTAGTATTCTCATCGAGTAATTCCTTCGGAAGAATCGGATCAAATACATACTTCTTAATATCTTCATGGATCTGTTCCTGTGTAACATCTTCATCATGCTGGGTAGAAAGAACAACAGCCTCAAGACGAAGCGGCTTGCCGTTTTCATCATATTCAACGGAAACCTGGCTCTTGCCGTCCGGTCTTAAATACTTTAAGGTTCCGTCCTTACGAACCTTAGTAAGCTGTAATGCCAGCTTGTGTGCCAAAGAAATCGGATAAGGCATATATTCTTCGGTTTCGTTGGTTGCATAACCAAACATCATACCCTGATCGCCGGCACCGGTATCCAGATCATCCTGAAGTTCTCCCTGCTTTGCTTCAAGAGCCTTATCCACACCCATTGCAATATCGGAGGACTGCTCGTCAATTGCAACTAAAACGGCACAGGTATTGCCATCAAAGCCGTATTCGGACTTGGTATATCCAATTTCCTTAATGGTATCACGGACGATCTTCTGAATATCGACATAAGCATTTGTTGTAATTTCACCGGTTACTAATGCAAATCCGGTACATACTGCGGTTTCACATGCAACACGGCTCATCGGATCCTTTGCCATGCAGGCATCCAGGATGGCATCAGAAATGGCATCGCAGACCTTGTCCGGATGTCCTTCGGTTACAGATTCGGAAGTAAATAATCTTTTCTCCATTGGGTTTCTCCTTTTTGTTTAATATAAATTTGTTTGATAGAAATAAGAAAGTCCGCTTAACTAAGCGGACCTGACACACGATAATCAAATCCTCTTATTGTTCGATCGCCGTTAGGCTCGCTGCTCGCTCAGGTAGGCACCTTCCTTATAGGGGTTGCCGTGGCTTCATAGGTCCTATGTACCTCCACCACTCTGAATAAGAGATTCATCACAATATTGAATTTTCATATCTGAACATAGGCTACACCATCTCCGATACTTTGTCAATGAAAAAAATCATTGTATTTACGATAATTTTTATCACCGCAATAAATGGTCATACACTTTGCTGCAGCTCCCCTGTTTATTGACATAACTCCTTTATTTATCTTATAATATAAAAGAAGCGTTGGGCGCTTTCAGGGGGACATATGAAACGAATCAATACATCCGACCTCGTTCCCGCCATGGTTACTGCTGAGGACGTATATAATTTCAACAACCAGCTTATTTTACCTCGTGGAATTATCCTGACCGATTCTACGATTACAAAGCTTGCTTTTTATTCAGTTCTTACCTTATATGTAGAAGATCAGCTTGCAGTACAGCCTGCACAGACGGATGATTACACCACCTCCTATACAGACAGGCTCAGGCGCAGTCCCGAATTTACCAGATTCCACAAAGAATTTGAAAATGACGTGGATTCCTTCCGTGGCGCAATGAATGACGTCATAGAAAAGGGATCTCCTTTGGATGTCAATAAACTGATGAACCATACCCTGAATATTCTCGACCTTGCTGCGACCACCCCGAATGTTTTCGACATGCTGCACTGTATGAGGGAATATGATGACGAGACCTATGTGCACAGCATGAATGTAGCACTGATCTGCAATATTTTTGCACGCTGGCTGCGCATGAGTGAAGAAGAAATTGTGAAGGCTACTACAAGCGGTCTTCTCCATGATATTGGTAAGACCAAGATTCCCGACAGCATTCTGAAAAAACCGGACAAGCTCACCAAACAGGAATTTAACATCATCAAGCGGCACCCACAGGAGGGATATCGCCTCCTTTTGGATTCCAAACTGGATGAAGATGTCTTAAATGCTGTACTGATGCATCATGAACGCTGCGATGGAAGCGGCTATCCTTTTGGCCTCATGGCAAATCAGATCGGAACCTATGCCAAGATGGTTGCCATTGCCGATGTTTACGATGCAACCACTTCTGCCAGAGTTTACCGCGGCCCCTTATGCCCGTTCTCTGCCATCTCGATTTTCGAGGACGAAGGTCTGCAGAAATACGATCCCAGATTCATCATGACTTTCCTGGAAAACGTGGTAAATACCTATCTGCTCAATAACGTCCGTCTCACCAACGGAACTGTCGGAACTGTTGTTTTTATTCATAAGGATAAGCTTTCTTCGCCGACGATCCGGACTGCCGGCGGTTTTGTAGACCTGAGCACACAGTCCAATCTGCAGATTGAGGCCCTGATTTAGCGCACCAGATTCGATTTTAACTATTCAAAACATCATTCGCCATATAAACACTATACATAATCAAAAATTCCCTGAATGGCATCTGAGACATTAACCAACTCAGACATGGGTATTCTTCCTATTTTTTTATGACCGCGAATCGACAGATCCAGCAATGCCAGTTTTTCACATTGAATGTATCCCGCTATCTCCTCACCCACGCTTGTCCATATATGAAGCGGTCCGGGATTCGAATTGCTTATAACAGGGCACCCTATTATCTCACCACTCGCATTAAAAAAATCCTTACTCACAACCAATACGGGGTGCTTTATCTTCTCAATTCGGAGGATATCTCCCTGGTGTAAATACTCCACTACCATATCTCCCTTCCTACCGGATCACCCCAGTCATATTCTCCGTCCAACATCAGTTTTCCGCCATATTCATCAGCTCTCTCTTCCAGCGTTTTATGGTGAAATGGTTTCATCAATGTAATTACACCATTTGCTACCGAAACATCCAGAATCTCATTCAATTCAATTCCGGCGCTTTTGAGTACCTCTTTTGACAATCGGATTCCCTGGCTGTTTCCCCACTCTTTTACCTGTGCCTGCATACACTTATCCTCCTTTCGGAATGTATATCCATAGTATATACCGACAGACAAAAAATATCAACTCTCCATTCATCAAAATAAATGGTTTTGGTGTATTTGAAGTAATTACAATCGTGAGGTTTCCCCATAGCAAACACTCCTAAAAGATATTTTGGTTATTTTATCCCGAAATTTCTTTTAGAGGTGGAAGTTTCTAATAAAAAAGACCATCGCTTCCAACATACAGAAGCAACAGCCTTATACATTCTTTGAACCATCAAGCAATTTCCTTATCCTTCATCTCTATCTGACAGAATCCCTCTCATCATCTCCGGAAGCACTCTTTTTAAAAGCAATTCTGCCATCATGGCATCTCTCAGCCTGTCTTCAGCCGGAACTTCTGCAAATCCCGCTCCGTACTGATCTTATCAATCTGTGCCCCAAGGGATGCAAGCTTCAGATGAAAATCCTCATATCCACGTTCAATATATTTAATATCATCAATCGTCGTAATTCCTTCTGCAGCCAGAGCAGCAATGACAAGTGCCGCTCCTGCACGGAGATCCGGTGCACTGATACTGGCACCCGTATACCTGGGAACTCCGTCAATGATTGCGGTATTCCCCTCAACCTTGATATTCGCACCCATTCTGGTAAGCTCGTCCACATACTTAAACCGGTTCTCGAAAATACTCTCGGTCACAATACTTGTTCCCTTGGAAAGCCCCAGTGTAACCGTAATCTGCGGCTGCATATCCGTCGGGAATCCCGGATAGGGAAGTGTCTTTACATGCGTATGGGTAAGCGGCTTCGATGCCACAACACGTACGGCATCGTCCGATTCCTCGATTTCACATCCGATTTCAAGGAGCTTTGCGCTGATGGACTCTAAATGCTTCGGAATAACATTCTTAACGATTACATCGCCCTTTGTTACCGCTGCAGCAAACATAAAGGTTCCTGCCTCGATCTGATCCGGAATGATTGTATACTCTGTGCCATGAAGTCTTGAAACACCCTTGATACGGATCACATCCGTACCGGCGCCCTTGATATTGGCTCCCATGCAGTTTAAGAAGTTCGCCACATCAACCACGTGCGGCTCCTTGGCTGCGTTCTCAATGATCGTCTGTCCTTCTGCCATTACAGCTGCCAGCATCACATTGATTGTTGCTCCAACCGTAACCACATCCATATAAATATGACTTCCTGTAAGCTTCTGTGCCTCTGCAAAAATCAACCCGTTGGCAATCTTCACGTCCGCGCCAAGTGCACGAAAGCCTTTGATATGCTGATCGATGGGGCGCAGTCCGATGTTACAGCCACCGGGTAAGGAAACCTGTGCCTTCTTATATTTGCCAAGCAATGCTCCCAGCAGATAATAAGAAGCACGGATCTTCTTGATGTAATCCCCTTCGATTACAAGATCCTTGATATTTTTGCCGGAAATCCGGGCAGTATGGCGGTCTACCCGCTCCACAGTGCCTCCAATGCTTTCAATGGCCTGCATCATCACATTGGTATCACGGACATCCGGGATATTTTCTATTAATACGGTTTCATCCGTCATAACGGCTGCTGCCAGAATCGCTAAAGACGCATTCTTTGCGCCACCGATTTCGACTTCGCCAACTAACGGATTACCACCTCTGATTGCATACTGTTCCATAGCATACCTCGAAATGCGTTTGATATATTCCATCCGGTATTTATCATCATACGTAGTAATATTTCAGTAATTCTGCAACTGTTTCATCTCTTCACGGTTACATTATTTTAATCAACTCAAACGGAATCTGGTACAAAAACTCTTTTATCATTATAACATAATGTAAAAGTCTGTAAACCCAAACATCTGTTTAGGACTAATTCAGATATTTCAGCGGGTTCACCTGGGATCCGTTAATCAGGATCTCAAAGTGCAGATGGGGTCCTGTGCTGACACCCGTATTTCCGCTCAGGGCAATCTTCTGTCCCTGGGAAACCGTCTGTCCCGCAGAAACAAGCACCTTGCTTAAGTGTCCGTACCGGGTCTGTCTGCCATCCGGATGATTGATATATACACAATATCCGTAGCCGCTTCCCCAGCCGGCTCTTGCAACCGTACCACCACAGGAAGCATAAACTGCGGTTCCTGTCGGTGTCGCCCAGTCAACTCCTTTATGATAGGAGCTGGCGCCTCTGGTCGGACGATTGCGTCGTCCAAAGTTTGAAGTCAGACGTCCTCCGGAAATCGGCTTGATATAGGTCGGAGGAATTTTAGTTCCGCGTTCCACAACCTTCGGAACTGCCACATAAGTAATCTCCTCCTTGATAATCTCCTCCGAAACCTTGGTATTATTTTCAAAGGCTACAACCGCAACTACCTTGCGGTGTCCGGCAGACGGCTGCTGATGCACCACAGTTTCTGTTGTATACCAGTCATCATTATCAATATAAATGACATCCGCGTCATAATCTTCTTCATAATACATTTCTTCCTGACGCAGGACAGCCAGCATCGGTTCTTCGACCGTTACAATTAACTCCTGATCCGGATGGATCATTGAATTTTCATCCTCTAAGGTCTCATTCATTTCAATCAGCTTGTCCAGCGGAACATTCGTCTTAATGGCAATTCCTGACAGGGTATCACCGGAAACCACCTTATAAATCTCATTTTTCTCTTCGTCACTTGTCACTTCATTGATGGCAAGACTGATATCCGTCAGTTCACCCTCATCCAGATACGCCTCAGCTACCTCTATATCATCCCCGAAACTCATGGAGATTATACCAAGCTGGTAATCCTCAAAGTCCTTCTCTACATCCGGCTCAATCTGGTCAAACAATACCGTCATATCTGCCTGGAAACCGGCTTCCAGTGCTACAGCCTCCGCCGCCTCTTCCTGCTCCTGCATCTCCTCACGTGTTGCAACAGACGCACTCATAACCGGAAGCTCTCTTGTCGGATCAAGCTGCAGTTCCACCTGATACTCTTTGTCCTCATCATATTTATTTACCGCAGCCTGCAAAAGTGCAATAACCTCATCCAGATTGGCAAGATTGATGATTTTTTCATTAATTTTAACCACATAGGACTTAATCATGGATTCCTTCATGTCGGAGGAATAAACCTTCTCCATGTTATTGATCACAAGCTTCGGAGAGTCTACTTTGCCCCATAGCACTTCCTGTCCAACGGTTTCAATCTCACTCTCCACCAGCACCAGATGATTACTCCGGGAAGCCACATTTCTTCGCGCTTCTACCGCATAGCTCTGTGCATCTTCAACCGAATCGACCACGCCGACTTCCTGTCCGTTCAAAAAAACCGTAAACATATTATCTCCGGTTTTTACAAATTTCACAAAAGACGGCATGAAAAAAATACTGACAAAAACTGCCAGCAGTGCCATCTTTAAAAACCGCATTTTTAACCGTTTATAATGTGATGATAAATGTATCATAAATTATTCCTGTTCTATAGTTTACATCAAAAAGGGAACTGTTTTATTTTAACAGTTCTGAATTTACTTGTAAAGAGTCTGTTCTTTCCATGTATTTCCGTATATAATCATAATGTAACTATTCAGAGCCAACCCGGAAAATATTGCATGTTTCCCCGGTGTGGCATATCCGCCAGATAATAAGAAAAGGAGGGAACAATGGGCAGCGAAACCATTTTTCACATTGACGTCAATTCTGCATACTTAAGCTGGAGTGCCATCCGCCGTCTGCAAAACGGTGATCCGCTCGATCTGCGCACCATTCCTTCCATCATTGGCGGTGACAAGGAAAAGCGCCACGGTATCGTCCTTGCCAAGTCAATCCCTGCTAAGAAATACGGTATCCAGACCGCTGAGCCGATCGTCAGTGCCTTCCGCAAATGTCCCACTCTCGTCATGGAAAGTCCGGACATGCATTATTATCATCAGAAAAGCGAAGAGCTGATGAACTATCTTCGTTCTGTCTGTCCTGATATTGAGCAGCTCAGCGTGGACGAATGCTTCATGGATTATACCCCCATCCAACGCCACTACGCATCTCCAATGGAGGCCGCCTGCCAAATAAAAAATGAGATCAGGAACCGGTTTGGGTTCACAGTGAACGTCGGTATTTCCGATAAGCGCGTGCTTGCAAAAATGGCCTCTGATTTCGAGAAGCCCGACAAGGTCCACACCCTCTATCAGCATGAAATCAAAGAGAAAATGTGGCCACTCCCTGTTTCTTCCTTATATATGTGCGGCAAATCCAGTGTACAGGCACTTCATAATTTAGGAATCCGTACGATTGGTGATCTTGCCACCACCGATGCATCCATTATTGCATCCCACCTCAAAAGTCACGGTGTCCTTTTATGGCAGTATGCCAACGGCATTGATGACTCCGGTGTCACCTCCGTACCTGCACAGGCAAAAGGAATCGGCAATTCCACTACTGTCGCCAAAGATCTCACAACAGCCAAAGAAGCCTATCCGATTCTTTTATCCTTATGTGAGAGTGTCGGTGAACGGCTTCGCCATGCAAGTCAGTCCGCTTCCATGGTAAGCGTTGAAATCAAATATGCAGACTTTCAGAGCACTTCTCATCAAAGAAATCTCCCGGAGCCGACGAATACGACCACTCTCCTGTATCGGAATGTCTGTCAGTTATTTGACGAATTATGGAATGGTTCCCCCATCCGCCTGCTGGGTGTTCGCACCACCAGATTAAATGATATGGATGCCCCGGTCCAGTTAAGTTTATTCGACCAGATTTCCAGCCAGCCGGAAAAGACCACAGGTCCATCCCGTGAAAAGCTCGATGCCCTCGACACTGCCCTGGATGCCATCCGCAATAAATACGGCAAGGATGCGATTGTGCGTGGAAGCCTTTTATCCCCAACAAGTTCACCAGACTCACCTTGGGTTCGCCAAGTGAACTTGTATGATTCGCACCAAGCTCGAAATAACCTCGCTAAGTGCTCTACTCAGAAAGAAAAACGATAGAGTCCTTTCGGAGTCTATCGTTTCTTTACGCTGTAACCAAATGTTCCAAGCTTCTCTCCGAGCGTGTAATACGTTCCGTGTGAATAAGCAATCGGATCTGCTTTTTCAAGAGAAAACTTTCCATTTTCATCCATATATTTTTCATCCGCATGTACGGATACGACCTTCGCAACAAACATATCATGTGTTCCCAGCCGGAGCACCTGCGTTACCCTACATTCAATGTTCACAGGGCTTTCGTCTAAAAGGGGTGCACTTACCTCAGACGCAGGGCTGATATGAAGCCCGAGCTCTTTGAATTTGTCCACATCCCTGCCGCTCTTCACTCCACAGTAATCCGTTGCAAAAGCCAGATCCCTGGTGGTCAGATTAATCACAAATTCTCCTGTCTCTTCGATCATATGATGGGAATAACGTGAGGGACGGACAGAGATTGATACCATTGCCGGATCGCTGCAGACGGTACCTGCCCATGCCACTGTAAAAATATTGGGATTGCCCTGCTGATCCGCCACAGTAATCAGAACTGCCGGAAGCGGATAGAGCATATTCCCCGGTTTCCATGTCTGTTTAGCCATATTTTCTATCTCCTGATGTCATATATCCTTATGAATGCAGGCATTCGCCGTACATATCTCCATGATTTGCATAGCTCTGAATAGTTACAATATTCCAAGTAATCCAAGAACAGCTACGATCAGATTCAGTGCGGACAGAATCATTGTAACCAGGACAAGCGGGAACAATATGCCCGACTTCTTCTGTGTCTTCTGCAATTCTTCCTTCAGTTCCCCTGTCCGGCGGTCCAGTTCCTCTATCATGGAAGCCTGTACATTACGATATACCTTCACATTATCAGTATGAAGAAAATCTTCCAGGTTCTTAATAACATTCTCCGTCTTGTTCTGGAGCTCGTTCACTATCTCCGCAATCTGCTGGGTGTTGTCTGCATGTTCCTTGATCTCTGCAATCTTCGCAAGACTCTCATCAATTGCCTTCTGAATCCCTGCAATCGAAAGATCCGAAGTTTCCTTAATTTTGGAAACGGAAGCAGCTTCTACTTCCCCTGCTGTTTTGCCTAAATGTTGTCCCATTTTATCCGCTAACTGCTGGACATCCTGTGCTGTCTCTATATTCTTCAGATTCACCTGACGCATTTCCTGAAGGCAGTCGTCATATTTCTCCATCTGTTCTTTAAACAAGGTAAGCTGCTTTTCAAGGCTTTCAATCTCTGCCGCATCTGCTGCCGCATTGGCCCGGATCATCTCCTGTGGGGTAAATTTCTGTACAATTTCATCCATAAAATTATCCATACCTATCCTCTTTCCAAAAACAAATGTCTGTTTATAATCGCTTTATTATATCATAACTCTTACATTTTTACAATTACTGTCGTTTTTGTGCATATTGCACATATTTTGCATCTATTTTTTTACATCGTTGTAAAAATTAACAACATTTTCATAGCTTGTTCATAATTTGTTCATAATTGTATTGTACTATATATACATAGCAACGGAAACACGTAATGTTTTTCATTACACACATAGATAAATTTTTTCATAATAGCCCAGGCGCAGAGATGTGTCTGGGCACTCCTCATTTTATAGAGCAAAATTTTTTTCTGCTTTATTAAGAAATTCCTACGGAATTTCCTGTAAAGCAAAAAAGACTCAAAATGTGGCATTATCTGTTTTGTGTAATATCGGAGATAATACAGCATTCTGAGTCTTTCTTTTTATTTATAATTTCTTATGATACCAGGGTCAAAAGGTCTAAGCCCACATGAGCTTGCTCATAAGTGGGCGAAAGACCTTAGGACCCGCCCTGATATGAGCATAGAAGCGGGATGATAATCCCACGATATGCGAATATTGGGGAGGATTGTGGGAGTGCGTAGCACGAAACAATCCGTAGGTATCAAAGTCGGGGGCTTTTGACCCCGACATCTTCTTATACGATCTTATCCATTTCTTATTATAATTTTATTCTTCACCAAGATTATTCATACTGAGAACTTCTTCATTCAGCGAAAGCATCTTATCATCGAGCGCTGCCACCATATCCGCACACTCAATCAGCTCACTCTGGATATGCTCCGGCACATTTCCTTCGAACTTATAATGAATCTTGTGCTCTAAGCTTGCCCAGAAATCCATCGCAACCGTCCGGATCTGGATCTCTACCTTCGTATCCACAATCCGGTCTGACAAATATACCGGGACCGTCACAATCATATGATAACTGCGATAGCCGCTCGGCTTCGGATTCTTCAGATAATCCTTCACCGAAATCACCTTGATGTCACTCTGGTTACTGATCATATCGGCAATACGGTAAATGTCCGACATAAACGAACAAATCACGCGGATTCCCGCAATATCATTAATGTATTCCACCATATTGGAAATCGTTGATTCATAGCCATACCGTCTTAATTTCTTAACGATACTCTCCGATGTCTTAATTCTGGATTTAATATGCTCAATCGGATTATAGCTATGTACATGCTGAAATTCGTCGTTCAAAATCTCCAGCTTCGTACCAATCTGTTTCAGAGCCGAACTATAAATAAGAATAACCTCTTTCCAGTTATCCACATCTCCATCGCGTCCTGTGATAATATCCATAAGCAACCCTTCCTCTCCCTCTTCGGGAGTCCCCATACTCCACTTATATAATAGCATATTTTCACAGGAAAATGCATGTTTTTATAAACTTTTTATACATTTTTCATAATAAACTTATCGACGAATTTCTTCTATTCATTCCGTATATAAAGTTCATAATGTTCACTTTCGTTAACCTGCGTAAAATGATCCTTAATATAAACCGTATCCACCGCTCCATAGCCATAAAGTGTCGGCCATTGCGGAATTTCCTTCGTTTCGTCATAGATTTCCTTTGGAATAAGGATACACTGCGCATCCGTAACTGTCACCTCTGCCGGTTCCCTGTCATAATAAAATTTCAGCACATACTTCTGATAATCATCTACCGGAAAGCAGGTCTGCAGATTCTCCGTATGTCCCCGGAAAATATCAGCGATTTCTGTTTCACGCTCCGCATACTGGGAATGATACGAGGATCCGCAAAGCTCAAACACTGCAAACCCCAAAAGCAGTAAGCAGCAGTACTTACCTGCAATAACCATCCCCTCTTCCGAAAATCGGAATACTCTCTCCACCAGAAGCTTCAGCAGCCACACCAGCATCAGGCTGACCGGAACGGCAAGAAACGAAAATACCCGGTAATACGGCTGCACACTCTGAATCACCAGCATCACCGGAACCATCACCACGGATACCGCCAGATAGACGTGGAAGAACCATGAATCCTCATCCTTTTTACGGAAAAAACATGCACCCACAATTGCCAGCACACCCCCGATGGCAAGGATCACCACAAGCACCTCTCCAAGTCCTGCATAGAACAGATTGAACACACCCGTAAGATAATGGAACAGCTCCTTCACGATATAGCTACGCTCATCCCCTTGAATGTACGGAGTTGCCAGCATATATTCCATGCCGGTCCGCATTGCCTCAAACGGAGTTTTCAGAATGATTTTTACCTGGTAAATTCCATAATAAATGCCGGACGGATCCTTTGACATGAGATTTGATCCGATCGCAAGCCAGATCACCGCATACAGCAAAACCGTCAGAACTGCTGCCACTACGGAAGCGGCAATCAGCTTCCACAGCGTTTTATACTTTTTCGTAAAAAGAAGTGTAATTCCACCTGCGATACAGACCGGAATTACCCAGAAGGTCGAGCTTACCAGAGTATACAATCCCCCTGTCAGGGACAGGATGTAAAGGATATAATCTCTTTTTCGTGCCTGCTCCTTACAGATCTTAAAAAGACTTAACAGGGCAAGCAGATAACAGGTTGCCGCAAGTGTATAGCCGCGTCCCTGCACTGAAAGATTGTTGACCTGCCAGACTGCCACATACAGGAATACCACCCCTGCGGAAAAGAACCGGTTCAGGAATTTCTTCGCAAACTGATACAAAAGAAGCATATTGGCACAGGACATGAGAAACGAAACACCACGAAGTCCGATATAGGGATTTCCCAGATAATCAAGAAACGCTGACAACACCGAATAGAAAACATGATTATTCGGCACCGGCCAGTGAATCGCCGCATAAACCGGTCCCCTTGAAATAAAGGAATAGTAGGTATACAGCTCATCGTACCATGGTTTGATTGCAAACATGCTGACTGCATAATAGACTGCCATCCCTAAGAAAAACAGGCTGAATAATTTATTTTCTACTATAAATGCTTTGATTCTTTTCATGTAAATTCCTTTTCCTTTAAAATAAGCACAGATCAAAAATTCTTCATCATATTCCGTCAAGGGTCAACATGACTCTGATTTGTTGCCAAATGGTAAACATTAAAATAATACCTCTCCAGCAGATAGGTTCCTTCTTCGGTATAGGCAATCCCTTCGGTCTCCCATTCCTTCAACAGCTCCTCCCTGCTGTTGAAGCTGCCGAAGAAATAAACATCCCTTTCCTTCACAAGCTGCAAAAGCTCTGTGGTATCCTCAAGTCCCCGGCACTGCGGAAGCAATTCTGCAATCAGGTCTTCCGGATTGCTTCCATACAGCCAGATCTCATTTGAATCCTTCAGATAACAGGCTGTCACGGCCTGCACATGATTGAAGTTGCAAAGTACCACAGCATCCTTTGGAAAATCTGCAAGAAAGCTCTGCGTTGCTTTCATCTCTACGATCTTCTTATTCTCTTCCCCATAAAAGCCCTGCATATTCGAATATCCCGAAAGAAGAAACGGCACGAATAACAGAATGCCCCAGTTTTTCTCTATAAAATCCCACAGCACAACTGCTGCCACAAGCCACATAGCCCCAAGGCAGGGGATGAGATACCGGTATACGAAGATCGGACGGTTCAGAATCGAGCATACAAATCCAATCAGTGTGGTAAATACTGCAATCCATAATCCGGTAAGCAGAAAGAAGCGTCCCTTTGCATCCTTTCTTTTCATAAGGAAGGAATACAGGAAGGCTGCACCAAAGAACAAAATCATCACACAGGCCAGCACGTAATTCTTCTTTACTGTATAGGAAACCGGCAGGAAAATATATTTCATGCATCCGAAAATGCTTTTCCAGGTGAGCGGCTGAATCCAATAGCTGCTGCTTACCGTCCGTACCTGCGAAAAAAAGAACGGCAGCCACGGAAGATAAGCAAGCACGGATAATCCGGCACAAAGCAGAACCTTCCCTATACATATGCCTGCCATCCTTCCGGTTTCCTGTTCCGTTGTATGTTCTGCTCTCCATCCTTTCACAGGGACTTTTGTTTGAATTGCTTCCTGCTCTTTTAATTGTTCCTTATGTATATGCGCCTTTTTACAAAACGGCTTTTCTGTTTTTCCTTTATGCGCCATAACAACGAAGAATACGAACAACACAATATAAATCGCAATCACCGCTACGCAGGCATAATACTGTGTATATGCCGTGAGGATTCCATAAACCCAGAACAGAAGCCAGTGTTTATTTCTCTTCCACCATTTTATCAATCCATTTTCTCCAGTGACGGATTCTGATGTCAAAACTGCTCCGGAAGTTACTTCTGATCCTGCTGCTTTTGGTTCTGCTGTCTCGTCTGTTCCTGCTGCTTCCGGTTCTGCTGTCTCTTCTGTTCCTGCTGCTCCCGGTTCTGCTGTCTCGTCTGTTCCTGCTGCTCCCGGTTCTGCTGTCTCGTCTGTTCCTGCAGTTGCTTCCGGTTCTACTGTCTCGTCTGTTCCTGCTGCTCCCGGTTCTGCTGTTCTCTTCGCTTCAGATACTTCTTGCACAGGAAATGCACGAACCAGTTCATAGCTATGTACGAAGGCAGCCGTAATAAAAAACAATGCCAGGGAATACATCCGGATCTCCACTGTATAGTTGGAGATCTGCGGCATGGTCATTACCAGGAACCAGAACAGCCCTGCAATATGCAGTCCGAAGTTCTTCCGGATCGCTGTCAGTGTATAAACGAAGATTCCCACAAAGGGAAGCATTGATGCAAGCTTGCACAGTACGATCGAGGAAGCCGCCGGAACCAGTACCTTTCCAATATCATGAAAGAACTTCAAATACCAGTAATAAAGCGGTGGATGCACGTCCTTTCCTGTCAGGACTGCAATTTCCTTATAACTATGCTGTATAAAATTCACGGAAAATACTTCATCAAACCAGATATCCTGTCCGAATGCCTGAAACAGGGATACAAAAAAGGAAAGAATTCCCAAAATCAGAAAGAGAATTCCACAACCATTCTTCCATTTTTCTTCCGGTATTCCAAAAATAAGCCTTTGTATTATCCTCATAATTGCTATCCCACATTAATCTCCTGCGTCCTTTTTTTCTTACGCAGTACTCTGATCTGTCACTTATTTATCTTAACATGATCCCCCGGAAAAACAAAGCGATAAATAAAGCCGCTGTAGTTTTTCCACAGCGGTTTCTCTTATCCTGATATTTTGTCCCCTCCAGTGCCTGCTTCCATCCGTACAGATTACCGGGATCGTAAAGCTCTTTCATGATATGATACCCATAACAATTTCCACATAAGCTTTAAGTGGCGCAGGCCATCCCGTACCGACCTCAAATGAGAGCGGTGCCCTCTTTGATCCTTATAGAAGCGTACCGGAACCTGACGGATGTTCTGCCCCTGCACGGCAGCCCTTCCTATCATTTCCGTAGCGAATTCCATCCCCCCACACCGGCATCCGAGTCTCAGGAAACAATCCCTGTTCACTGCACGTACGCCACAATGAAAATCCCTCACATCGGTTCGGAAACAGCACCTTCCAATAAAAGATAAGACAGGCACTCCGATATATTTATGGGCAAAGCCCATTGCCCCCTTCTCCATCGGGTAAGCAAAGCGATCTCCGATTACCATATCCGCACCTGCTCTTAATTTATCGAGAAACGGCTGCAGCTCTTCAAAGGAATAACTGCAATCACAATCTGCCATGATCACATATTTACCGGCTGAGTGCTTTAGTCCAAATCTCAGGGCGTTGCCGTAGCCCTTCCGGTCACAGGACAGTACCTTCGCTCCGGCATATAATGCTCTCTTTGCTGAAGCATCAGTACTTCCATTATCAATAACCAGCACCTCTCCATCAATATGGTAATCGTGCAGGAAAGAAACTGCCTGTCTTACACAGCCTTCAATTGTGTTTTCTTCATTCAGGCATGGCATCAGAATCGTCAATTCCATGTGCAGCGCGTCTCCTTCTCTGATTTAACGGAATAACACTATTTTTTCTTTCTCAGGATATTCCGGATTCCCAGTTCATACGTAACGAACAGCACCCCGGTAACGGTTACAAGCTGTGCACGGTACGTAAAGAAGTAATGCAGATAAGCATGATTTTCAAGCACTATATAGCGCAGATACGGCACTGCACCAATCATCAGGATCAGTAACAACAGGCGTCCGTCAAACTGTTTTGACCGGAAAAGATAAATTAATGCCAGACAGACAAACAGCACCGCAAGAAAGCTGATTGCGGCTGCTCCCATTCCCATCGTATTACGGAAAGGGAACAGACTGCCCTGGTTACGGATGACCGCTCCCAGAAACCGCTGTATTCCGGATGCCTCCGGATCAAGATTCGTATTGCCAAGATATACCGCTCCTCCGATCCGTTCTCCCGCTGCCTTCATTGCCTCTTCAAATGCCTGCCTGCCAAGCACCGCCACAGCAAGAAGCCACTTGGTAATAAACATAATGACATAAGAGCTTCCCCAGCAGAGCAGACCACAGAGCAGACGTCTGCTTTCCTGCCTGATGCTTTCCAGTTCTCCTGCCTGATAACGCAGGACAAGCAGCAGCAAAATCGGCATTGTCACCGTCAGTGTCTCTGTTGTCAGAAAGTCAAAAAAGCAGGTCCACACACCGGAAGCGCACAGAATTGCGTATACTCTCCGGTAGAAGGAGCCGGTATCGGTTCTGTGTGGAAACCAAAGCAGCAAAAGAATCAGAAAAATATTCATCAGAAGAAAGGTTGTAATATATTCTATACTGAATGCACACATCCAGGTCTGAACAATGACATTTCCCAGAAGATAGCAGACCGCCAGTGTTTTTGCCTTTTGCTTCCACATGAGTGCGATCACCGTAAGAGTAAGCAGTAACAGCACGACTCCCAGTATGATTCTCGCTCCGCGTATTCCCGTAAACACAAAAAGAGGACGAAGAAGAACCATTCCTCCGTGCCAGTAGCGGAAATAATCAACATCAGGTGTTTTATCACCTGCAAGGCTTTCGGCAAGGCTTATCTCCACTGACTGAAGCTCCGGATTATAATAGGAAGCTTTTATCAGGGAACGCAGCAGATCCTTCTTATCGATATGATATAAAATATTCACAAGAATACAATCTGCATAATTATCCTGTCTGGTATTAAACTGTCCCTCCAGTAATAGAGGAAACAGCTCGTGCTCTTCAAAGTAAGCCCCACTCTCCACACAGGACTCCCTGATCATGCTCTTCGGAATCCATCCGGTTATCATAAGGAGCAGCATCGCACACAAAATGCTTGCTATTACAACTCCTGCCATACCAGCCAAAGATTTCCACTGCTTCTCCACTGTTCTTCTCGTCCTCATATTTGTTTATTCTGTTTTCAGGCTGTTCCGTTCAGGAAAAAGGGTTAGTTCCATCCGTACAAATTGCCAAGATAGGTAAATCCATAGAACAGCTCACTGTCTGCCGGTGCCTGTCCTGCCGGGATCGTAAAGCTCTTTCTGCTTCCGTCCGTATCGGTAAAGGTCGTCTTTAATGATACATCCGGTCTCTTCGCAAGCTCTTCCATCATTCTTCTGGTATAACAGCGGAACGGATCCGAATTCCATTCCACAACCGCATTCTGCGGTGCATTCTGTATTGCCGCGCAATATTCATGAAAATAAACAAGTGAAGCTGATATCGGGTATTCATCATCTACCGCTCCGCATTCGCACCTATGCTGCATCAGACCGTCGCTCTCAAGTGTCGCTTCCAGCGTTTCCACCCATTGGAAGCTGTGCTCGTGGCTTGCTACGGGCTGCACCGGCTGCACTTCTTCATTTGATTTCAGAGGATATCTCACCATCCAAAAAGTATTTCCCCACACTGCTTTCTTAACAGAATATGTATACCCAGCAGGCAGTGTTACTGATACATAGGATATACGTGATCCAGCAGAGTTCTCTAGAGTCTCGACACAATATTCCGGATCCGGCCAAGGAGATTTCGTCCGGTTGTTGAAATCCTCCTCAATTTTATCCTCATTCTTATCATCATATATATAGACAATTATGTCTCCACTATCCTTATAAGAATGATAAAGTGTTGTTCCTCCATGAATGTTGTCACCTACATTAATTTTTTCAAAATCAATTTTAGCTTCATCCGCCAGCACCATCATGCCGGTTCCGAACATCATCGTAAATGCAAGCACAAGTGCAAGCAATCCCTTCATTCTTTGAAATAATACCTTCTTTTCCATTTCCATCTCCCTTCCTGCTGAATATAGCTTTCTTATATAACAATCTAGCATATCCGTCCATGGAGTTCAATAGGTTTGGAATGAAATTTGACAGCAATGACGATCTATTGCATAATGAAAAAAATCCTGTTATGATGCAGGAACCAAATAGTAATCATAGAGTGAGGAATGATTTATGAATACAAAAGCAGCTACCTTTTTCAAAAAAGCAGATCAATACCGTACCGCCATCCTAATTGGCATTTTCTTTCTATATACTGTATTCATGCAGGCATGCCCTTCTCTTGCCGGCTTATCCCATGAGTATAAGACCGGCATGTTTGTTGTAATCCTGCTTCTTTATCTGGCAGGGTGCTTTTTCATGACAAAGAAAAAACACCTTACCACAGACGATAAGGTATTTCTGCTGATTACCGGGGGCGTAATTTTGCGAAGCTACTATGTAATCTGCACCGGCGTGGTCGACCGCCAGCATGACGAAGGCTACTTCTCCGGATTGTCCGATGATCTGATTAATCCCGGCCACCTCGGCTATATTGAATACCTGTGTAAGTTCGGGCATCTTCCGGATTTCAGCCCTTATAAGCTGTTCTCCTATTATCATCCGCCCTTTCACCACATCCTTTCCTGCCTGTTCATTGATCTGCAGATGCTGTTTGGTGCCGGGGACCGTCTGGCGTTTGAAAACATCCAGGCTCTGACCCTTTTATATTCCAGCCTGTGTCTTACCGTCGGATATGGCATTTTAAAGAAAATCAAGTGCTCCGATACCTGTATGGTTCCTGCCATGGCACTGCTCACCTTTCATCCCGGTATGATCTATATGTCTGCAAGTGTCAATAACGATATGTTATCGACACTGCTTACCTTTACCTGCTTCTACTTTGCCCTGTGCTGGATGGAGCATAAATCTCTGAAAAATCTCATTCTTATTGCCTTATCGTTAGGCTTTGGAATGATTACCAAATTAAATGTTGCCGTGATGGCATTCCCTCTGGCGGCCGTTTTCCTGATGCATTTTGTGAAAGAATGCAAAGCCGGACGCGTCTGGAAATCCATCCGCGAATTTGCCATTTTCGGTGTCCTGACTGCCGGGATCGGTCTTTCCTGGGTAATCCGGAACCTCGTTTTCTACAATACAAATCCGGGTGTACCGATTCTGCCTCCGGAATCCGAGCAGTACATCGGCAAATTCTCCTACTGGCAGATTTTCGGACTTCCTGCCTCTATGGAGCTTGCTTATCCGTTCCACACCATCAACGGAAATACCATCTGCAACACCTGGCAGATTCTGTTCCGGACCTCCATTTTTGACGAAGTCCGTCCGGAATTATCCGATTTCCTTTTACAGTGCTGCCGTGTTGCCCTGATTCTTGCAGCGACGCTCGGTATTTTATTATTTGTCATCAACATCCTCATGGCAATCCGGGAAATCCGCAAAGGAAACCGTGAGCTTGGCGTATTCCTGCTGGTTGGTTACGTTCTCGTTGTACTGACCTTTATTGCTTTTATCATTAAGTACCCTTATACCTGCAGTGCCAACTTCCGCTACGTGGTGGTCGGACTTCTGTTCTCCGTCATCGGACTGATCCAGTTCTGTGACCGCTCCCGCATGGAAAGCAGGGTACATCAGATCTGTGCAGCCATATTGGAATATCTGGTGCTTGCCTTTGTCATCCTCATCACACTGGTTCTGCTTACCTGGAATCAGTGGTAGACCACAGCCATTCAGAACAAAGAAGAGAAATTTTAAACAGATACTGTCAAGATTATATAAGGAGATCCTGAAATGTTTCGTTTATGGGCTAAAATATTTAAAGAAAATCATTTACTCAAAGACGTGGTGATCTGCAACGATCAGGAGGATACCCGTACCCATAAGGTATTTCAGGCACTGGATGAGGCCTGTTATGAACTGGATCTTACCCGTCCTATCTGGCTGGATCTCAATATCAGGGACTTCAAACGCCATTCCAAAACACGTTTTACACAGGACAGCTTCATTGAGCATATTGATTTTGATTATTTCGAAATTCAGGTCATTGAAGAAGATTAAAATCAGATTTTAATTAAAGGGTCTGTGCAGGTTTTTTCTGCATGGACCCTTTTATATTTGTGAATAAAACGATTGACACTGCATATCTTATGTAGTAGTATTTACTTATTCCTAATGTAGTTTTAAATACTATGTGTTGTTATTTAAAGGAGGTTTTCTTATGCAAATTACAATTCGTGAGCCCGGAAGTGCTCTTACCCATTTTATAGCAATGTTACTGGCAGCCTTTGCTGCTGCTCCGTTATTAACCAAGGCAGCGCTCTATGCAAGCCGGGAATCCATTATCGCACTCAGTATTTTCTGCGTGAGCATGATCCTATTATATGGAGCAAGTGCAACCTACCACTCCTTGAACCTGTCCGGGCGCCCCTTACGCATCTTCCGTAAGATTGATCACATGATGATTTTCATACTGATCGCCGGTTCCTATACCCCGATCTGCCTGACTGTCCTTGGCGGGAAGCTTGGTTACACCCTGCTTGCCGTCATCTGGGGTCTTGCCCTGTTCGGCATGCTCCTGAAAGCCTGCTGGATCACCTGTCCGAAATGGTTTTCCTCTGTCATTTATATTGCCATGGGCTGGGCCTGTGTTGCCGTATTCGGTCCACTCCTTCAGGTACTTCCCACTGCTGCCTTCCTCTGGCTGCTTGCCGGTGGCATCATCTACACCATCGGCGGTGTGATTTACGCCTTAAAGCTCCCCTTATTTAATGCAAAGCATGAGTTCTTCGGCTCCCACGAAATATTCCACCTCTTCGTTATGGCCGGAAGCTTCTGTCACTTCATCTTCATGTACTGCTATGTGGCTTAAAAGACCTTTATAGGAATTTCCTATAAAAAAAGGATCCTTACGGATCCTTTTTTATAATTAAGCATTTCCTAATACTATTAAGAACAGCTTTATGATGTCATATTAAATCACTTTGCATCCGCATATCCATTGGGATTCATGCTCTGCCATCTCCAGGAATCCTCACACATTTCCTTAATATCATACTGTGCTTCCCATCCCAGTTCTCTCTTTGCCTTATCCGCATTGGAATAGCATGTGGCAATATCTCCGGCACGACGCGGTTTAATCACATAAGGGATCTTCACACCGGTAGCAGCCTCGAAGTTCTTCACGATATCAAGAACGCTGTAGCCTTTTCCGGTTCCCAGATTGTAAATTGCCAGTCCGACCTTCTCATCAAGCTTCTTAATTGCCTTCACATGACCGATGGCAAGATCGACAACATGAATGTAGTCGCGGACTCCGGTTCCGTCCGGTGTATCATAATCATTGCCAAATATACCAAGCTCTTTCAGCTTACCAACCGCAACCTGTGTTACATAAGGCATCAGGTTATTCGGAATACCATTCGGATTCTCCCCGATCAGTCCGCTCTTATGTGCTCCGATCGGATTAAAATATCTTAACAGAATCACATTCCATTCCGGATCTGCCTTCTGCATATCGGTAAGGATCTGCTCTAACATGGACTTCGTCCAGCCGTAAGGATTGGTACACTGTCCCTTCGGACACTCTTCGGTAATCGGGATCACTGCAGGATCTCCGTATACAGTTGCGGAAGAGGAAAAGATAATGTTCTTCACGCCATGCTTACGCATTACATCTACAAGCGTCAGTGTTCCAGCAATGTTATTCTCATAATATTCCCAGGGCTTCTGCACGGATTCTCCAACAGCCTTAAGACCTGCGAAATGAATACAGGACTCAATGCTCTCTTTTTCAAAAATCCTGTTCAGTGCCTCACGGTCAAGAATGTCTGCTTCATAGAAGGTAACCGGCTTCCCGGTAATCTTCTCCACTCTTTTTAAACTTTCCCTGCTGGAATTGCTTAAGTTATCCACAACAACCACTTCATATCCGGCATTCTGAAGCTCCACCACAGTATGACTTCCGATATAGCCGGCTCCTCCGGTTACTAAAATTGACATCTTTCTCTCCTCACTTTCCTTAAGGACTTGTTCACCTGTAATACCAAATGTCTTCTTTCAAGACCTGGCTTTGCTTTCTATAGACGTTACTGTTCACCCGTACCTCGTTCCACCATCAAAGCTGTCACTGGCTGCTGTGTGAACTGTAACCTATGGGTTCATTATATGCCACCCGGAATAGTTTCACAATACAGAAATGTTGCTCTTATCTGTCAAAATGTTGTCTGGCTGCTGTGTGAACTGTAACTGTCCGGAAACAGCTCTGCATCCTTATGTCCGGGTAATTATAGCTCAATTCCATTTAATTTACACAGCTCTCTTGCGCTCTCTACGGAATCCACACCGGTTGCATTTTTGATGGGTGCAAACTCTTTGCTGCGCTCCACCTCAAACGGTAGGCAGTTTTCCATTTCATGAATCATATCCAGCACAAGCTGTTCAAATTTATATCCATTGGGAGCCTCCGGCTTCACCTTTTTCCCCTGCTCATCTAAATAAGGAATCTTCTTTTCTACCACATGCAGTGGAAGATTCTTCTCACGAATCTTCTCAAGCTCCGAAATCCGAAACAGGTAATTCAGAATCACACCGAAGTTGTAGGCAGGATCTCCTGCCGCATCCTTTGCATCACGCATTTCTTCTGTAAGTTCATAGTATTCCACGATGGACGGTCTGCCATCCTCAAGGCACATCACGCCGACCTTCTCATCCGGCGTCACCTTCTTTACTACCTTGGAACCTGCAACGCACTGATTCTCCAAAACCGCACCCACGAAAACCGGATCGGCAATCCGTTGTAACACGTTATCTACTGCGAAAATGTTCAGCCATTCCACGCCATCCTCCATCGCCTTCTGTGCAATGCCCCATTTATGCATGGACAGATACCAGCCACCATTCCCGTTCGGAGATGTGGACATCTTCCACTTTTCTTCAAGATAAACCTTGCCCTCATAATCGGTTGCCGGTGCCATCTCCTGCATAAAGAAAGTGATATGCTCCGCTGCATAGCCGAAGTAATCATGCTCCTTCAAAAATGCGGTAGTTGCCTGATGATTCTTGTCACTTGTCATAATATAAAGCGGAATGAATACCCCCGCTTCCTTCACGACATCCATCAGGTTTTCAATGAGACGCTGGAAAATATATACTTCTTTTGTAACACCGATATCAAACATTCCCTTCGGATTATCGGATCCAAGCCTGGTTCCCATTCCACCGGCAAGAAGCACCGCACCAACCTTTCCCTCACGGATCGCCTGTAAACCGGTTTCCCTGAACTGTGTCTTTTTCTCTTCGATCTCCTTAAGCTGCATGGCTGCAAGGGGAGTAATCACACCCTTCTGCGGCTCCTTCTTTCCATCCTTCACGGCATCCAGAATTGAAAAATCCGTATCCTCAATCTGCTTCAGCAGTGCTTCCTTCTGTTCTTCGGAAAGCTCCTCATAATATCTTAAAACCTGCTCCTGGCCTGCCTTGTGCAGCTTGTCCTTTGCTTCCTGTAAATTCATACCTTCCCTCCATTTCCGGCTCTTCCCCAATCGGAAATTACCCTATATTCCGAAGTGCAGCATTCTGCTTATAACAGTTCAACCATGCAGAAATGATTGTGCAAGATGACCGTGGGAGCTTGCTCACTAAGGGCAGCTTATACAATCATTTCTATAGGGCGGACGCCCGACATGAAATAAGCTGCCGGAAAACACGTATATTTGTCAGCCAATTTGCACAATCCGGCAGCTTATGAATGGGCATGGCTAAGCTGTTACTTCTGCTTCTTTTATTTACGATTATAGAGTATTCCCCTCGATTATGCAAACCATAAGTAAGAATTGCCTCCACTTATCGCCTCACTTATGGAAGCATCTCCATTAAATACAAAATCCAGCTTTTTCCCATAATGAAAACCATGTCTTCTTCTGACATACCGCGCTGCAAAAGAGCTGCTGTCACCATCGGAATCCGTGCATGATCCGGCAGGCAGTCATTCTTCTGTACCGGCGGCTCTTTTCCCTGCAATCCGGCTCGTGCCTCGTCATAGGAATCACACAGATCAAAACCAAAGCCGATATGTTGTGCTCCAAGTCTTGCAGTCTCATATTCAATATGCTCACACATTCTGAGCAGATGACCGCCATTTAAAGAACCCGTAATGTAACGGCATCCGTTCAGTCCCATAATGCCGCCCTGCTGCGCCAGCTTCTGCATCTGTCCATCCGTCAGATTCCGGTAATTGTCATATATCGTCCTGCTGTTTGAGTGTGTTGCCACAAAGGGGCGTGTCGTAATACGGCATACATCTGTAAAGCCATCATCATTTAAATGGCTCACATCCAGAAACATGTTTAGCTCCTCCAGTTTCCGGACCGTCTCCACCCCCTTTTCAGTAAGTCCTCCCCGTATCTGACGATGCTCCGAAGCCTTACAGCAGCCTGTTGCCAGTGCATCCTTTCTGCTCCAGGTAAGCGCCGCTCCACGAACTCCCTGCCTGAAAAGCTCCTCGAGTCGGTCTGTCTCTTCTCCGATACAATCGAGTCCTTCCATATAAAGAAGAATTCCAAGCTCCCTTTTTTCTGTATTCTTCTGATCCAGAAGCTTCGCAAGATCCTGCCGGCTTTGGATCAGCAAGACCCTCTCATAGACCGGTTCCTTCTCCCGGGACCTCTGAAGTTCCAGATTACAGGTAACTATCTCTCCTTTTAAAAGCTTAATCTGCATCAGCGCATTCGCCCACGCATGGTCCAGATCACAGTTTGCCACATAAATTGAAGAGGCTATCACCCGGATGCCTGCCTGATAAAAATTCTTAAGATACCGGTGGTACAGGACATTCTGCTCGCCCAGCTCATGTCGCAGCACAAGCTCACCTGCCAGATCCAGATGCATATCCACTACCGGATGCTGCTTGTGCAGCCTCAGCGCCTGTTCTAAATATCTGCTCTCAATTTTCATATCTGTGCTATCTGTATGACTACTATCCGCTGTAATGCCTATGTTGTCTATACCACTGTGTTCTGTCACTCTATCCTGATTCATCATGCTGCCTTCTCGCTTTCCAGTCTCCGACTCTGCTCCAGCAGTTCCTGTCATACGGAACAAATGCTGACCACAGACTGCGCTCTACTCTTCTGCTATCAGCATATGCGAAGATAGAACGTTTGGCAACCAGGAAACGCCAAGATACTGCCCTGCCTGTGCCTTCCACATTGCAGCATATCTGCCATCCTTCGCAAGAAGCTCTTCGTGCGATCCCTGCTCCACAATCTTTCCCTGTTCAAGCAGATAAATCCGGTCTGCCAGCCGCGTCGTAGACAATCTGTGGGAAATAAAAATCACTGTCTTATTCTCCGTTGCCTCCAGCATCGAATGATTCAACTGATACTCTGCAATCGGATCCAGCGCACTCGACGGTTCATCTAAAATAATCAGTCCGGCATCCTTGTAAAAGACTCTGCTGATCGCCAGCTTCTGGCTTTCTCCCCCTGAGAGATTGACACCATCTGCCGCGAATTCGGTCGTCAACTGTGTCTCCGTTTTCTCAGGCAGACTGTCAACTCTCTCCCTCAGACCACTCCGTTCAAGGGCGCTCTCTGCCCTTTTTCTGTCCGGTTCTATATCATCCAGAATGATATTTTCAACAACTGTTCCTGCAAAGATTTTAAAGTCCTGAAAAACTGCCCCGATAGAATTACGGTATTCTTCCACCGCATAATCCCGGATCGAAATACCATCTACCAGAATATCTCCCTGTGTCGGATCATAGAGCCGCATCAACAGCTTGGTTAATGTCGTCTTCCCGGCTCCGTTATACCCAACCAATGCGATCTTCTCTCCCGGTTTAATATGGAAGGAAATGTCCTTTAGAATATCTTCTCCATCCTTCCGGTAAGAAAACGATACGTTTTGAAATTCAATCTCCTTGGCCTTTTTCGTCACTGTCCGATTCTGCTCACTGGTAACCCTGGATTCTGTATTCAGGAAATCAAGAATCTTCTGTACATACAGGCTGGTTTCGCATGCATACGGATAAAGGTCTGTAAAGATTCTCAAATTCCACTTAAGATTTCCAAAGGAATTATACAGGATCGCCACACTGCTGAAGGAAAGCACTTTTCTCGCTGCCGCCTGATACACCAGATAGGAAATATAAATCACATCACTGATAAAGTCATTCCCGATGTATTTTTTCAAAAAACTTAAGAAAAACCGTTGCCCGGCATACTTTCTTTCTACTTCATAAATATCTCCATTTGCTTTCTTGAAATCCTCAAACAAAATCCGTGATACATCCGGATGCAGCCGCATTTCCTTTGCATAATCATTCAGATAAAAAACTCTCTTTACATATTCCCGTTTCCGTTCATATGGATTTCGTTCCACCCGGATCTTATACGAAAGCTTATTGTACAACTGATTGAACATATATGCGATAAGGAATGCTGCAAGTGCCAGTAAGATTGAAAATTTATCCTTCACCAGAAAATAAATCCCTACCGACAGAAATTCCGTAACACCACAAGCCACATTTTTCAAAAAGAGAATACCCCGGTCGATCTGACGATCGGCCTCTGCTATGGCAAGAGTCAGTTCATTATAATAATCCGGATTGTCATAGCACTGCAGATCCAGTGTCCTTGCTTTCTCATAAAGCATCATTTTCACCTTGCGGCGTATTTTAGGAAGCTCCCTCACCTCAAAATAATTACTGACCAGTGCTGAAAATATCATTCCAAGGGTAATCAATGCTGCAATCGTAATTAAAAAGACCGCCACATTCCGGAACGGATAACCAAATTCTGCGGCTTCCAATACATAACCAATTCCGTAGGTATGCTCGAGGAAAATAAAAAACTGTCCCCGGATTGCATCCAGCAGATAGGTAATCATGTAAACCGGAGAGGCTGCAAAACACAGCTTTAGTAAAAACCAGTTATTTTTCCATACCTGTAAGGCAGACTGTCCGGCCTCTTTCCCTTCCTTCTTTTTCTCTTTTGTCATAATGCCACCCCCTCGACACTTTCTACTGCCAGATAATTCATTGCCTGCTTTTTATACATTTCTGCGTAGCGTCCATCGAATTGGATCAATTCCCGGTGCGTCCCTTCTTCGATCAGTCTTCCCTGTTCCAGCATAAAGATCCGGTCGGCATCTTTCACCGAGGACAGCCTGTGTGAAATAAAAATCATGGTATGGCTCTCCCCATCTTTCATAATGCTGCTAAACAGTTCATATTCCGCAATCGGATCCAGCGCACTTGATGGTTCATCAAAAATCCGGATCGGAGATTCTTTGGCAAACGCCCTGGCCACCGCTATTTTCTGTCCTTCCCCTCCCGAAAAGACCACGCCGTCATCTGCAAATTCCCTGGTTACCACACTATCGATTCCTTTCGATAAAGCTGCTACTTTCTCATACATTCCAACCTTTTTAAGCACTTCGGCAACAAGCTGCTCCTCCTTTTCCGGATGCTTTCCCATAAGAATATTCTCCCGGATGGTCACTCCAAAAAGCTGATAATCCTGAAACGCGGTCGCAAACAGCTCCCGATATGCCCGTAGATTATATTTCCGGATATCAATCCCATTTACCCGGATCGTTCCCTCTGCAGGATCATATAAGCGCAGCATCAATTTAATAATCGTTGTTTTTCCGGCCCCATTATGTCCCACCAGCGCAATCTTCTCTCCATGTGTTATCCGGAAAGACAATCCCTGAATTGTTTCTTCCTCTTTATAGGAAAAAGAAACATTTTCAAATTCCAGGCTTTCCAGTTCCTTCGATGGCAAAATGCCATCCTGATCCTCCGGAATCTTCTCTTCATACTCCAGAAATGTCCTCAGATTGCAGATAAATAATCCATTTTTCATCGTCTCCATCACACTATTGAATAATCCGATCAATATCCAGGTAGCCGCCACCATCAGGCTGCTCATGACCGTAAGATCTGCCAATGACATACTTCCAATAACCAGATTCTTATATATGGCAAACAATAACACACCTTCAAACATGACGGTAAAGGTAAAAAAATGCCACAAAACATTCATGCTTCCGATACGCCATGCGTATTTTCCGGCAAGAGCGGATTTTTCATCCGTTGCCTCATTATACTGCCGTTTCAACAGTCGAAATACTTCGGATAATCGTATTTCCTTTGCATAGTCCGGCAGATACAAAACACGGTTCACATAGTTAAGCACCTTATCCTTCGGTGCTTCCTCCTGATATCGCATATACTCAAATTTATTTTTCAGATTTCCAAATAAAAAGTTGCCGATAAGAGGACAGAAAACAAACAAAACCGACACCGGATCAATGCGGTACATCGTCCACAGCACTAGAAACGATGCCATAATCCCAGTTACAACTCCCCATATGTTATCTGTAATTGCGGTTACCCTCTCCACCGCATGATCGGCTGCCATCGTATACTGATTGTAAAAATCCGGATCCTCATAACACCTTAATTCCACATTCCTGGCCTTTTCATAAATCTTCTCATAGATTTCTCCATAGATTGCAGGTTCCGCGAGCGGAACTGCAACATTTTCAACATAACTTTGATAAATCGCAAACAAAAAGAACACAGCTCCGCATATCAGAATAAAAGCAAAAATTTCAGAAAATTCTTTTCCCTGCTCTAACCGGTTAACAATGTACCTCATGAAAAATCCACTAAAGAATACCCATTCCAGATTTCCGATCAATTTCCCAAAGAACGAGTGGATCACTCTGCTTTTGCTTGCAGATGCAGTCAGACGAACTGCATAGATATTGTTTACATACACCTCGTGTAAGGATTGTTTTTTCTTCTCCATGATTTCCCCCTCTAAGAACTTTTCTTTTGTAACTCCGAATGACGGACCGGTTATCCACCGGATCTGCCGTGTAATAGGTACATTATACTACCCCCCCCCGAAAATTTGTCCACTATATTTAGTATAATGTTTTCCCTTAGGTCAAAGTCAAGGTTTTTGAATTATCTTTAAATGATGTATTAAATGATTCATTTACTCGATCATATTTATCTGTATTCATAAATTTGCTATTGCATCCCTTTCCTTTTTATGCTATTTTATAGAAAAGCATACAACTTCTGTGGTATCTTATTAAATTCTTTTTCAGAATTCCAGACATATACCCCAAGTATGAATTTGAAGTTTTAAATGATTACAGTGTAGATCTATGCGATATTGACACTTGCAGTGTCGTACCCACGATCTGTGTTACGATCTGCGATCTGGTCAGTTCTGTTTGCGGTATCTGTATTTTAGGAATTCATAACCACCCATTCAGGAAATCTATGCTTTTAAATTCCAGTAATTTTCATTATTTAAAGGCAGAGGATTTTCATTTCTGTCTGACTACATCATAAAAGGAGAACCAATGGGAGAAAAAGATCATACCCAGAAAATGCTGATTGGATGCCGGGACGTTTTTGCAGAATTAATCAACGTTTTAGTCTATTCCGGCGAGAAAGTTGTGAACGAAGCTGATCTGTTAGCCGGGCCGACAGAGAGTCTTTATATCGAAGCGGATAAGCAGACTCATCAGCAGCTCCGTGACTGCAGCATGTATGAACTGCATAACGGCGAAATTCATGCACTTTATAACTTTGAAAACCAAAGTACCATAGATGCTTACATGCCGCTTCGCTGTGCAGGTTATGATGGTGCTGCTTACCGATCACAATGCAACGACCGTATAAACACATATAAAACTTACCCTGTATTTACGTTTGTCTTAAATTGGAGCAGAAAACCATGGAATAAGGCAACTTCTATCCTGGAAGCACTACACTTTAAACCTAATCCTGCAGCCTATCCATATTTCAACAATAGCAAAATGCCGGTATTTAATATGTGTTTTCTAAGCAAAGATGTCCGCGAGAAATTCCAGGGTGACTTACGCATCATCCTCGACTACTTATGTGACCGTGAAAGCCTGTTGAAACGAAACCAGACTATGAAGCACCCGGAAGAGGTGATCCGGATGCTCCATGCTCTGACCGGCGATGATCAATATTTAAACTCTATTCCACTATTTACTTCACCTGCTAAG
>Ga0129312_1000538_pt1 | contig 30724 bp, 26 predicted proteins | sample O827metagenome_FD_94434 | JGI IMG/M metagenome (GOLD analysis project Ga0129312, IMG submission 94434) | Orangutan group fecal microbial communities from Wisconsin, USA - O827 metagenome | ecosystem: Host-associated > Mammals > Digestive system > Large intestine > Fecal | place: USA: Wisconsin... | reverse complement strand
TGCTAGAGGTCGGAGTCAATCAACCGGAATACGGCAAGGTGAAAAAAGGTGAGCGGATATGTACGCTTATGTCAACGAGCATGAGCCCGCTTGTGCTTGATCGGATTACCAAGATAAACATGAATACCCGTCAGATAGAGGTTGAAGGCTATGCGATACTGTTTCGTGACAGCTACTTCTCCAAGGTGCCGGACGGCTGGAATCCTAACGTATACCTTGCTATAGTCGGAGAGGCTGGCTCCTGTTATGAGTCTGCCTTAAGATGCAGGCCTGATTCGACGGTGCTGCTTATAGGAGCTTCCGAGAAGGTGGGACTGCTCAGTATGTTTGCCGTCAGGGAAAAACTGGGCAATACAGGCAAGCTTATTGCAGTTACGAGATATGCCGAGCAGTATGATGAACTTAAAAGTCTGAATGTCGCAGATATGATAGTGATTGCCGATTTCCGCAAACCGATGGAAGCATATGAAACGCTGCGCAAGGCACTTCCTAAAAATACGGTTATAGATTATACGATAAATTGTGCCAGCTCAAGCGGCAACGAGATGCTTGCCGTGCTGATAACAAGAGATCGAGGAATGGTATATTTTGCGAGCCCGGCTGCGTCGTATTCGACTGCAAGTCTCGGAGCGGAGGGCATAGGCAAGGAAATCGATCTTATGTTCTACAGGGGATATATCAACGGTCATGTTGCATTCTGCATGAGACTTGTCAAAAATTATCCTCAGATACTTAAGTGGTTCAGCAAGCGCTACACAAGTGAGTCCTGCACAGGAATATACAGCATATCGGCAAGCATAAACGATCTTGGCAAAAACACCAAGGATGCCGGACTTCCTAATATCGTGGTAAGCGGTCCTGAGATGACCGAAGTTATAGATATTGCGAAGCGCATAGCAGGCTACAATACTACCGTGCTGATACAGGGCGAGTCGGGAACCGGCAAGGAGGTCATTGCGGATGTTATCAAACAGCTCAGTGACAGAAATGATAAGCCGTATATCAAGATAAACTGCGCTGCGATAGCGGAGAATCTGTTTGAATCAGAGTTCTTCGGATACGAGGGCGGCGCATTTACAGGTGCACTCAAGAACGGCAAGGCAGGACATTTTGAAAATGCGGACGGCGGAACGCTTTTCCTCGATGAGGTAGGTGAGCTGTCACTGCCAAATCAGGTCAAGCTCCTCAGAGTGCTGCAACAGAAGGAAGTCGTAAGAGTCGGTGCGTCCAAGGCTAAGAAGGTTGATGTAAGACTTATTGCAGCAACCAACAGAGATCTGATGGGTATGGTAAGCAAGGGGCAGTTCAGAGAGGATCTCTACTACAGGCTTAATGTAATCAATATACATATTCCGGCACTGCGGGAGAGAAGCGGCGATATCAAGGCTCTGACTGACAATTTCATTAATAACTTCAACGAGCTCTATCACATGCATAAGCATTTAAGTGATGCGGCTTCTGCCTGCATGAAGAGATATAACTGGCCCGGTAATGTAAGAGAACTTGAAAATGTTGTGCAGAGGCTGATGCTCATAACGGAAAATGATGAGATAGAAGTAAGAAATCTGCCGAAGGAGATACGTGAGGCAGGAGAAAATCCGGATCTCAGCGGTGATGTCTGCAGGAGACATACAGCAAATATGTCAGGTATGCGTGATAGCACGGAAGCAAAACACCGGACACATTATGACAGATATATACATGACAGTGTAAATGAATCGGAAAGTGAATCAAGATATGAATCTGAAGCTGATTCACGATCTTTTGATGAATACATAGCAGGACTTCGCAGTCTTGGAGTCGATGAGGAAAAATTATATACGGAAGCTGTAAAGCTGTGCAAAACAACAAGGGATATAGCAGAGCTTCTTGGTACAAGCCAGCCTACAGTAGTCAGAAGGCTGAGAAAATACGGATTAAAAACATCAAAATAAAGCTTTTGCAAGCTGTCGGGCACGGTAATTGCTTATATAAATATAGGGTAGTGCGGCGTTTCACATTTACAGCGATCTGAAATGCCGCAGCGTGGCATTAAATATATAAGCAGGACGGTAAATACATGAAAAAGCTCATCATTACGGCAGCTTTATACGAAAGCAATATATCAATATCGGAAACAGGAAGTGTCTCCGATGCGGAAGCTAAAACCAAAGCAATCTGCGATATTGTCAGGAAAACATGCAGGGCGGGCGCATCAATAGTGCACTTTTATGCAGAACATAAGGACGGAGAAAATGCTAACGACAGCAGCATTTACCTTAAAAACCTCACGGACAGCATATATGAGGTCTGCCCGGAGGTGCTTATAGTGCCGGAATCGGTGAGCCGGGACAAATATAATTACGATATTGCGTCGGGGATAATTAAAAATGAGCCGGAGCTTGCCGTGCTTAATTGTGACATAGACGGTGTTTTTGAGGATGCCGATCATGCCGAGGAACAAATAAGGCGGCTTGGCAATGCCATGCTTGATAACGGAGTGAGACCTTTGCTTAAATGTGCCGACAAGGGCATGGTGGATACGGCTATTCGGCTGTACAGAGAGGGTTGGATGAGTGATCCTCTCTTATTTTTGTTCATACTCGGAACAAAGGGAGGAATGGAAGACAGTATTGATAACCTGATGTATCTGAAAAACAGCATACCGTTCAATTCGAGATGGAGCGTAGGCTGCCGCGGAGCTAACTATGCTGATATGGCGGCAGCTGCCATGCTGATGGGAGGAAACATAAGTGTAGGAGATGATAAATGCGGTATTCCTGAACTGATCGAGAGAATAAGCAAAACCGCGCAGCTTGCGGAGCTGATGGGCAGGGAAACCGCATCGCCCGCGGAAGCAAGGGCTATAATGAATCTGAACATCAAGTACAGAAGAGTTATAGAGGAGCATCTGCTATGAAGAATAAAATTGAAAAATTCAGAAACTCAGCAATAAGGAAAAATATATCAAATGCAGCTCTGATGCTGCTGTTGGCGATATATGCAGTCGGCGCATTTACGGGAAAAAACATTAACGGACTTTCCGCCGCGGCAGGAAGTATAGTTATACTGCTCAATCTTCCGTTTATGGGCAAAACGTTCAAGATGCCGGCAGTGGTTTTCACAGCAATTGGAGTCATTGTGCTTGCAGCAGGACATGCACCGCTCTCGCAGTGGATATGCGGCGTAAATTCAATGATGAAGACTGTTGTCATACTTATTGCGGTGCAGACGCTTTCGCTTGCCATCAATGTCGGAAAGTACGAATCTGCCGTGTCGGATGTGCTCAATACAGATATCAAAAACACCGCACTGCTGTTCATTATACTGTTGCTTTTGTCACATCTGCTTGCCGGAGTTATGAGCCTCGGATCGGTAGTGGTTATTATTGCAGCGGTTTATCCGGCGGTAAGAGGCAGAATGAGCAATGAGAAAAGTTTCATCGCCGAGGCAATAACGATAGGATACTGCACTCTGTTTCTGTGGGCACCGGGTACCGTTACTGTACTTATGAGCATGCAGGTATTTGACTTAAGCTGGAGTGAGTATTTTCTTCCGGCTATAATGCTTGCAGGATTAGGACTCATGCTCGGATGCATAGCGGGATTTATCAAGTACGGAAAACTTGAGTTCGGACAGACAGCAGATAAGTGCGCAGCTGCAGACTGCACGGAATGTTTGCAGGACTGTGTTGATAATAATGCAGCTGCAGCTAAGGAGCTGTGCTATACAGACAGCATTATTTTAAATACAGTTCCTGCGGAGCAGAAAGATGCAGGAAATGACAATGTATTGTCAAAGAAAGACGACAACTGCATCCTGAATGCAAGGGAAAGTGCAGCAGGCAAAGCGTTTGCTGAAAATGAGGCAAGACACAGAATATGTGAGCTTGCACTTGTACTCATTGTCACTGTTGTAGGAATCAGTCTGCTCGAAAAAATTGGTTTCAGCAACGCAACCGGCCGCATGACTGTGGTTTCTCTGATCGTATCGGCGGTATGGCTGCTGCTCTTAAAAAGGCGCATCGACATATCAGGTATAACTAAGCTTTGGTGGGATAAAAAGCTTCCGGGCAATAACGATCTATATACATTTTTTATTGCAATGGGACTCTTCTCCGGAGCGATATCATACCTGGGAGCTGACAGCATGCTTACAGGCATAGGTGCAGCCTACGGAGATATGATAGGCAAGATGATCATAGTGTTACTGCCAATCGCCGTAATAGCACTGTCGCTTATAGGCATTCATCCGTTTGTGTCTGTAATTATGCTCGGACAGGCGGTCAATGCAATGTCACTTGGAGTAACGGGACTGCAGCTTGGATTAAGCATGAGTCTCGGATGTTGCCTGTCATATATGGTGTCACCTTTTGCGGGACTTATATTGACCATGTCGGATGCTCTTGGCATGAAACCGGCAGATATATGCTTCAGGATCAATCTGAAATTTGCCTTGCTGTACTATGCTGCGGCAGCAGTGTTTATAATGGTGATATAATGAGTACAAGCGAGCGGGAGCTTGCTCATGGCGAGCGACGAATTTTGATCGCGATGGCTGCGGCAGCAGAGGTAAGCAGCGAAGCTGAGGATAGTGATATAATGAATCAGCTTTCCGGAAATACAGATACGGATATTGACGCGATATATATCATGATATATACTAATGACGTAAGGAGGATAAGATAATGATGACTGCAAAATTATTTGAAAACGGCAGAAGCCAAGCCGTTCGTCTTCCGAAGGAGTATCGTTTTAATGGTGATGAGGTTGAGGTGAACAAAATAGGTGATTTGGTCATTCTTATGCCGAAAGAAAGTAAGTGGTCAGGGTTTCTGAACAGCCTGGAGCTGTTCTCTGATGATTTTATGAGCGATTACAGAGGAGAAGCAAGTGTACAGGAGCGTGAAGCGTTATGAAGTATATGCTTGATACCAATATATGCATTTATGTAATAAAACATAAGCCGCCTGAAGCAATAAAAAATTTTCTGAAACACGATCCGAATGATATGTGTATTTCATCAATAACTTACGGTGAATTGATGCACGGTGCGGAAAAGAGTCAGGCAGCAGAGCGTAATCATCTGGCAATCACGCTGTTTCTGTCAGCTATAGCTATACTTCCTTTTGATAGTCATGCAGCGGAAGAATACGGAAAGATCCGTGCAGATCTTGAGAGAAAAGGTACACCAATCGGTCCCATGGATATGCTCATTGCCGGTCACGCAAGGTCCGAAGGATTGATCCTCGTGACTAATAATACACGGGAGTTTTTCCGTGTAGAAGATATTGAAGTCGAAGATTGGACAAAGCAGCAAATTCTCACAAAACATTTCTAAGACATAGACCTGGACATCCCCTTAATATATAATAAATACATATTGCCTATTTACTTTATGAATCAAGTGAATCGGATTCATAATCAGCAAATTACAAGAGAATCGTACTGATATTGTGAATCAAACTGTCTGTGATTGAATCAAAAAACAGCCGGAAAGATATAATTTAATTGAAAATGAATCCGAATCAATTTTGTTAAGGAGCTTGGTTCGGATTTTTTATATTGTTTTCTCGCTAAAATCAAAATGTTTATGGTCAAGAGCGCCTAAATTGAATATGCTGTATAGGTAAAAATTAATAAAATCAGATACTAAACAAGATAAAATTTACAACAAATCACAAAACTGGCACAGTCTTTGCTAATATAAAAAGTGTGAATGAATAAGGCGAATGAAGGAGTAATTACTCATTAGCAATGCTGATGCAGACGTGCATACAGGGTGGTATGAAATAATGAATAAATTAATTTCCTGCGTGGCCGAAAGTTATATTAAATTCAATTAAGAAAGGAAATTCTTATGAAAAAGAGAATAGTCAGTATTGTACTTTGTGCGTCAATGGCGGCATCATTATTAACAGGCTGCGGAGGTTCAGGATCCTCGCAAGCAGCAGGTTCGGCAGAGACAAAAGCAAATACGGAAGCACAGTCGTCTGCATCAGGAACGGCAAGCGATGGTGACATAGTTATTATTATGGGCCACGAGGGAAATGATGATCTCGCTGATGGTCTGATGGCACTTAAATTCAATGAACTCATAGAGGAAAAAAGCAACGGAAGAATTAAGGTTGATTATAAGTCAAACGGTACTCTCGGAGATGAGGACGAACTGCTTCAGCAGATAATCAACGGTTCGATACAGGCAACATGTGTATCAACTTCGACATTCTCAAATTACACAAGTGAGATGGATGCCCTTCAGCTTCCTTTCCTTTATCCGGATTATGAAACAGAGCATACAGCTCTCAAGAGTGATGAGGCGAAGGCACTTTACGCAGATATGGAATCATTGGGAGTAAAAATTACCGATGTAACCGAGATTGGATTCAGACATTTTGCAAACAACAAGAGACCGATTACATGCATGGCAGACCTTGCAGGAATCAAAATGCGTACCGTTCCGTCAACACTCCTTACGGATGTTTCAAAGGCAATCAGTATGGAGAGTACACCGGTTGCTTACTCGGAAATATATTCAGCATTGCAGTCCGGTGTTGTAGATGGTGAAGAGATAAATCTCATATCGATCGTTTCAAACAGTCATCAGGAAGTGCTTAAGTATGTGTCACTCATAGGTTTTTATTCGTTCCCGTCTGCACTTACTTTCAATCTTGATTGGTTCAACAGTCTCAGTGCAGAGGATCAGGCCCTTATCGAAGAGTGCTCATCAGAAGCAATGGACTTTGCGATGGATCAGTGTGAGCAGATAGAAGCTGACAGCCTTAAGACCATTGAGGATGCAGGAATAGAAGTTAATACAATAGGCGATGCTGAAAAGCAGGAATTTATAGATGCCTGCCAAGGTGTTTATGATTCATATGAATCTAAGAACGATCATATCAAGGCCTATGTTGAATATGTAAAAGGCCTTTAATGCATTAAAACTGCCGAGAAGAAATTTTTCCGGAGGAAATAATGATTAAAAAAATAGGAGACATAATAGAAAAAATTGTATTAGCTTTCATTGCTGCGCTGATGTGCATCATGATATGCGTTACGGTTGTAGCGGTAATACAGAGATACCTTGTTGGACATTCGTTTAACTGGGTTGAGGAGTTCTGCAGTTATATCCTTATATGGGTAACATTTATGGGCGTGGCAGTAAGTTACAGACATTTTGATCTGGTGCTGCTTAATCTTTTCACACAGATGCTGCCCAAGAAAACGCAGGCAGTACTTGAACTTATAGTGCATCTGTGCTGTATGGCACTTATAGCTTACATAGGCTATACCAGTCTGAAATACGGATTGTCACTGTCGGTATTTATGAGAAAATCAACGACACTTGGTTTCTCGATGTTTGTTCCTTTTTCAAGCCTTCCGATAGGATTTGCACTCATGTTCCTGTTTTCTCTTGAGAATATACCGGATATGCTGCATAGAATTAAAACCGGTGAGGCTTTGAAAAATGCATTGGAGGGCTAAACAATGACATTTTTACCGATAATAGTATTCGTGCTTACACTTATAACAGGTTTTCCGGTTGCCTTCCTTATGGCATTCACCGGAATTGCACACATGGTATCATTCGGATATGCCGGTATAGGGGATATTATCGCTCAGAAGATGTTCTACGGAATAGATACATTCAGCTATACATGTATTGCATTCTTTATAGCCGCAGGACAGATAATGAACAAGGGCGGAGTTACACAATCAATAGTTGATGTGGCACAGGAATTCATAGGATTTAAGAGAGGTGGACTTGCGTATGCCGTGATCCTTGTAGGAATGGTGCTTGCAGCAATACTTGGTTCTTCAAATGCAGTTGCGGTTATTCTCTGTTCTGTAATGGTTCCGGCTATGGTTCAGAGTGGGTACGATGATGACTTTGCAGGAAGCTGCGTAGCAAGTTCGGCAATATTGGGAGTAATCATTCCACCGAGTATAGACTTTGTAATTTATTCAGTTCTTGCAGGCGTATCCGTCAGAAGAATGTTTGTAGGAGGAATAATGCCGGGTATATTCCTTGGACTTTGCTTCATGGTAGTTGTATACCTTACGTCAAGAAAAAAGAAGTATCCGAAGTACAGAGAGCATTTTGAACCGAAGGAGGCGGCTAAGGCACTCGTAAAGGGCATTCCGGCACTGATGGTTCCGGTTATAATTGTAGGAGGAGTACTCGGAGGAGTATTCACGGCAACCGAGTCAGGAGCTATAGCATGCGCGGCAGCAACAATACTTGGATTCCTTAACAGAAAACTTAAAGTAAGAGATTTTTTTGATATATTTGCAAGCAGCGGTCTTGTTACGGCAGGAATAATGCTGATTATATCTTGCGGAAATATTCTTTCATGGACATTGTCTTATGACAATATTCCGACAAGACTTGTAAACGGTATAACTGCAATAACACAGAATCGTTATCTGATAATGCTCCTTATTATAGGAATGCTGTTCCTTATCGGATGTGTAATGGAGGCGTTTGCGGCAGAGCTTATCCTTATACCGATACTTGCTCCGCTCGGTGATGCGCTTGGATATGATCCGATACATTTTGGACTTATCATTATCATTATGCTTACGATAGCACTTGCAACACCGCCTGTGGGTATGCTGCTGTTTACTACATCAAAGGTTACACGAATAGATCTCTCACGGCTGAGTAAGGCTGTATGGCCTTTTGTGGCAGCCGGAATGATAGGAACATTGATTCTTGCATTTGTACCGCAGATAACGACATTCCTGCCGAATCTGCTGTATGGACCTGTTTGATTATGTAGAAACGCATAAAGACAATCTGAAAAAAACACTCATAATGTACGTATTTTGTAAAAATAAAACGTGCGAAATATGAGTGTTTTTTTGTAGGCGGAATATTAATTTGCGATTATGACACGTTAGGTTATAGTAAATACATATACGACATGGACACGAAGTGCAGGCAGATTCCTGAGCTTGATTATCCTGACGGCGTACGTACCATCTTTCGGAGCACCAAAGGCATCAACTATGATGAGACACCTGAGGAAATCGTTAAGTTCCTTAAGTGTGTGATTCAACATGAATCAAAGTATAAAAATTAAAATGAAGCTATACTGAATCAAAATGTGAATCGATTGAACAATTACTGAATCAAAAACAAAGCGTCAATATATAAAGTAAAGTTTAAATTAAATCCGAATCTTACTCGTCAGAGTAAATGATTCGGATTTTTATTGTCTGAATTATAAAAAGCTGAGAAACTTAAAGTGATTAATGAAGTATTCTATAGTTATATATTACTGAAATATGACGTTAATCTTAGGAGAAAATGTATAAAAATGCGTATGAAAAACGATAAAACGCTATCAAATGCCTTAGCTGGCACATCTTTTGCTTAAATAAAAAGTGTGAATGATCAAAAAGCTTCAAATGATTATATACGCAGATTGAAATAATCTGTAAATCATATGCAGCCGGTATGATCGGAACATTGATACTTATGTTTGTGCCGCAGATTATGAGCTTACTGCCTGATCTGCTGTACAGAACGGTTTGATAAGGAGGTTAACATGTCAGCTGATGTGAAATTCAAAGGATTGACCGATCTGCATGTGCATGCCGGACCGTCGATATCCAAGAGGGCTGTCGATACCTGGGAGTCTTATGAGCAGGCAGCGAATGCCGGATTCAGAGGCATAGTTATCAAGGATCACTATTTTCCGACGATGATGAGTGCCGATACAGTACAGAAGCATATAGGACTTGACAGCGCGCTGAAAGTATACGGTGAGATTTGCCTCAACAACTCTGTCGGAGGACTGAACCTTAAGGCTGTCGATGCAGCGTGCGGCATGGGAGTGAAGATAGTGTGCATGCCTACCGTTTCGGCAAGGCATCACCAGAAGCAGTACGAGGGCAAGACTTTCGTCGGCGGAGGCAAGGAGAGTGTGCCTGAGGTAGCGATATATTATCTTGACGATGCAGGCAGACTTATACCGGAGGCGGCAAGGATACTTGATTATCTGGCAGGCAAGCCTGATGTGATACTTGCAAGCGGCCACGGCTCGCCCGAAGAAATAGATGTGCTTGTACATGAAGCGGTTAAGAGAGGTATTAAGCGCATACTTGTCAATCACCCGTTTGTACTCATAGAGGCATCTATGGAACAGATGAAGGAATGGGCAAAGCTCGGCGCATTTATAGAGCTTAATGCCTGTGATATTGATCCTGTCTCGTCATTTGCAGACGGAGATAAGGAGATAGTCGGTCAGATACTTAAGGAGATTCAGGCGGATCAGATCGTTATCGACTCGGATTACGGTCAGAACGGCAATATCGAACCGGTAAAGGGATTGATACACTTTACAGAGTTTTTGCAGGAGAGATTCGGAGTGAGTGATGAGGATATAACTAAGATGGGCATCACTAATCCTGGATGGCTGCTCGGACTTAACGAGAGATAAGTGTATAGAAAGAATAATTTATGTAAAAAAGCACTGCGGCGGCAGGGGCGTATTGCAGGGCGTGCCGCAGAGCAATAAAAGAAAGGATATAAAGAAATGAAACTTTGCAGCTTTAATGTAGGTAAGATCAACAGAATCGGTGTATTGATGCCAAACGGTCAGGTGGCAGACTGCAACTACGCTTATGCTTCATATATGGAGTCAGAGGGCTTTGTAAATGCGCAGGGACTTGCAGATGTTATGGTTCCGCCGGTTATGAAGGAGTTTATTGAGTGCGGTGAGAAGGGCAAAGAAGAGCTCCGCAAGGCTATGGCATATGTAGAGAAAAATCCGGATGTCAAGGGACCGCTTGATCAGAAGATATTGTACAACTGCGACGAGATTCATTTCCAGGCACCTGTACCGAACCCTGAGAAGATCTTCAGCATGGCCATCAACAACAAGTTTGAGTTTGAGCGCTGCATCAAGCCTGAGGGACCGCATCATCCGCTTTACTTCAGCAAGTACAACACCTGCCTCTGCGGTGCTTATGATGACATTGAGATCCCTGACATCGGAATCGTAGGAACAGAGGTTGAGATGGTATTCGTAATCGGCAAGGAAGGCAAGTTTGTTCCGGAAGAGAAGGCAAGAGATTATGTATACGGTTTCACAATGCATAACGATATTACTGCATTTACACTCCGTATGGACAGAGAGTGGCTGCTGATGGTTAACGGCGAGGGCAAGAAGGAAAAGGTTATGTATCCGGGCAGATATAAATGCTTCGATACCTTCTCACCTATGGGACCGTGGCTTGTAACGGTTGACGAGCTGTCGGTTGACAAGGCGTTCGATCAGAAGATGGAAGCATATCTTGACGGCAGGATGATGCAGAACGGTACAACTGACGAGATGCTCTTCAGAGTTGACTACATGGTTCCGTATCTCAGCCAGGCACACACCATCAAGGCAGGCGACCTTGTATCATGCGGAACGGTTATTTCGTTCAATGAGAAGGAATTTGATAACGCGGACCTCAGATCCTATGACGGCAAGATCCTTAAGTCATACATCGAGAACATCGGCGTAATGGAGAACCACATCAAGGCAATCTGATCTCAGAGATGATGCAGCAGGTGTGCATTACAGCTGAGGTAAATGCAGATGTCTTAAGCTTAATGCATACCTGTAAGGAATACCGGCAGTGTGATATGAGTATTATATTATGAGAGGTGAAGCAGCTGCCGGCATAAATAGAGCATAACAAATATAAAATTCCCCCAACGATTATATGAGTTAGCTTACGGTGCTGTTTTGATGTGAAAAGCATCGAAACGGCACCGCTTGTGTTTACATAGCAAAGGAAATACAATGAGAGAGTGTGTGATCGTATCAATGGCACGTACTCCGGTAGGCAAGGTCGGCGGTGCACTGTCGTCGATCTCGGCAGCCGACCTCGGAGCAATTGCCATAAGAGAAAGCGTGAAAAGAGCGGGAATAGATCCCGAGACGATAGATGATGTTGTGTTTGGCAACATTCTTAATAATGACTGGCAGAACATCGCAAGAGCGTCAGCACTTGCTGCGGGACTTCCTATGTCCGTTCCTGCGATCAAAGTTGACCGTGAATGCGGTTCCGGTGCAAATGCGGTCGCATTCGGCACAATGGCAGTGGAAACAGGATTCTATGATGTTGTTGTCTGCGGCGGAGTTGAGAGTGATTCGACAAGACCGTGGATAATGACGAAGCCAAAGCGTGCCTTCCAGGTTCCGTGCCCGGATATGTTCTATGATCCGCCGTCAGTAACAGAAACTATAGGAGAGTGCCCTATGGTTGATACGGCACAGAATGTCGGTGAGAAATTTAACATGACAAGAGAGGAATGCGATGAGTTTGCGCTCCGCTCACATGAGCTTGCTGAAGCCGCATGGAAGAGAGGATTCTTTGACGAAAGCGTTGTGGAGATAGAGATACCGCAGCGAAAGGGCGATCCTATCAGAATTAAGAAGGATGAGACGATTCGTCCTCAGACTACGATGGAGTCTTTGGCAAAGCTTAAGCCGGTTGCTTACAGAGGTGATCTTGTCACTGCAGGCAACAGCTCACCGCTCTGCGACGGTGCAGCAGCAATGGTGCTGATGGAGAAAACTCTCGCAGATAAGCTCGGACTTAAGCCGATAGGCAAGATCACGGGATATGCAGTAGTGGGAGTGCATCCGCATTTCATGGGCATGGGGCCTATGGAGGCAACACCTAAGTTGCTTAAGAAGAACGGACTTAAGCTCGATGATATTGATGTGATCGAGATCAATGAGGCGTTTGCGGCACAGGCTGTTCCGTGCTGCCGTGAGTTAGGCTTTGATATGAATAAGGTAAATGTGAACGGCGGTGCGATTGCACTCGGACATCCTATGGGAGGCACCGGAGCAATCCTTACTATTAAGGCACTTGATCAGCTGAGAGACGAGGGCAGGAAAAACGGTCTTGTTACGATGTGTATAGGCGGAGGACAGGGCATAGCCCTGCTTGTCGAAAACTGCAGATTCTGAGACTGAAAGCGGTCAGAAATACAAAGCACGAGATATGCATCGGAAGGCATGGTTTGTAAAACAAACCTCCGGTGAAAAAACATATCTCGTGAAAATGCTTAAATCGAATATAATTCAGAAAGGATACCGTGTTCATCGGTATGAGGTGATCATGGGAAAACAGATACAGATGTCAATAAATACTGATTCAAAATGCGATGCTTCGGTAAAGCCTCTTTCGGGAGTGCTTGTACTTGATCTGAGCCAGGCTTATGCAGGCCCGTTCTGCACCATGCATATGGCGGATCAGGGAGCTGAGGTCATAAAAATAGAGGTGCCGGGAGTAGGAGATCAGTCCCGTACCTGGGAGCCTGTCAAGGACGGCAAGAGCGGATATTTCAGTTACATTAACAGAAATAAATACGGTCTGAGCCTTAATCTCAAGACTGAGAAGGGCAAGGAGATATTTAAGAAACTCGCTGCCAAGGCTGATGTAGTGGTTGAAAACTTCCGTGTAGGAACTATGGAGAAGCTCGGCGTCGGATACGATGTGCTTAAGGAGATCAACCCAAGTCTCATATATGCGCAGATTACAGGCTTCGGTCTTGACAACAGACTGGCACAGAGGCCGTGCTATGACCCGGTTGCACAGGCCATGGGCGGAATAATGAGCATTACAGGCTTCGGGAATCAATATACCAAGGTGGGACCGGCGATAGGTGACAGTTTCTCTGGAACATATATGGCTGCCGCAATATCCATGGCGCTGTATCAGCGTGCCGTAACGGGTATGGGCAGACGTATTGATGTGTCTATGCTTGATACTATTTTTTCCATACTTGACAGTGCGGTCGTTGAGTATACTTACAAGGGAAATATCTCAAAGCCTAACGGCAATGCAGATCTGTCCATCTCTCCGTTTGATTCATTCAAGGCAAAGGACGGCATGTATATACTTGCATGCGGAAGTGATAAGTTCTTCCGTAAGTTCTGTGAGGTCATGGGGCAGCCGGAGCTTGCCGATGATGAGAGATTTGCAACCAATTCGGCAAGAGTCGGAAACCACAACAGTCTGCTTAAGCCTATAATAGAGGAGTGGTCATCGAAGAAAACACTTGATGAGCTTGAGGAGGCAATTGCAGGTGCAGGCATTCCGTTCGGCAGGATACAGAACGTTAAGGATCTGTGCGAGATGGATGTGATCAGGCAGCGAAATATGCTCTGGGATATCGACGATCCGTTCCTCGGAGAGAAGATAACGGTGCCGGGAACGCCTATCAAGATGCACGGCTGTTATGATGCACCGCAGCGACCAGCTCCGATGATAGGACAGCATTCAAATGAACTATTGAGGGATTTGCTGGGAATGGACGGCGAAGAGCTGAATGAACTTAAGGCCGAGGGCATCATTTAATAAGATTTATTCGTTTTGAACAAATAAATATATCAATGTTAATAAATAAGACTGTCGTAACAGCGATATGTACACATTATACCAGAGATATAACTGCAATAATGGTACATGCTGAAACGGCAGTCGTTTTAGTTTTATGCGCTCTTGCATGCTATAAAATAATTTAATACATTAAAATGTATAAATTAGAGTGGCAAGGTATATCGTGGCAAGGTATATTCGTGTATAAATATTAATACAAAGCCTAAAAACAGCATAAATTGATATATTTATGCATAAACAACTATTGACAATCAAGTTCGGAATGACTATTATACTCTGTATAAATTATCACGCTGATGTATAAATACACAGCAAACCATAATTGAATTTGTAATTGATCAACTCGTAAGACAGCTTGGGAGGATAAGGATATGAATAAGGAAAACATTAAAAAGATAGTACTTGCTTACTCGGGAGGACTTGATACATCTATCATCATTCCGTGGCTCAAGGAAAACTATAACGATCCGGAGATCATCGCGGTTGCCGGTAATGTAGGACAGGCAGATGAACTCGAAGGACTTGAGGAGAAGGCGTTAAAGACAGGCGCTTCCAAGCTTATTGTTGCGGATCTTGTGGATGAGATGGTAGATGAGGTCATCATTCCTTCACTCAAGATGGATGCAAAATATGAGACTTATCTGCTCGGAACCGCATTTGCAAGGCCGGTTATCGGCAAGAAGCTTGCCGAGATCGCTATAGCAGAGGGTGCCGATGCCATCTGCCACGGTGCGACAGGTAAGGGCAACGATCAGGTAAGATTTGAACTTGCAATCAAGCGTTTCGCTCCGGACATGCCTATCATCGCTCCTTGGAGGGAGTGGGATATCAAATCCCGTGATGAGGAGATAGATTTTGCAGAGGCACATAAGGTACCGCTTAAGATCTCAAGGGAGACAAATTACTCCAAGGATAAGAACCTCTGGCACTTGAGCCATGAAGGACTTGATCTTGAGGATCCTTCAAATGAGCCTCAGTATGAGAAGTCGGGCTTCCTCGAGATGGGTGTATCTCCGCTGCAGGCACCGGATGAGCCGACTTATATCTCAATCGACTTTGAAGCAGGTGCTCCGGTTGCATTTAACGGAGAGAAGATGAAGGCATCCAAGATCATCGAGAAGCTTAATGAGGTAGGCGGAGCAAACGGAATCGGAATTATTGATATCGTAGAGAACCGTCTTGTAGGAATGAAGGACCGCGGTGTATACGAGACTCCGGGAGGAACCATCCTTTATTTTGCACATTCTCAGCTTGAGATGCTTACTGTTGATAAGGATACTCTGCATGAGAAGCAGAAGCTTTCGGTAGACTTTGCCGATCTTATCTACAACGGAAAGTGGTATTCACCGCTCAGGGAGGCACTTCAGGCATTTGCCGATGAGGCTGATAAGTATTGCACAGGAACCGTTAAGCTCAAGCTCTACAAGGGCAATATCATTCCGGCAGGAACAACTTCACCGTACTCACTGTATTCGGAGAATCTCGTTACCTTCGGAGAGAGTGATTACGATCAGGGACAGGCAGCAGGCTTTATCAATCTCTGGGGACTTCCTATCAAGGTTCAGGCACTCAGGGAGCAGAACCGCCTCGGCTGATAAATAATGTAAATGTTTCCTTTAGAAAAAGGACAACAAGGCTGCCGGCTTTGACTAAGGCAGCATAATAAGACAGTATCAGGAAAATCAAAGGGACCGTCTGTTTTTATAAATGCAGCGGTCCCGGTCTTATATAAGACAGAAAAAACATTCGGGAGAGTATCTATATAATGGCAAAGATGTGGGCGGGGCGCAGTTTGGGAATTACAGACAGTATAGCGGATGATTTTAATTCATCCATCAGCTTTGATTCAAGGATGTACAAACAGGACATAACCGGAAGTATGGCTCATGCGGCAATGCTTGCCGAGGTAGGCATCATCAGCACTAAGGATGCGGATGATCTGATAGACGGATTGCAGGGCATACTTGACGACATTGAGTCCGGCAAGCTTGAATTCGATCCCGGCTGTGAGGATATTCATATGTTCGTGGAGCAGGTACTTACGGAACGTATAGGCGATACCGGCAAGAAGCTGCATACCGCAAGAAGCCGTAACGATCAGGTTGCTCTGGATCTCAGGATGTACTTAAGAGATGAGGCAGCGGAGCTGGATACACTGATCAGAGAGCTTACCGGGGTACTGGTAAGTGTGGCTGAAAAGAATATGGGGGCAGTAATGCCGGGATATACGCATCTTCAGAGAGCTCAGCCCATACTTTTCTCACATCATATTATGGCATATGCCATGATGCTCTTAAGGGACAAGGCAAGGATCGGTGATGCGGCAAAGCGCATGAATATTTCCCCGATAGGAAGCTGTGCGTTTGCCGGAACCACCTATCATACAGACAGAGGCTTTGAGGCCGAAAAGCTTGGCTTCGACGGAATTTCCCAAAACAGCATAGACGGAGTATCGGACAGAGATTTCTGCCTTGAGCTTATGAGCGCCATAGCGATACTCATGATGCATATGTCGAGACTTTCGGAGGAGATAGTGCTGTGGACGAGCTGGGAGTTCAAATTCGTCGAGCTTTCGGACAGCTATACCACAGGCTCCTCAATCATGCCTCAGAAGAAAAATTCGGATATGGCAGAGCTTATCCGAGGAAAGACCGGAAGGGTCTACGGAGACCTGATGGCACTGCTTACGACACTGAAAGGACTTCCGCTTGCATATAACAAGGATATGCAGGAGGACAAGGAGGCTGTATTTGACGCGGTCGATACCGTAAAGATGTGTCTCAAGGTCATGACACCAATGATAGCTACCATGAAGATCATACCGGAAAATATGCGTAAGGCTGCAAACGAGGGCTTTATCAATGCAACGGATCTTGCCGATTATATGGTCAAGAAGGGACTGCCTTTCAGAAGTGCATACAAGATATCCGGAAGCATAGTTGCAGACTGTATCAAGAGAGGACTTGTACTCGATACTTATCCGCTTGAGGACTACAGAAAATACAGTGAGCTTATCGATAAGGATGTATACGATGAGATCAATATCGATAACTGTGTTGAGAAGAGGATCTCAGCAGGAGGTACTTCATCAATATCGGTCAAGGCTCAGATAGCATGGGTGAAAAACGAGCTTGAGGCTTAAGGACTAAGGACGGACTCTAAGTGAAAAGTTCACGCCGATGCTTTAGATATAAGGGATGAATAGTAATGACAAAGGTTTTTATTGACGGAAGTGCCGGAACCACCGGCTTAAGGATATATGATCGTCTTGCAGACAAAAAAGATATTGAGCTTATCATATTGAGTGATGAGCTTCGTAAGGACACCGAGGCGAGAAAAGAAGCGATATTTGCTGCGGATGCTGCTTTTCTGTGCCTGCCTGATGCGGCAGCCAAAGAGGCTGTTCAGCTTGCCGAGGGAAGTGACACCGTTATCATAGACACATCCACGGCGCACAGAACGGCAGAGGGCTGGACCTACGGCTTTGCTGAGCTCAGATCGGGAAAGCTGAGAGACGAGATAAGAAGCTCCAAACGTATTGCCAATCCGGGATGTCATGCAAGCGGATTCATTTCCCTTATAGAGCCTCTTGTAGGAGCAGGATTGCTTAAGAAGGATGCGGCACTCAGTGCATTTTCCCTAACAGGCTATTCGGGCGGCGGCAAAAAGATGATCGCAGAGTATGAGGATAAGGACAGAGACTCACTGCTTGATGCACCGAGACAATACGGCATAACTCAGCAGCATAAGCATCTTAAAGAAATGAAGGCTGTGACAGGAATCGAACTCCTTCCTGCATTTTGCCCCATAGTTGCAGCTTATTACAGCGGCATGGAGGTGAGTGTTCCGGTATTTGCCAAGGATTTAAACGGAAGTATTGAGGATATAAAGAACGTATACCGTGAGTATTACAAGAGCAAGATAGTGCATTTTGAGGAAAATGCGGATGACGGCGGCTTTATATCGGCAGCCAAGCTCTCGGGCAGAGATGATATGGTGATAAGCGTAAGCGGCAACGAAGACAGAATACTGCTTACCTCTCTATTCGACAATCTCGGAAAGGGCGCCTCGGGAGCGGCAATTCAGAACCTTAATATAGTAATGGGTGTAGAAGAGACCACGGGACTTAATGTCTGACAGAATAAGAGAGACTACAGCTTAAGGTCTGACATAAAAGAGACCACAGTACTTAAGGTCTGATAAAGATAAAAACGACTGGATATTTATATAGGAGAGAACGGCATGAAGATGATAAACGGCGGTGTATGTGCCGCAAAGGGCTTTAAGGCAAACGGACTGCATTGCGGCATCCGTCACAATACTACAAAAAAGGATCTTGCACTTATTGTAAGTGATAAGCCGGCAAGTGCGGCTGCGGTATATACAACAAATCTTGTCAAGGGAGCACCGCTTAAGGTAACTAAGCAGCATATAGAAGACGGAATCGCTCAGGCGGTGATCTGCAACAGCGGCAATGCCAATACCTGCAATGCCGATGGCATCGAGATAGCAGAGAAGATGAGCGAGCTGCTTGCGGCAGAGCTCGGTATCAAGGCAGATGACGTAATCGTAGCATCTACCGGAGTTATAGGACAGCCTCTTAATATCAAGCCTATCGCAGATCATACAAAAGCACTCGCGGAGGGACTTTCGGAAAACGGCAATGAGGATGCCGCAGCTGCGATCATGACTACCGATACGGTAATGAAGCAGGCAGCTGTTGAATTTGAGATAGACGGAAAATGCTGCCGCCTCGGCGGTATGGCAAAGGGCAGCGGCATGATCCATCCGAATATGGCAACCATGCTTGTGTTCATAACCACCGACGTAAGCATTTCCCCGGAAATGCTTAAGAAGGCACTTTCTACAGATATAAGCAAGACCTTCAATATGATCTCTGTAGACGGAGATACCTCCACCAACGATATGGTATCCGTTATGGCAAACGGCCTTGCGGGAAATGCCGAGATCACTGAGGATGATGATAATTTCAAGGTATTCATGGAAGCATTGAACACGGTCACCATGCAGCTTTGCCGCATGATCGCCGGAGACGGAGAGGGCGCTACCAAGATGCTTGAGTGTGTGGTAAGCGGTGCCGCAGATGAAGAGACAGCAAAGACTGTTGCAAAGAGTGTTATCTGCTCTTCACTTTTAAAGGCAGCAATGTTCGGAGCAGATGCCAACTGGGGCAGAGTGCTTTGCGCTATCGGATATTCTGGTGCGGATGTGGATGTTGATAAGATCGACGTAAGCTTTAAGTCGGATAAAGGAACTATAGAGGTCTGCAAAAACGGTGCCGGCGTTCCTTTCTCTGAGGAAAAGGCCAAGGAGATATTGCTGGAGAAGGATATAGACATACTTGTAGGACTTAATTCCGGAGAATGTTCGGCAACTGCATGGGGCTGCGATCTTACATATGATTATGTCAAGATCAACGGAGATTACAGGAGCTGACGGGAGGACAGGAAAATGACAGGAATGACAAGCCTTGAAAAAGCGCAGGTGCTTATTGAAGCACTTCCGTATATACAGAGATTCAACAAGAAAATAATCGTGATCAAATACGGCGGATCGGCTATGGCTGACGAGAATCTTAAACGTATGGTCATTCAGGATGCGGTGTTCCTTAAGCTTGCCGGATTTAAGCCTGTCATCGTGCACGGAGGCGGCAAGGAGATAAGCAGCTGGATAAACAAAGTCGGAAAAAAGCCTGAGTTTGTAAACGGACTCAGAGTTACGGATGCCGAGACCATGGAGATAGCAGAAATGGTGCTTAACAAGGTCAATAAGAGCCTGGTTCAGCTTGTCGGAGATCTCGGTGTAAAGGCAGCCGGCATAAGCGGTAAGGACGGTTTTCTCTTAAAGTGCGAAAAGAAGCTTTCCGATGGCAAGGATATAGGCTTTGTAGGCAATGTTACCGAGGTGGATCCGGAGCTTATATTCGATCTGTTGGAGAAGGATTTCCTTCCTATTATATGTCCTATAGGCTTTGATGACGAGCATACAAGCTACAATGTAAATGCCGATGATGCGGCATGTGCCATAGCCAAGGCGTTAAAGGCAGAGAAGCTTGTATTCCTTACGGATGTCGAGGGTGTCTACAGAGACTTTAATGACAAGTCCTCACTTATATCGGAGCTTCATCTTAATGAGGCAAAGCAGCTTATCACAAGCGGAATCATGGGAGGCGGAATGCTTCCTAAGCTGAATAACTGTGTGGATGCGGTAGAAAGCGGAGTATCGAGAGTTCATATCATGGACGGACGCACACCTCATTGCCTCTTACTTGAGATATTTACCGATAAGGGTATCGGAACCGCGATCCTGAGTGAGAATGAGCCTGAGTATTATAAGGGAGAATAACAACAATGAATGTATTTGATACCGATAAAGAGTATATAGCTTCAACCTATAAGCGTTTTCCTATAGCTATTGAGAAAGGCAAGGGCTCAGAAGTCTATGATACAGAGGGAAAGCGCTATATCGATATGGGCTCCGGTATCGGAGTTACAGCCTTCGGCATAGCCGATGAGAAATGGCAGCAGGCAGTAATAGAGCAGATAGGCAAGGTACAGCATATGTCAAATCTGTATTATACAGAGCCTTGTGCAAAGCTTGCCGAGCTGCTGTGCAAAAAGAGCGGTATGAAGAAGGTGTTTTTCGGAAACTCCGGAGCTGAGGCCAATGAAGGTGCGATAAAGGCCGCGAGAAAGTATGCAGCCGAGAAAAAGGGCGAGGATACCTACACTATCATCACCTTGGAGAACAGCTTCCACGGAAGAACACTCACTACACTTGCAGCAACCGGACAGGAACATTTTCATGAGCTGTTTAAGCCGCTTACTCCGGGCTTCATGCATGTTCCGGCAAATGATCTCGAGGCTATGAAAAAGGCTGTGGAGAACAACAAGATCGCAGGCATCATGATGGAAGTTATCCAGGGTGAGGGCGGTGTCAAGGCCTTGGATGCAGACTTTGTACAGGGTGTCGCAAAGCTTTGCAAGGAGCAGGATATAGTGCTTATCATTGACGAGGTTCAGAGCGGAAACGGCAGAAGCGGATATATGTATGCATATCAGAGCTACGGAATACAGCCGGATGTGGTTTCGACAGCCAAGGGACTCGCAGGAGGACTTCCTATAGGAGCGGTACTTTTAGGAGAAAAGCTCAAGGATATTTTCTCTTACGGAGATCACGGCTCGACCTTCGGAGACAATCCGGTAAGCTGTGCGGCAGCAATCAGCATAGTTGAAAGAATAGACGATAAACTGCTTGAAGAGGTAAGGGAAAAGAGCAGCTACCTGTTTGATACATTTGAAGAGGCTGAGGGTATCACAGCCGTAAGCGGTATGGGACTGATGATAGGACTTACAACAAAAAAGCCTGTGTCGGAGGTACTCAACAAGTGTATGGAGAACGGTGTGCTTTGCCTTACGGCTAAGGATAAGCTCAGACTTCTTCCGGCACTTAATATACCTATGCCGCTTCTCAAGGAGGCAGCCGAGGTGATAGTTAAGGCTTGCAGCTAAATAAGCTTTGCAGTCATTTGTATAGAGATAAGGAAGAGAAATATGTCACTTAAAGGAAGAAACTTTCTGACACTGCTGGATTTTACTCCGGATGAGATCAAAGAATTCATCGATCTTGCAGCCGATCTTAAGGCAAAAAAGAAGGCGGGAATACTGCATAAGATCCATGAAGGCAAGAATGTTGCATTGCTCTTTGAAAAGACATCCACAAGGACACGCTGCTCATTTGAGATAGCTGCAGCCGATCTTGGAATGCACCCGGTATTTCTTGACTCGGACAGCTCACAGATGGGAAAGAAGGAGTCCATACCGGATACTGCAAGAGTGCTCGGAAGGATGTTTGACGGCATCGAGTACAGAGGCTACGGTCAGGAGATAGTGGAACAACTTGCGAAATATTCGGGAGTACCTGTGTGGAACGGGCTTACCAATGAATACCATCCTACTCAGATACTTGCCGACTTCCTTACAATAATGGAGCATTTCGGTAAGCTTAAAGGTATAAAGCTTGTGTACATGGGTGACGCCAGATACAACATGGGTGATTCTCTTATGATAGGCTGTGCCAAGATGGGCATGCATTTTGTGTCATGTGCGCCAAAGAAGTATTTTCAGAACAGCGAGCTTGTTGAAAAATGCCGCAGCATTGCAGCCGAAACCGGTGCGGTTCTCGAATTTATTGAGGATCCCATGGAGGCAAGCAAGAATGCAGACGTTATTTACACCGACGTATGGGTATCAATGGGCGAGCCTGAGGAGATATGGGCAGAGAGGATAGCCGATCTTATGCCATACCAGGTCAATAAGGCTGTCATGGATAATGCGGGTCCGCAGTGCAGATTCATGCATTGTCTTCCTGCTTACCATGATCTGGGTACGGCAGTCGGAAGAAAGATACATGAGAAGTTCGGCTATGATGCGCTTGAAGTAACAGATGAGGTATTTGAAGGACCTCAGTCCATAGTATTTGATGAGGCTGAGAATCGTTTTCATACAATTAAGGCTGTGATGGCGGCAACATTATAAGAATATACGTTTTTTTTAATAATCGGGCATTATGATTGCCGCCGCTGATATTTTTTGATAGAATATGTAGGCTGTTCGGAGCATAAGTTTAAATCTTATACGGACAAGACCGGGATGGTCTTTTTCGCGACTGTATATCGGAAGCGTGAGAAGGCTTCGGAACTGAAGACGGACAGCTTCGTGTTTTATCAAGGAGGTTTTAATGAAAACCGGCAATAAATATTACGGAAAAACAGGAACGGGCAAAGGCAGTCAGAGCCGAATCATGTATGATGCGAGAGGAAATCGTATTAAGAGTGATCCGTTTTCAAATAAATATGTACGCTTTTTGCTGATGTATGCTTTACCGTATCTTGTGATCAACGGAATTATACTTATGCTTGTATGTTCACAGCCTAAGATAACGGTCAATGTAAAGGATACCAACGATTATATACAGACAGAGGTTGATTTTACGGTCAAGTCCCTGCTTCCTGTAAAGGAACTTAAGGTATCGCTTGAGTCTGAGCCTGTCGAATATGAGAAGTCAGGCAGCAGCTATAAGTGCATAGTGGATAAAAACGGTACATTTACTGTCGAAGCCAAGTCTCTTAACGGAATGATACGTTCGGTATATACAGATGTTAATCAGATAGATGACAGCGCACCGTCCATCGACGAATCAAGCATTGAATATTCGCGCGGAGAATTGAGTTTCACTATCGGTGATACCTTATCCGGTGTGGATTATGATTCTTTGTACGGAGAGCTTGATAACGGAGAACGTATAGAGCCGCACAGCCACGATGCGGCAACCGGAAGCGTTACCATGCTGCTTCCAAAGACGGCAGATTCTGTGGTGCTTCACTACGAAGATATGGTAGGAAATGCCGGAGAAGGAAGAGTGACCTTAAGTGTTGAGGGATCGGATAATAAATTATCCGAGACAGGAGACGCTTCGGAAGGCACAGGCTCTGCAGAAGAAACATCCGCAGGAGAGAGCTGAAGACCTGAAGTCGCAGATATGTGAAACGGAATTTACAGATGTACATTTAAAATCACCCTATGTTCAGAGTACTCGGACATGGGGTGATTTTGTATAAAAGTACGATTGACAAAGCATTGAAGTAAAGGCGTGGAAAAAACCACATAGATGAAACCACTATATTTTATGCATTAAAGCGTTAGCGCGGCAGCGCGGCAAGAGGAATTCCTGTGCACGACATGATGAAATAATATACATAAAAATGAATATTCTATCATGTGAAAAACAATATAATACAAATATATTCATATCATTATTGTATAAATTAACAATAATATCAATATGCTTTCGGCAGAATTAAACATTGCTACACCGGCTGTAAGCGTTGTATACTAATAACTAAACTGCTTTTAGATCAAAGGGAGATAGATCATATGAGTCAGAATTTTAAAAAGGTACTTGTTGCGAATCGAGGCGAGATCGCTATGCGTATATTCAGAGCGTGTCACGATCTCGGATTACAGACTATCGCTATTTATTCCAACGAAGACACATACAGTATGTTCCGTACGGCTGCCGATGAGTCTTACCTTATCGGAGAGAATGAGAGCCCGCTCGGAGCATATCTTGATATTCCTAAGATAATCGAGCTTGCCAAGAAGCACGGTGCGGATGCGATACATCCGGGCTATGGTTTCCTGAGTGAGAACGGTGACTTTGCAAGAGCCTGCGAGGAGAACGGTATCAAGTTCATAGGACCGAGCTCCAGAGTACTTGATATGATGGGAGACAAGCTTTCTGCCAAGCAGATGGCACTTGCTTGCAATGTTCCTACCACACCGGGTACGGATAAGCCGCTTGAGAGCAGAGAGTCAGCACAGAAGCTTGCCATGGAATTCGGTTTCCCGGTTATCCTTAAGGCAGCGGCAGGCGGCGGCGGAAGAGGTATGCGCCGTTGTGATACCGTTGAAGAGGTAGGCATCAATTATGATCTTGTTAAGGCTGAGGCCAAAAAGGCATTCGGAAGCGACGACATTTTCATGGAGAAGTTCCTTGTCGAGCCTAAGCATATTGAGATCCAGGTACTCGGAGACGAGTACGGTAATGTTGTTCATCTGTTTGAGAGAGACTGTTCACTGCAGCGCCGTTATCAGAAGGTGGTTGAGTTTACGCCGGCTTTCTCTATTCCGCAGTCAGTGCGTGAGGCACTTTACGAAGATGCCGTTAAGATCGCCAAGCATGTAGGCTATGTCAATGCCGGAACTCTGGAGTTCCTTGTTGATAAGGAAGGACATCATTACTTCATAGAGATGAATCCGCGTATTCAGGTTGAGCATACAGTTACCGAGATGGTGACAGGTATCGACCTTGTACGTTCACAGGTCCTTATAGCCGAGGGACGTCCGCTCAGCGACCCGGAGATAGGTATCGAGTCACAGGACAGCGTACATCTTAACGGATATGCTCTTCAGTGCCGTGTTACCACAGAGGATCCGGCAAACAACTTTGCACCTGATACAGGTAAGATCACATCCTACCGTTCACCGGGCGGATTCGGTATCAGACTTGACGGTGCTACAGCAGGTGCCGGTGCGGTTATTTCTCCGTACTATGATTCACTGCTTGTAAAGGTAACTGCATGGGATTCTACCTTCCCGGCTGTATGCCGCAAGGCTGCACGTGCGGTACGTGAGATACATGTCCGCGGTGTTAAGACTAATATCGCATTTATACTTAATATACTTACAAACCCGACTTTCCTTGCAGGAAAGTGCCATACCAAGTTTATTGATGAGACGCCGGAGCTCTTTGCCTTCAAGAAGGATCAGGACAGAGCTACCAAGATGCTCAAATATATCGGTAATATCAATATCAAGGAGCAGGGAGATCATAAGTTCTACGATCCGCCGCGCTTCCCGACTGTTACCGGAAATAGACCGGACGGCTTGAAGCAGCTGCTTGATGCGAAGGGACCGAAGGCTGTTGCGGACTGGGTACTTGATCAGAAGAAGCTTCTTATCTGTGATACTACCTGCCGTGATGCTCACCAGTCGCTCCTTGCAACACGTGTTCGTACACGAGATATAGTTAAGGGCATGGACGGAACAAGTGAGATACTTGCCGATGCATTCTCCTTGGAGTGCTGGGGCGGAGCTACATTTGACGTGGCTTACAGATTCCTTCATGAGTCACCGTGGGAGAGACTTGATCTTATCAGACAGAAGGCTCCGAACTTACTTCTTCAGATGCTTATAAGAGGTGCAAATGCCGTAGGATATACCAATTATCCGGACAATGTCATCCGTGAGTTTATCAAGGAAGCAGCAAGATCGGGCATTGATGTATTCCGTATATTCGATTCACTCAACTGGATACCGGGTATGGAAGTTGCGATGGATGAGGTCCTTAATCAGGATAAGATCTGTCAGGCTACTATCTGCTATACCGGAGATATACTCGATCCTAAGCGTGACAAGTATACGCTTGATTACTATGTCAAGATGGCTAAGGAACTTGAGCACAGAGGCGCACATATGCTTGCAATCAAGGATATGGCAGGCCTGCTTAGACCTTATGCGGCAAAGAAGCTTGTTTCGACTCTTAAGCAGGAGGTAGGTATACCGATACAGCTGCATACTCATGATACCTCGGGTAACCAGGTAGCTGCATTGCTTTTGGCTGCGGAGGCCGGTGTTGATGTTGTTGATTGTGCAATCTCTTCAATGGCAGGTATGACCAGCCAGCCTTCACTTAATGCTGTTGTTGCCGCATTGCAGGAAACAGAGCGTGATACCGGACTTGATCTCGACAGACTTCAGGAGCTTACAAACTACTGGGAGGACGTAAGAAAGCGTTACAGCAGCTTTGAGGGCGGTATAACAAATAATGCTACCGATATCTATCGTTATGAGATACCGGGAGGTCAGTATACCAATCTTAAGCCTCAGGTGGTTTCACTCGGACTCGGAGACAGATTTGACGAGGTTAAGGAGAATTACCGCAAGGTAAATAAGATGGTCGGAGATATAGTTAAGGTTACTCCTTCAAGTAAGATGGTCGGAGATATGGCTATATTCATGACACAGAATCAGCTTACTCCTGAGAATATAGTTGAAAAGGGTGCGTCTCTTGCATTCCCTGACAGTGCGGTAAGCTACTTCTCCGGAATGATGGGACAGCCGGAGGGAGGATTCCCTGAGGATCTTCAGAAGGTCGTGCTTAAGGGTAAGAAGCCGATAAGCTGCAGACCGGGAGAGCTGCTTCCGCCTGTAGACTTTGAGGAAAAGAAGCGTGAGATGCTTAAGTTCACTGATACACCTACATGGAGAGGTGTGCTCAGCTATTGCCTGTATCCTAAGGTGCTTGAGGATTATATAAGCCAGCAGAAGGAATACGGCTATATCATGCGTCTCGGAAGCCATGTATTCTTCCACGGACTTGCTGTAGGAGAGACCAATAAGGTTAATATCGCAGACGGAAAGACTCTGGTTATCAAATACCTCGGACTCGGAGATATCGACAGCGAGGGAATGCGTACAGTATGCTTCGAGCTTAACGGAATCCGCCGTGATGTACAGGTACCGGATGAGGCTGCTCAGCAGAAGATCGTCAAGGTTCCTATGGCAGATCCGCTCAACAAGGGTGAGGTAGGATCCTCAATACCTGGTGCCGTAAGCAAGATCAATGTCAAGGTAGGAGATAAGGTACAGGAGAACCAGACTCTTATAACTATCGAGGCTATGAAGATGGAGACTGCGATAACAGCACAGATCGACGGAGTGGTTGAGAGCATTGAAGTTGCAGAGGGAGATACCGTTAAGTGCGGTCAGCTTCTTATGAAGATTCAGGTCAAATAATGCTTGACAAAGTTTACTAAAGCTTGTATTATGTACAAGCAATAAACAAAGAAGGTTATCCGCCTCACCTCGTGTAAGGGATTACGCAGGTACATATGCAGTATTGAACTGATTATTAAAGCGGATACTTTCGGGTGTTCGCTTTTTCTTATTGTTAGGAGGTGTATTGATATTAGCGAGCTTAATGTACAGATAAACGAGCAGATTCGAGATAAGGAAGTCAGAGTTATCGGCGAAGACGGTGAGCAGCTCGGTGTTATGAGTGCTCAGGAGGCACAGAAACTTGCGGACGAAGCAGGAGTCGACCTTGTTAAGATTGCAGCAAATGCAGTTCCGCCGGTAGTCAAGATCATAGATTTCTCGAGATACCGCTATGAGCAGAGACGCCGTGAGAAAGAACAGAAGAAGAAGCAGAATGTCATAGAGGTCAAGGAGGTTCGTTTAACTCCTAATATTGATACCAATGACCTTAACACCAAGATGTCGGCAGCCAAGAAGTTTCTTGAGAAGGGCAACAAGGTAAAGGTTACATTGAGATTCAGAGGACGAGAGCTCTCACGTATGGGCCAGTCCAAGTATATTCTTGATGATTTTGCAAATGCTTTGGCTGAAGTTGCACAGGTAGATAAGCCGTCCAAGACAGAAGGACGCAGCCTTGTTATGATACTCAGCCCCAAGAAGAAGTGATTTTCCACAGTATAAGATCAGGAGGAAATAGATATGGCAGTAAAGAAGTTAAAAACCAAAAGAGCAGCTGCAAAGCGTTTTAAGCTGACAGGCTCAGGAAAGCTTGTAAGAAACCATGCTAACAAGTCTCACATTCTTACAAAGAAGACAAGAAAGAGAAAGAGACATCTCGTTAAGGACGTTGTAACAGATGCAACAAATGCACCAACAATGAAGAAGATACTTCCGTATCTGTAATCGGTAGTCCAAGGAGGAGATTGAAATGGCAAGAATTAAAGGCGGATTAAACGCAAAGAGAAAGCATAACAGAGTACTCAAGATGGCTAAGGGCTACAGAGGAGCTCGTTCAAAGCAGTATCGTGTAGCTAAGCAGTCGGTAATGAGAGCCCTTGCTAATGCATACAGAGGACGTAAGGAGAAGAAGAGACAGTACAGAGCTCTTTGGATCACACGTATCAATGCAGGTGCTCACATGAACGGAATCAGCTATTCACAGCTTATGCACGGTCTTAAAGTTGCAGGTGTTGATATGAACCGTAAGGTCCTTTCAGAGCTTGCTATCTCAGACGCAGCAGGATTCGCAAAGCTTTGCGAGCTTGCTAAGGCTAACTGCAAGTAATTGAATTAAGTATTGACTTTTTATTAAGTGCTCACGGATACTATAAGTAGTGTCCGTGAGCATTGTTCGTCTTAGGGCTGTGTTAATTTCGTATCAAAAAAGGGTTTTGTATTAACGGTTCGGATTATTTATAACTTGACACGGCAATGGGTAAAGTTTGGGTATTATGAAAAGGGAGAAAAAATATGTCGGAGGAAAAGAACAGAGATTTTAATTTGTCGGATATTGATGACAATTTTCGTTACAAAGAAAAGCATGAGCCTCGTACAGCTATTCTCGATGATCAGCTTGTAGATGAGAAGTATGTCGAGTATATCAGGGAAAAAAATAATAATGCCATAGAAGATAACGGCAGGACTATACTCGGAGTGGTCTTAGGTTCGGTTATAAATGCGGTCAACCTTGCGATATTTGTTGATGCCGGTGGTTTCCTTCCGAGCGGCATGTCGGGTCTTATAGTCCTCATACAGAGACTTGTTGAAAAGTTTATGGGGATCGTGCTTCCGTTTACGCCGATCTCGCTTGTGTTTAATATTGCCGCGGCATTGTTTGCGATAAAGACGCTCGGAAAGAAATACACTATTTATTCCTTCCTCAGCGTAATTATTTATTCGCTGCTTACCGATATGATACCGCATATATATCTCACGGATGACAGACTGCTGCTTGCGGTATTCGGCGGTATAGTCTGCGGTGTCGGACAGGGCGTTGTGCTTAATGCAGGAGCGAGCCAGGGTGGTTCCGATTTCATAGCCATGACATTTTCGGTAAAAAAAGGCATCAACACCTTTGGTTATGTTACGGCTGTCAATGTGGCACTTATGATAGTATCGGGCGTTGTATTCGGTATGGAATCGGCTTTGTATACGATAATATTCCTGTATGTAAACTATCAGGTACTCAATGTTATATATAAGAAGTATGCTAAGAAAACTCTGTTTATAGTTACCGAGAAGGCTGAAGAGATAGCTGATGACATACGAGCTACTACCAATCACTCGAGTACTATAGTTACCGGTGAGGGTGGCTTCAGTAAGAAACCGACAAAGATTGTTTATATGATAATCGGTGCAGACGAGCAGAGCCTTGTCAGAAAGCGCATACGTGCAATAGACAGAAATGCATTTATTAATATCATGGACTCCAGTCTTGTGACCGGAAACTTCTATATCAGATCACTTAATTAAAAATACGGATATTTTGCCGCAGTAAAGATGCGGAAAATGTTTTGATAATGACCGCAGATGAGCCAAGTATATGAGACTGATCTGCGGTTTTCTTTTCTTATATACTTAGCTGATCTGCTGTTTCTGCCAACACGATTTGTCCTATATCTCCCTTTTTTATTGTCGGGATAGGATAGAGTGTGATGTTTAAGTGTGATAAAAGAAAAATGCCTCCCACCAAAGTGAGAAGCATCTTAATGATATAATGCAGAGAAAGGGATTTGAACCCTCACGCCGTTGCCGGCACACGGACCTGAACCGTGCGCGTCTGCCGTTCCGCCACCTCTGCGTACAATCGGTATTATATACAAAAAGCGGTTGATAATCAACCGCCTTGTTATGCGGAGAATGGGACTTGAACCCACACGCCATTGCTGGCACAAGATCCTTAGTCTTGCTCGTCTGCCAATTCCGACATCT
>Ga0129312_1000537_pt1 | contig 30779 bp, 31 predicted proteins | sample O827metagenome_FD_94434 | JGI IMG/M metagenome (GOLD analysis project Ga0129312, IMG submission 94434) | Orangutan group fecal microbial communities from Wisconsin, USA - O827 metagenome | ecosystem: Host-associated > Mammals > Digestive system > Large intestine > Fecal | place: USA: Wisconsin... | reverse complement strand
CTTTTTCCAGAAAACTGATATACGCCCCGATCAGCCGCACCGGATGATACAGCCAATGCGGATCGCCGAGGACCTGATCCAACAGAAATCCAAGCGCGATCACTGCCAGAAGTTCCAATCTGTCTATCATACTATTTTTCCTTACTTGCCGTAATTTTCCTGTTTTTCATCTGCTGAAAGAAATCGTCATTTCTATATGCATTTTGCACCATATCATCATTTCCCCTGCAGACGCAAAAGCCAGAAATATTCCTGATTTTTATTTCAAATACTTTCCATTATTCTTATATGCCATGATAATAATAACCACCGTCAGCACCAGAAATGCCGCCAGCCACAGAACCGCCGGAAATACATGGCAACGGTACATAACAAAGAATGCCAGATCCAGCCCCCACAACATTTTCGTCACTCCCTCTGTGTGGCACCACTTCGCCCGCTCCTCATCCTCCACAAGGATCTTAGAGCTGATCGGCGTATAAATACCACTGACCACCAGAGCACCGTAGATCAGAAATCCGATGCTGCATACCGATAATAAAAGAATCATGTTCTTGTTCTCCCTTCACCTTTTCCTTTAGTCTTTTCACCATAAAGCGCACCATTCTTAATCCCATTGATCAAGAATATGTGCAGCAGGGCATATTCTTTATTTGACCCGAATCATTCGCGCTCTGCGTATGATTCCATCTGCCAGATCTATCTCTCCAATAACGCCTTCACCGTTCCCAACCTGCCAGTCATAGTAACCTTTCTTTTCCTCCGAAAATGCCTCCATGACTGCCATGATCGTTCCACCATGAACGACAAAGACGAGTGTCCGATCATCGCGATCCCCCTGGGTCAAAATCTGGGCCGGAATTTCCTTCAGTACCTCACGAAACGCCTTTACTATCCGGGTCTTAAACGCCTCCGTGGTCTCCCCTCCCGGGAATCCCTCTTTCCCCAGCGTATCGATAAAATGCTGATACTCCGGGTCCCCGGAAAGTTCCATATAGTTCTTATACTCAAACTTTCCAAAATCGCACTCCGAAAGGTCTTTTTTCTGTATTCTCGGAACATTCTGATATAACTTTTGGGGGAACAGCACTTCCGCCGTCTCAAGACACCGCTTCATCGGACTCGTAACGATCACCGCCGCATATCCTGCAAGTTCTCGTAATTTCGGCGCACGCTCCTGCAAACCAATAATCGCCTGTTCCGTCAGTCCCTCATCGGTCCGGCCAACATACCGCTTCTCCAGATTTCCAGCCGTTGCCCCGTGCCGGATCATTAAGAGCTTCATCCGATCACCGCCTCTCCGATGACTGCCGCCAGAAGAATTCCAAGCTCGCAGATCTGCAGGAAAAATCCCGCGAGGTCCCCCGTGACGCCGCCGAACTCCTTCACAGCCATATGACGGTAATAGAAAAAGATCAGAATAACTGCCGCCAGAACGATTACCCCGTTCATGCCGCCCAGGAAGAGTTCCAGAACAGCCGTCCCGAGGAAAATGATGATCATCCAGACTGCCACCGTCTTCTTTTTCGCGTCCTTCATAAAATCCGCCAGCATTCCATGTTTTCTCGCTTCCGGGAATGTGACCGTGGAGAGTCCGCTTAGAGATCTTGAGATCACGAAACCAATAGAGACAAGCACGGCTGTCCCACGGTCCAGCTCCATGCATGCCGCCCCGTAAAGGATCAGATACAGCGCACCAAAGATCACCGCAAATGCCCCTGTGTGGGTGTCCTTTAAGATCGCAAGTTTCTTCTCCCGATCCCCGTAGGACGCCCTGGCATCGCAGGTATCCATGAATCCATCCATGTGGATCCCGCCGGTGATGAAGATCGGAACCGCAAGAAGAATTCCCGCTGCCAGGAAGCTTCCAGGAAGAAGCCAGGAAAGCAGCCCGTATATCCCGTAAAAGACCGCGCCGATCACCGCACCGATAGCCGGAAAGAAACACATGGCATATTTCATGTCCTCCTCTTTCCACTCAAACATCGGCATCGGGATCCTGGAATACATAGAAAACGCGATGATCGCTGCCCTCATGACCGATCTCCTTTCTCAGAATAGTCCACATACTGTTCCACGGAGATATCCGAAAACGTGCTCATCTCCTCGTACACCTTCGCTCCCATCTTAAAAAGCGGGATCATGGCAACCGCGCCGCTCCCTTCACCGAGATGCATTCCCATATGAAGAGGTGCCGGAAGATCCAGCATCTGAAGTACCGCCTCCCCCGCCGGTTCTGTGGAAACATGGGACGCGAAAATGTAGTCCCGGATCTCTTTCTTGATGAGAACCGCTAGCAGTCCAGAGACTGTGGAGAGAAATCCGTCCATCAAAACCGGGACTCTTGCCGCCGCTCCGCCGAGAAATAGTCCCGTCATTCCCGCAAGGTCGAAACCGCCGAGCTCCGCAAGAACTGTCACAGCGGACAATTCGCCGTTCTCATACTGTTCTCTTGTTCCATTCCGGTATTCTGGATATTTCTCATAAAAGCGGGAGACTGCCATCTCCACCGCCTGTTTTTTCTTCTCAAGCCCAGCGTCAGAGAGCCCAGCTCCCCGGCCAGTCGCCTGCTCCGGGGAAAGTCCCGTGAGCACTGCGCTCATGGCGGCAGCAGGAGTCGTATTTCCGATTCCCATCTCCCCCGCGGCGAGGAGATCGTATCCCTTCTCCTTAAAATAGAACGCAAGATCCATCCCTACGAGAAGTGCCTGAAGACATTCCTCCCTGCTCATTGCCGGTTCCTTGGCGATATTTCCAGAACCTTTCGCAACTTTCCGGTCCAGGATCCGGTGCATATCAGGTTCTTTCTGCCCAGTCGGCTCACAGTCCATTCCCATATCCACCGGGTAGAGGTCTGTTCCGGAGATCCGGCACATCTTGGAGGTGGATGTCTCGCCTTTCGTGAAGTTTTCCGCGACGATATGGGTCACTTCCTTGCCAGTCTGGGAAACGCCCTCCGCAACGACACCATGGTCAGCACACATAACTGCCAGGGCGGAGCGGTCCAGCGTAATTCCCGATGCGTCTCCACGGATTCCGGCGATCTTGATAATATCATCCTCGAGGATTCCAAGACTTCCGATGGGCTTTGCCACGGAATTCCATCGCTTTTTTGCAAGCTCCATGGCAATCCGGTCAGCCGGCTGGATCTTATCTAAGTATGTTTTCCAAGTCTTTTCTATTGAAGTTTGTTCTGTTAAATTTGTTGTTATTCTGCTGTCATATTTCATTTCGTTATTCATCTTTTTTCTTTTTCCATGCCTCTGCCCGGTCAATAAAATTCTCTGCAATTTTCACATTGCTGTAAAAATACAGATGCGGGAACCCGGCATAAAAATTCTCCGTCGTATATCCGCAGTCCCAGCCCCGTGTTCCCACCGGTTTCTTTGCCGCGAAATCCGTTCCATTCTCCTCCGAATCCCAGTGATGGAACTCATGGGCGCGAAATTCGGTTCCCGCCGGTCCTAAAAGTCCAGCTTTTTTCGCCGTCACAGTGATATAACCGAATCTCCCAAGTTTCCCCGTATCATGACTCCTGCCGGGAAGTACGCCCGCCATCGGCCATTCCTTTCCGTCCGGGTCCACGATCGAGTCTTTCAGGTACAGATATCCGCCGCACTCCGCGATACACGGCATCTCTTCCGTCACCGCCTGGCGGATTGCATTCCGCATACTGATGTTTTCTGAGAGCGCCTTCGCGTGAAGTTCCGGATAACCGCCGCCAAGATAGAGCGCACAGGTTCCTTCTGGAAGTTCTTTATCTCGAATCGGTGAAAAACACCTTATCTCCGCCCCAAGTTTCCTAAGCAGATCCAGGTTGTCCTCATAATAGAAACAGAACGCCTCATCCCGTGCAACTGCTACCACTGTTTTCTTAACGCTTTGATTGGATAGAGTACTTCTATTGCACGACCGTCTTACATCTTCCGGCCGCTTCACTTCTATCTCCGCAGCTCTCCCAGCTTCCTCCACGATCCCATCCAGATCGATCCCCGGACGGATCTTCTCCTTGATCTGTTCCAGCCGCCCCCGGATCCCCGGAATCTCCTCCGGCATCACAAGCCCCAGATGGCGTGACTCCAGCGTCAGATCCTTAAGCTCCGGCATATATCCGAATACCCGGATCCCCAGTTCCCGCTCTGCCTGTTCTTTTAAGCCCGGATAAAGCATCGGAGACAGCCTGTTAAAGATCACCCCAGCCACATGGCTCTTCTCCTTGTAATCAAGAAATCCTTTGATCGACGCCAGCGCCGAAAGACTGCGTCCTTTCATGTCCACCAGAAGGATCACCGGCGTATCCGTAAGATCCGCCACCTCCCAGGCACTGGACCGCTCCGAGACGCCGCCAAGCCCGTCATAAAATCCCATGACGCCTTCCAACACAGCGATCCTGCTTTCCGGAAAATCACCGTCTTCTAAGACCTCCCTACCCAGCAGATACCTGAGCGTATCCCCATCCGCAAAAAAACTGTCCAGATTTCTCGACGGGATCTCCAGCACTGTCCGGTGAAACATCGGATCGATATAATCCGGTCCGCACTTAAACGCCCGGACCGCCTGAACCTTCTCCTTCAAAAGCGAAAGCAGAGCACAGGTAAACAACGTCTTCCCCCCACCGCTCTTTTCCGCCGCAATCATGACCCGCGGGAGGCGGACAGAAACCGCCGGAGAGTCCTGATTCAAACACGTCTTTCTATCCTCATTCATATCTCTTTCTCCCTCTCATGATCGATAAATTCCGCATTCCGCAATTACCGTATATTCTATCACACTATTTAAGCTGCCTCAATAATAAAATATTGCACCTCCGCCCTTTCAGGACGCAGACACTCCTGTCCAAAACAAATTTAATCTCTTAGAAAACCAGAAAAAATCCGCCGATTCATCATGCAGCTTCTGCGCAACGAATCAGCGGATTTTCCTATTTCTATTCATCCAGTTTGGAAACTATTACCTTACATCTCTTCTTATAAAACGCGATTCCATAAGCCAGAATCTTATTCCTGCCTTCATTCCGAAGCCGTTCATCATACCGTTTTTCCCGAATCTGCGCCATCGCCCTTTCACATACATTCTCCAGCCCAGAAAATGTCTGCGCATATTTCAACTCGACAACGATACCAGAATCCGGATCTTCCGTTTCGATCAGAATATCTGCAAAACCATCCCCTGACTCAGCATTCGACTGAACAAGCCAGTTTGCGGCACATCGCAGAAGTCCTAAAAGAATTCCATGGTAAAAGATTTCTTTCTCTTCATTGCGTGCCTTCGTATCAAAAATACTGATCGTATTTCCCAGAATCTTTGTCAGGTGATTCTCAACAATTTCAGCCTTTCCTTCTGCAAATGCCTTTAAAAACTCCCGGACAGGTGCTGCATCTTGAAGAATATTCTGATTAAACCATTCCCGTATTTGCAAAAGATAAACTTCCCTTACCTCACGGTTCGGAATCACGAGTTTATAAATACCCCTCTCTGCCTTTTCTGCCTGGGTCAGATATCCGGTCGTAAATAAGACACTCCAAAGGTTATTGATACTGTTATCGATCTCATCATACGTCAGTTCCAGACGGATTGATTTCTCAACAGCTTCTCCGGCTATCAGCCGTTCGATCTCATCTCTTGTTGTCTTATCGGCCTTGTCCACAAACCGTTTGACCAGGTCATTTCCACTCGTATTGATCCAGTAAGACTGCGGTTCTGCCCCTGGTTCCCCGCAGAGACGGTCTACATGGCTGATAACGTCCCATGGACAATAAACATCTGCATCGCCAAAATGATACCCATCGTACCATTCTTTTGTCTCTGAAAGGTGCTTTTCCAGGCGATAAGTACGCAAAAGCTTCTCTACCTCTTCATCTGTAAATCCGAACTGCTCATCAAAACGAACATCTGTGATCGAAAGGACTTTAAAATTATTGAGTCCGGTAAATATACTCTCTTTTGAGACACGGAGGCATCCCGTCAGCACCGCAAACTGCAGATAATCATTCGTTTTAAGTGCCTGACCGAAAATCCCCCGGATCAGAGATACCATTTCTCTATAGTAATCGTGCTGAAAGGCCTTATCTAACGGTACATCATACTCATCGATCAGGATGATCGTTTTCCGCCCATAATGTCTGTATAAAAGCCGGGACAAGGTCTGTATCGAAGAGATGAGGATATCCTCCGTCATAGAATAGCGCCCATCCTGAAGTTCGATCAATGCCCGATATCTAATCTTTTCATTTTCCGTCAACTGATCACTGGAAAGTAAAAAGGAGAATCTCTCTGCTTCCATTCCGATAAGCTCCGTCAAACGGTATTTCGCGCTCTCGAATTTTAATCCATCTACATTTTTCAGCGAAAGAAACACCACCGGAAACTTTCCCATATACGCTTCGCAGAGCGCCTGATTCTGTGATATATAAAGTCCCTGAAACAGATCTGCATCCGATCCAATTTCAAAGAAGCTGCGAAGCATACTCATATTGAGCGTCTTACCGAACCGCCGCGGTCTTGTGAACAAATTCACCTCGCCCCACTGTTCGAGAAGTTGTTCGATCAGCTTTGTCTTATCGACATAGTAAAATCCTTCCCTGCGGATCTTTTCAAAATTATCGACTCCGACCGGTAATTTTAAGAACTCACCCATGGGCTATATGCTCCTTCCTGAAACCGCTGTATAGTCATGCTGCCTCATTATTCCTTGATTTTACCATTTGGCCTGACAAATAGCAAGTTATGATCCATATGAGGAGCGATAAACTATCTGACATCTCTAATAGAAATTTTGTAACTTGTCAATAATCGCAGACTCAAGATCTGTTTCCGAATACTTTGCCTGCTGAACGGAACAGTCTCACACGAAATCTGAAACAGTGTTTCGGAAATTCGTCCTTTATAGTTTAGATAAACTTTGAATCCGCAGCGGATGAAAGAAAATCTGGATATCTTTGACTTCTCACTGACCGAGGATGAAATGAATCAGATCCAGGAACTCGATACCGGACACACCTGTTTCATCCCGCGAAATACCGGTGACGCCGTATCCAGCTTTTTGTTCCAGGCAATAACCGGAACAGCGCCGTCTGGAAAGGTGACCGAAGCTATAAAGTAAGCAAAGAAAAAGCAGGGAACTACAAATTTTTACGATTCTCTGCTTTTCCTTTAATATATTTATCTTATAGGTGACTCTTTCATCATTCCTTATCAAATTCCCCGATCCATCTCCTGCGAACATACTCTTCTACCATCGCTATCACTTCTTTAGCTGTCGCAATCTGATCCACTGCTTCCTCAAAAGTAGCTATATAAAAATCATCATAATCACTGGCATGACGGATTTCTTCTGCCTCGGCAATCTTTCTTCCAATGCTTCTCGGAAAAACTTCCGTCTTTACATAGGTTTTATTAAAATTTGCCAATGCGTCTTTATGCCTCTTATAGGCATTTCCATCCAATGCATGGATCGCGGATATCGCATGGTAGATGCTGTAATACGCGCGATTATTTGCTCCACGAAATTCCTGCGCTTCTAAAAGGATTTCCGCTGACTTTACATCACTTTTTGCACATTCGATCCGATAAAGAACGAGGTCCTTTTGTCTGTCATCTGCATTAAGCTGCGTCAAATAATGTTACCCCCTCTTTCTTTATATTTGAATAAAATGGGTATACATCGACCCAGTTTAAAAAATGCATCTGGCTTTTGGCAATCGGCTTGATATCGAGATCATAGTCCATGTTGAAGTCAAAAGTTTTTCCGGATAACTCATGTCTGTATTTCTTAAGATCCAGATCTGTCAGATCAAGAAGGATCATGATATCAATATCTGAATCCGGTCCGAAATCTCCTCTTGCGTAGGACCCGTAAAGAATCACCGACTTCAAGTGACCGCCATATATGCTTTTTAATACTTTTGTATACTGATCCAATAACATTCGGGTTCTGGTCGGCATAAGCTTCCCTCCTAATCCATACGCGTGAACAAGCTTTATAAATTTCGCAATCATCTACCAGTATTATAGCATATGGCAGCAAATATACGCAAAAGATTTATCGAATATTTTATCGAGTTGGCGCCCTACTACCACAATGATCATTTTACATTCTCCTGGATCCAGTTCTCCACATGATCCGCGATCACATCGTTATTTAGATCCTGGAACATAAAGTGGTCGTTTCCTGTAATGCCTTCCTTCGGGAGATCCACAACGGTGCAGTTTCCGCCCTGGGCGTTGTAAGCTTTCTCAAAATCATAGCATGCCTGACGCATCGCCTGCCACATTCCAGTCGCCTGGATCGCCGGATCCCCGTTGTCGATATAGTCACCGAAATACATGGTTACCGGGATCTTCTTCTCCAAAACAGTTTTAAAATCATCGGAATCCGCTCCTGGAGCTCCGCCCGGCTCAATGGCGATGATCGCCGCGATGTGGTCGGTGTACTCCGCAGCTGTCCAGCCTGGACCGCCGCCCTGGGAATGTGTTACGAGGATGGAGTCTTTTCCTGTGCGGGCATAAACCTCCTCGATCGTAGCCGCTACAGCTTTTGCGACCGTCTCATTATCAAAGTCAGCTCCCATGTCGGATGTCATTCCCGTATCCGGTGTCATCTGACGGAAGAACTGGTCTACAGAAGCATCATCGTTCGGGAACTGGGAACCTTCATTCGCGACTGATTTTCCGTCCTCCCAGCGTCCGATCCGGAACTGGGTATACCAGCGCTGGTCCAGCGTCTTTGTGCTGATGTCTCCGCTGACAGAGGTGGCTCCAGCCTCGCCCCGCCGCGGCTCATCGATCAGGAATACTCCATGCCCTTTTCTGAGGAACATATCCGACCAGCCCTCTCGTCCGTCCGGTGTGGTCATCCAGCCCATTCGGGACTGTCCGTATCCGTGCAAGAATACCATCGGAAGTCCTGTCTCATCCTCCGGGATCTGATAAAGTACATTTGCGTGGTCCACATGGGCTGTCTGTCCGGCTCCGCTCTCTTCCCACTGGTCTTCCGGGTCAAAGATTCCGTCGGAAGTGATCGTCGTACCGCCAGCGGAAAAGATTCCCTGCTCCTTGATGACTAGCGCGCCGTCATCTGCCGCGGCTGTCTCATCAGTACTCTCTGCTGTTTCGCTTTCTGCTGCCTGTTCTGTTTGGGCTGCCGCCTGTGCAGCGGCTGAGGCAGCTCCCGCACTGCTTCCGCAGCCGGAAATGATCATTGTGCCTGCGGCTACGATCGCTGCAAGCTGCATCCATTTTTTCCTTCTCATAATCTTCTCCTTCTTTTAACAATACAATCGAACTATGTTTATTCTGCGCTCAGCCCAAGTTCCCCGATCCAGGACGCAACCTCCTGATCGGAGGCACTAGACGCAAAGCGTTTTCCTTCCTGCCAGTCGCCGGTTCCCGCAAGGTCAGCCAACAGCTTTCCGCTCTGTCCGATTCCGGAGCTTGCGGCTGTGCAGAACGGGATCACGATCTTTCCTGTGAAATCGTTTGCCTTTACAAAGCCGTCTGTCGGCCACGCGGCGATTCCCCACCAGATCGGGTATCCGATCAAAACCGTATCATAGGAATCCCAGTTCTCCACTTCCGTGGAAGTAAGCTCTACATCTCTGAGGCTCTCATCATTGTGTTCTCTCGATACACGGCTGTTATCGTTCGTCCAGTTCAGATCTTCGCTCGTATACGGCTCCACCGGGACGATCTCAAAGAGATCCGCTCCTGCCGCCTCCGCTGCGGCCTTTGCGACGCGCTCTGTATTTCCGCTCGCGGAGTAATAAACGACAAGCGTCTTTCCGCTGCCATTTCCGGTGCTCTCTGTGTCAGCTGCCGCTTCTTTTATCTCGGCCGAAGTTTCCGCGGCGCTGCCTGTTTCTGTCTCCGTCTGCGCCGCGGCAGTCGTGCTGTTACTTGACTTTGTGCCGGATGCCTGGCAGCCCGCAAGGATACTCACAGAAGCCGCTCCAACAAACATCATGGAAATCAGTTTCTTTAATTTCATCTTATTTTTCTCCTTTTCTATTCGCACTCTTTAAGGATCTCAAAGATCTCATCCGCGGTGAGCTTTTTGCAGCATCCGGCCGTGATATTTGTGCTGTCGGCAACTGCGCGGAGCATCGTCTCGTCCGCCTGGATCCCAAGCTCCTTAAAGTTTGTCGGAAGTCCGATCTTGCGGACAAAATCAGCCAGAGTCTGGATGCCTGCCAATGCTGTCTCATCTTCCGTCTTTCCTTCTGCGGATACACCCCATACAGCCTCCGCGAAATGCGCGAAACGTTCTGCCGCGTCTTTATAGATATGGCGGTATAATACCGGATGGATCACAGCCAGTCCGCAGCCGTGGTTGCAGTCTGTGTAAGCGCCGAGCTGGTGCTCGATCATATGTGCCTGGAAGTCAGTCACCTTGCCCATTTAATTACCAGAAGTTTCTGTTTCCGCCTCCGCTAATCACCTTTGTTTCATGCCTACATTGTACAACCGGTCTTTCCTGAATGGAACGACAAAGAATCTCGTCCAGTGCCAACCTAAAGATGTGGACGTGAAGTCTGCTTTATCACTTCTTGTATACAAGCCGGACCCCGTTTTTCCCGAGTCTCTGGACTTCCTCAAGCTGGAATTCCGCAGGCGCGGATGCTGGTAGTTCAGCGCTTTGCTCGAACACGCTTGGTGTTCCCGGTTCTCCGTCTGCGGCAGGACTTAAGAGCAGGCTTAATTCATCGATCATTCCCTGCTGTAAAAATGTCCCGTTGATCAGACCGCCGCCGCAGATCAGTACCGTTTTGATTTCAAATAATTTTTTCAGCTTTTCTGCTGCGATCCGGCAGTCCAATGTGTCTTTTCCTGCCAGGATATACGAAACGCCTGTTTTCCGGAGATATGCGAGATATGCTGCAGGTGTGCTTTCTGTCACGATCTCGATCACATGGGCGTCCGGGCATCCAGCACGATGGAATGTCGCGGATTCCCATCCGATCTCTCCTGCCGTATCGACGGATATATAGTAAAGTCTGGCATCCGTTCTGGCAATGAAATCTCCTGCCGGGATAGACGATCCGGTGTCATCCAGAACAGGTTTCCGGAAACCTGTAAACTCCTTTGTGGTCGTCGTTCCGTACAGCCACGCGTCCGCATAATACGCTTCCCGGATCTTCGCGTACTCCCCGCCCATCAGGCGGCTGCTCTCCGTTCCCATGAACGGGCCGCTGATTTTTCCGTTCAGCGCGCTCAAAATATGGCAGATCATATATGGTCTGTTCATCATTCTTCCTCCTTCACTGATTTTCTTTCATCTGGCGCTCCCAGAAGGAGACCGCATGGTCGATCCAGCCCTCGGCAGCGGCTTTCCATAGTCCGATATTTTCCTGTCATTCTGCTTCCAATCTGTTTATTTACTTACCCACTCAGCAATTGCCCTTGCCCGTTCCCGATAATCTTCCCGGTCACTGCAGGTTGTTTTTGTCACACACTGTGTAAACACTTCTGTTCTCTCTTCCAGAACAGATCTCTGAATGCTCGGAAGCGTAACGATATTATTTACGTGACGCTTCATTTCTTCAACATCAGAACCGGTACATGTCAGAAAAACTCCGATCTTTTTCTTCGGTCCGACCTGATATGTCTTACAGGCAAATGTACAGCAGAGTCTGTTGATCACCAGCAGCGCCTGTGCCGCCATGCAGTTATAATAGACCGGTGCTTCCGCGATGATGCCATCACATTCATGCAGTGCCGCAAGAATCCCGGCAAAATCATCTTTCTGGACACAGACACCTGTTTCACGGCATCCATAACATGCTCTGCACGGATTGACCGTCAGCTTTCTCACGTCGATCCGCGTTACTTCCGCTCCGTTTGCTCTTACTGTACGAACTGCTTCATTTATCAGTGCATCTCCGTTTCCGCCTGCGGTCGGAGATGTTGTCAGACATACAATTTTCTTCATGTTAAACCTCCTCATTTTTCATAATTTTTGTAATATTTTAATGTTCTCCAAACAGCCATCCCATGACCAACTCATCCCTGGCGTATAGTTAATTAATGATAATTATGGATAAATTTTACAAAGTTCGGATCATCGTGATTTACGATCTCGCTGTGTCCAAGGTCCTTCGCCGCAATGGTCTTCATCTCATCCTCTGTGAGCTTGAAATCCCAGATGTCGAGGTTCTGTTCCATTCTCTCTACATGGACAGACTTCGGGATGATGGAGACACCTCGCTCCGCGTTCCATCTGAGAGCCACCTGGGCTGCTGTCTTTCCATACTTTTTGCCGATAGCGGTGAGCTCCGGATCTGTGAAGATGCCGTGTTTTCCTTCTGCCAACGGGCCCCATGCCTGCGGAACGACGCCGTAAGACTTCATGTTCTCAATGGCAGCCTGCTGTACGAAGAACGGGTGAAGTTCTACCTGGTTGACTGCCGGAATAACGTCCACAGTCTCGCAGAGGTTTGTGAGGATCGCCGGGTAGAAGTTCGCTACGCCGATGGCCTTTGTGAGTCCCTCTTTGTAGGCTTTTGTGATTCCGCGGTACGCAGCGAAATAATCGCTCATCGGCTGATGTAAGAGGATCAGGTCCGCGTAGTCCATGTTCAATCTCTTGAGGGAGGCTTTGACTGCCTCATACGCGGCCTCTTCCGTCTTCATATCGCTGACCCAAACCTTTGTTGTGATAAATAACTCTTCTCTTGTAGTGATTCCATCAGCGATGGCTCTTGCGACAGCCTTTCCGACAGCCGCCTCATTTCCATAAGCGGTCGCTGTGTCGATCAGACGGTATCCTGTCTCGATCGCATCGTATACGACTCTCTCGCACTCGGCGGCATCCGGGATCTGGAACACGCCAAATCCTTCCAACGGCATTTTTGCTCCTGTGTTTAATGTAATGAATTCCATCGTGTTTTCCTCCTTGATGTTATGATTTCTCTGCTGCCTCTTGTTTTTGTACCCTGCACAGAACCGTGCGGATTCGACGGCAGATCACTTTTTTAACTGGTTGTTCGCGTCGACGATCTCGCAGATACTGATATGTTCATTCCGGTATCTCGCCTTCGGGTTTGGCTCCGGCATGTTCATCTGGATCGCCATCATTGGACAGGCGTGGATGCATGCCATGCAGGTGATGCAGCCCTCCGGATGCCAGGTGCTCTTTTGCCCCTCTACAGTAAAACAGTTCTTTGGACATACCTTCGAGCAGATCCTGCACCCGATGCATTCCTCCGTGATCCTGTAGATCTTTGAAAACGCGTCCTTCGGCATTTTTGATACTCTTGCCAGGTATTCCCGGTGTGCTGCCCGGTTGGTATCCGTCACCGGAGCGATGTACTGCTTCCTGCTTTCAATATCTTCCCGGATCGCTTTTAAATGTTCATCGACCTTTTTGTCGAGCATTCTCTGTTTATCCATGTCAAACGCGGGAAGAAAATTGTCTGCCATCAGAAGAACATTGATGTAGGACGGCTGGATCCCGAGCTGATCCAACATCTGCTCTGCCAGTTCCGCCGCGCCTCCGTGCCTGTTTCCGTATGTCAGGACCATGTAGAAATACGGCGTCTGAAACACCAATCTCTCCAAAAATTCTCTCACCAGCGCAGGAACCTCGTGGCCGAACACCGGGCTGACGATGCCGATCTTCTCCGCCTCGTATACATGGTCCCGGTCATGAACCGCCTGTGCGATGCTTATTGGTGTTTTCTCCAGCTGTTTTGCCGCATACAGGCTGTTTCCTGTTGCCGTAAAATAAAATACCATAATGATCTCACCCCTATCTCATTCAGTTCCTGCATCATACCGGGTTTTCTGCTCTGAAGATTATCTGTTCGCCTGCAGAAACCGTTTCTGCCTTTTGCAGGATTGAAAAAAGTCTATTGCGTGCTATAATTTGTTTTAATGAAATTAATTAACCTATTTCTCTTTTCAATATGGATTTTACGATGTTTTTCTTTAAATGTACAATGCCAATCCATCATACTGCTATCAATATTTTTTATACTGAAAGGAGCTCACAATGATCGAGTTATACGTGTTAAGACAATTTGTAGCATTCGCAGAAGCCGGGACTTTATCGGAAGCCGCTGAGATCCTGCACTTATCCCAGCCGGCCTTAAGCCGGAATATGAAAAAGCTGGAAGAAGATCTGGGAGTCACTCTTTTCGAACGAAAGAAGAATAAATTAGAACTGAATCAGAATGGACTTTATGTTCTGGATCTGACCAGGAATCTCCTGGAAGACGCCGATGCCCTGGCAAAAAAGGCACAGGATTTCGACCGGAAAAACCGGACGATCCGGCTGGGGATCTGTGCTCCTGCACCGCTTTGGACCGTCACGCCTTTGATTTCCCAGGTATATCCGCACCTGCCCCTGCAGACAGAAATGGAGAGCGAAGAACTGCTTCTGAAACATCTCATGGATGATTCCTATCAGTTGATCGCTCTCCACGAACCGCCTGCTGGCGCTGAATTTTTCTGTAAAAAATGTGGGACAGAAAGCCTGATGTTCGCCCTTCCGAAAGAACACAAATACGCAAAGCGGAAAAGTCTGACCTTTGCGGAAATGAACGGCGAAAATATGCTCCTCATGCCGGACATCGGCTTCTGGGCTTTTGTCATGGATAAAATGCCGGATTCCCGCTTTCTGACCCAAAGTGACCGCTTCAGCTTCAATGAACTGGTCCAGGCCTCATCCCTGCCTTCCTTTATCACAGATCTGTCCGAGAAATACAGAATTACGCCGCCTGGACGGATTTACGTCCCCATTTCAGACGCAGAGGCAACCGTAAGTTATTATCTTGTGTGCAAAAAAGAGAGGGAGAAGGAGTTTGAGGAGCTGTTTCGGGTTCTGTAGAAGGAGCTTTTACGAATTTTTCCCTTCCTAGCCTTTCAATTCTTTCATAACATCCGGGATTGGAAGTCCCTGCGGGCATGATGGGTGCACTTCACGCATCCGATACAGTTGTGGGGCTTTGTTACTTCCGGTATCTCATCAATTTCCGGTAGCGTGAGATAACCAACATAGTTCAGATGGTTATAGAGTTCCATGAATTTCGGAATCTCCAGTTTTTTCGGACATTCTGTCACACAGTAGGCACATCCGGTGCAGGCAACAGAAATGCTGCTGCGATAATCCCGTGCAATCTGTAAAACCAGTTCCGCCTGCTCCTCTGTCATCGGTGTTTCATCCGAAAAGGTCGCTACATTTTAAAGTTAAAATCTGAGTCTGAAAAAGAATTAGCCGAACTGCAGCGTCGCATTGACTGCCTTGCTGATAAAATTGCGCATTGTCAGAATGTGATTGATGCAGATGGGGATGACGACTGTAATCCATTGAACTGGTGAAACAATTATTGGGAATGAAAATTTCACCATTCCACAACAACCGTAAGCAATACCAGCTTTTCCAATTCCCGAAATTACATAATTGATATCATTGCTGGTAGGATGCTTATGTAAACCAATAGAACCTCCGGGATGTATTGTTGTTGGAATGATTTTCCCCTGTTTATCCATATACATCCGGGCAGACATTTCTCTGGTTCCATGATTCATTCCGGGATTTTTCACTTCTTTTATTTGATTAAAATCTAAAATATTGGAAGACTGCTTACTCCATCCGACTTCCATATTTTTTGCAGACTTTCCGCACATCTGGAATCATTTAAAGTATTTTCTACTTCTCGTGCAGAGATTCCAACTATCTTTTCCGCATTTTCTATCTCTGGGATCAGGCTGATGTTCTTTTTTCATATTTTATATGACTGTATTTTGATCTGGCTGTTGCCACAGGAACTCTTACCTTGCAGACGCCGGATTCTTATACCAGCCATCCCATACAACATGGCGGTAATTCTCACGGTCAGTGTCTCCCTCTGTACTGATACAGAGTACCACGGAATGTGCATCCAGTCCAATGGCATCACGGAACTCCTTTAAGAATTCATCGGTCATCAGGTTGTAAACCAGTCCGGATGTTACTGCTCCGCTCTCGCCAGAGATGACAGCCGTATCCCCCGGGAGCGGATTACCCAGCACACGCATGCCGTCTGCTGCCACATAGTCCGGGCAGGAGAAAAAATAGTCCGCGTGATGCTCCAGCACCTTCCAGCCCACGGTGCAGACTTCGCCGCAGCACAAGCCAGCCATGATGGAGTTTAAATCTCCCTCAACCACATGCAGTTTTCCGTCATTGGCAGCCGCGGTCTTATACAAGCAGTCTGCTTTGTCCGGTTCTGCGATAATCAGCTTCGGCATATTCTCTCCAAAATAGTCACTAAAAAATCCCGTGATAGCTCCGGCCATGGCACCAACACCGGCCTGTAAAAAAATATGGGTGGGAACTACGCCATTTAACTGAGTTGCAGCCTCCAGCCCCATGGTTGTGTAGCCCTGCATGATCCAGGATGGAATGGTCTCATAGCCTTCCCACGCGGTATCCTGCACCAGAGTCCAGCCATTTTTCTCTGCCTGGGACTTAGCAAAACGAACTGTATCATCGTAATTAAACTCAGTAATCTCTGCCTCTGCGCCCAGCTTGCGGATATTCTCCAAACGCTCTCTGGAAGAACCCTTCGGCATGTACACCACTGCTTTCTGTTTTAAATTTTTTGCAGCCCAGGCAATACCGCGTCCATGGTTGCCGTCGGTTGCGGTGACAAAAGTAAAGCTGTCAGCCGGAATCTCGTCAACCTCGCTCACATCCTTGCCAAGCTTGTCTGCAATAATACGGCCCAGGGCATAGCTTCCACCAAGGCCTTTGAATGCGTTCAGTCCAAAACGCTTGCTCTCATCTTTCACATACAGTCCGGCAATGCCAAGCTTCTCTGCCAGCGCAGAAAGGTTACACAGCGGAGTCGGCTTGTAACCGTCTAAGCCATGATGGAAATTCAGTGCCTTCTTTGCTTCCTCTACCGCAAAGACCTGGTCGCACGGTCCCTGCTTTTTGTCAGATGGAAATACTGTCATTTTTACACTCATGATTTCTCACTCCTTCCGATATGTGGTATCCAATATATTACATATTGTGATGATGACGCTTAACAAGTGTATGGTCAATATTTTACTTCTGCTGTACTCCAGCCAACTCACTCACTACATCCAGGAATACATTTGCTCCTGCTACGCAGTCCTCATCCGGTGTGTATTCCTTCGGATTATGACTGATGCCCTTGATGCTCGGTACAAAGATCATGGCAGTCGGGCAGATGCGCGCCATCATCTGTGCGTCCTGACCTGCACCGGAAGTCATGCGGCGGGTGTTAAGACCTCTTGCTGCGGCTGCTGCCTCGATTTTCTTTACGATACCCTCATCAAACGGAACCGGATCAAACTCAGTCAGGCGCTCGCTGCTGATCTTGACATGATCAGTTTCTTCCAGTTCTTTAAAGTAAGCGGCAAGAGTCTTCTCATCTGCATCCAGTTTTTCCTTGTTCGGATTTCTTAAATCCACTGTCATAATGGCTTTGGACGGGATGACGTTGATGGCGTTCGGCTCATGTTCGATGCAGCCTACGGTTGCAACGCCGCCGGATTCCTTCACCAGCTCTCTTAAGAACACGTTGATCTTTGCTGCAGCCAGACCAGCATCTACTCTTAAGTTGGTCGGAGTGGTTCCTGCGTGGTTTGCAATCCCCTCAATGGTGACACGCTGCCAGTGAATGCCCTGCAGGTTCTCAACCGCGCCAATCTTCACATCCTCTACATCCATGATCGGTCCCTGCTCAATATGCAGCTCCACGAATGCCTCCGGCTGTAAGAATCCCGGATTCACGGTTCCCTCATAGCCAATACGCTTTAACTCCTCGCCCAGGATGGTGCCGTCAGTGCCTACTGTCTTTAATACTTCATCCACCGGAAGTCCGCCTGCATATACCAGGGAACCCATCATATCCGGTGAGTAGCGCACACCCTCCTCGTTAGTGAAAGCGCCGACCACGATCGGTCTCACGCTCTGATAACCAGCATCCTTTAAAGTCTCAATAACCTCGATTCCGCCAATCACACCCAGGCAGCCATCATACTGACCTGCATTGATAACAGTATCAATATGGGAACCAACCATCAGCGGCTTTTTATCCTTGTTCTCCTCCGTCTCCCAGATTCCAAAAATGTTGCCGATGCGGTCTACAACAACCTTCAGACCTGCATCTTCCATCCAGCTGACCACCTTGTCTCTGCCCTGCTTCTCAGTATCAGAAGCAGCAAGACGGGTTCTTCTGCCCTCTTCATCCTTTCCGATTGCTCCCAGCTCGTTGATTCTCTCCAGTAATCTTGCTCCATTCACTGATAACATAATCCGTTCCTCCTGTCCATTTTTCTGATTTCAAAGTTTCGTCACTTCCGCAAGTGTTTTATCATTTTTCACCCTTGGAGGCTTCGATGTCTTTGTTGTCCTTGTGATCTCAGTATAACAGTCTCCCGCCTCGGATTCTATCAATATCCCCATCACTTTTATCAGATTTGTACCAACCTATTTTCAGTTACTATCATTTTTATCAATTTTATGCTATAAAATATCATAAAAGCATTGTTCGTGTACCAAAGAAAGGAGAATCTGTTTATGAGCGCATCATTTCCAAAATGTAACCAGGCCGGAATCGAATTTGTCATTTCTACTAACGAAGAGCTTCGGGAGGAAAGCATGTTCCTCTCGGAAGAATTTCCCATTGCCATGTATACACAAAATTTCGTCCATGCGGCCTCAGACTCTATCCCGTTTCACTGGCACAATGAACTGCAGATTACCTGGATTTCCGAAGGCGAGCTGGAATACTCCATCAACGGAGATAAATTCAAGCTGGGAAGCGATAAGCTTGTGCTGGTCCAGAGTCACCAGCTCCACAGTTCCCACACTACCACCAGCGATGTAAAAACCCTGTGTATCAACTTTACTCCGAAGATTTTCCATCCCCTGATTTTAAGGAACTATATCCAGCCCATGCTGGACAGCCACGCCTTTGCCTACTCCCTGCTGCTGTTAAAGCCATATCAGATTACGATGCTGAAAAAGCTCCAGAACTGGAAACAGGAACCACTGGGATACTTTTCTGTCATGAACTTTTTATCCCAGGTGTTCGAAGAAATTCTGAAAGAATTTGAAGAAAATGCCGAAACCACTGACCGGGAAGAAATACGGCTGTTTCACGAAATGCTTGGCTTCGTCCACACCAATTTTGCCCAGCCGCTTTCCGTAAAGGACATTGCGGATTCCGCGATCTTAAACAAGAACCGATGCACTACCCTCTTTAAAAAATACACGAACTCGTCCCCTATCAAATATTTAAACGAATATCGCCTCTACACTGCGAAGAATATGATCCTCCACACCGACAAATCTATCTCCGATATCAGCGCCGATGTGGGGTACAATCAGATCAGCCATTTTATAGAACAGTTCCGGTTAAGTTACGGGATGTCGCCGTTAAAATACCGGAACAAGTTTGGGAAGGAGACGTAATTTCTGCACAGAACAGCTTTATCTGACCGTTCCGCCGGCACATCCGCTTGCCAGCAAAAAAAATGGCATTTATGCCGAAGAACTTGCAGGAGAGACCATGCTTCTATACAACAACCTGGGGATCTAGCAGCATTTTCATGACTCAAAAATGAAGCAGACGGAATTTATCATTCAGGAACGTGTCGATGCCTTTGATGCTTTGCCATCTCGATAAAACGGTCATCACATACATGTTTGTTGACAAAAAAGCTGTAATATGCTTTGGAGATCATAATAAGTCCTGCACCATGAGGCAGCTTTTCGTGATAAGCAGAAAGTGCATGTTCCAGTGGATGTGCGCTGGTGCAGGAACCGATCGCCATCTGTCTCTGATCCTGTTCCTGCTGTCGTAGTGATCGCCACAATTGGGAGTGCCGGCATCGGCGGCCACTGTTTCTTGCCTGTTCCAAACATAACATAGTCCCAGAGGTCGTTGCTTTCATTAGTTGCCATAAGACCGATCGCCTTAGATGCGTCAATGACACTTCCGCCGCCTAACGCCACGATAAAGTCACATTTATTTTCTTTCGCAAAGCGTCCGCTCTGAAAAAGGCAGCAAAATACCTCCGGAACGAGTCTATGTCTAATCTCGTTCCGGAGGCTGCATAAGTTCATACTGTTTTTCTGTCCGTCTGGTTATGATATTTTTCCTTCTCATCATACATGATATTGTCCGCCTGTTTTAACAGATCAACGATATCATGTTCTTCCGCTCTCCATAAAATGCCGTTGGAGACACTGACCTTCCGTTGTTCCATCACCTCATGGAGTTCATCCATCTTCCTTCGGAACTCCTCTTCCGGAATTTCCGTCTCGAGAATAACAAACTCGTCCCCGCCTACCCGGAACGAGCTTTCCGGGAAGACTGCGGCGATCGCGGAGGCAGCCTGACAGATCTCCCTGTCCCCCGCCTCATGTCCATATACGTCGTTGATCTTCTTGAGACCATTCAGGTCAATATAGGCGGCTCCGACATTATGCAGCGTTTTTCCAGTGTATGATTCCAGCACCATGATATACTTATTTCTGTTGTAAAGCCCTGTGAGCATATCGCGGTAGCTCAAATGTTCCAACTGCTGCTGCCGTTCTTTTCTGTCCATACTGTTGGTGATGAAATACTGGATGGAGGATAACAGCGTCGCGTCGTCATAGTGATTTCTCGGATTATCCACACCTAAAAATCCGATGATCTTCTTCTGCTTCTTTAACGGCACCGCAAGAAGCCGGTCTACCTGCTGCTCCTGCAGCATGTCATAGGACTCGAAGCCGGTCTCCTGCTCGATGTTTGACATAAAGTAGATTTCATCCTTCTCAAAACATTCCATCCATACCGATATCACATCGATGGGAACCTCCTGCAGATTTTCGATCTGCGCTGAGACTCCCTCTCTTACGTACTCATAGGTATTCTGCAGCGTTTTTCCGTCTTCCAGGATCCTAAAAATATAGCATCTGTCCGCGTCAAAATATCCGTTGATGACACCCAGAAGGTTATTTACTGCCACATCGATATCTTCCCCCGAGGACAGCGTTTTGACGCACTCGTTTAACGTCACCGATATGCTGAGACGCTCCTCGATCTCCGTCTTTTTCTTTAACAGCTGATACATTTCCCCGTTCTGTTCACTCATCGACGCGATGTACATAAATACCACCGCCATGCCGATCGACAGGTCAATGAGCGGCGCTCCATACCAGACCGTCTGAATGGCTGCTGCCGTGAGCGGAAGAATGATATAAGAAAGCATGGACATGAAAATATTCTTTCTTATATTTTTCCGGAACTGCAGTAAAAGAGACAGGTCGATCAGCATTCCCGTCACCGGGATCAGCAGTGAGATCACATATCCCGGATTCCTGTGGTAAAAATTCTCCGAGTCAAAATAGTAATACAGGTCTGTAAACTGCGAGAGAATGACAAGCACGATTCCCACCGTACAGACATAACTGACGACTTTTGCCCGGCGGACCTTTCTCCATGCCCCATCTGCAAACAGGTAGCTGCACACATAGACATGGAAAAAGAACAGGATCACATCGCTTAGTACAAATACAAAGAAATTGCTGATCCGCACCATATAGTATCCGACGATTCCAGGGTATCCGCGGAATATGTACGCCAGAGCGTCATTGAAGAGAAGCAGTGCCGTAAAAACCTGCATAAGGAGCAGCCATTTTCTCTTCTTATTGTCAAAATTGTTGCATAAATACACACAAAGCGCCATGACCAGGCAAAAAAAGCTGCTGCAGAAAAGTAACTCTGCCTCACCAAGCTGGCTATGAAACATTTATTTCTCCCCCTGATCATTTCCTTCAAATGTTACGATCCACACCGGATTCTGCCCCATCATCAGGTGGCTGGATCCGACTTTTTTCGACCTTGCGGCTGTCAGCGTCACAAGGTCCGGTTCTGTCACCGGAAGAGTTTTTGCGGCTTCAAGGACTGCCGCCAGGGACTCCGGGGTGATAAGGTTTACGACGAACCGCGTCTTCGGATTTTTCTTAAGGCATAGTGCGATGACCTCTTCCATCTTTCCGCTGCTTCCGCCGATGAAGACATGGGTCGGGGCCGGAAGGTCTTCTAATGCCTCCGGGGCTGTTCCCGCGATGATCTCCACATTTGTGAGGGCGAACTTTCTGCAGTTTTCATGGAGAAGCTCCACGGCCTCCGGGTTCTTCTCGATGGCGTAGACTTTCACCGAATCGGAAAGACCCGCGCACTCCACAGAGACAGATCCCGTTCCGGCTCCCACGTCGTAGAGGACGGAATGTTCCGTGAGTTCCAGCTTTGCCACGGACACGGTGCGGACTTCCATCTTCGTCATCGGAACATTTCCGCGGGTGAACGCCTCGTCGGAAAGACCATGGGATAATGGTCTGCGCTTTCCTGTCCATTCCGCGTAGAGAACGGCCAGCGACGGCGCTTTCCTGCCTCTCAGTTTCTCAGGCGTGGAGGTAAAGATCTGTTCGTCTTTAAGCGTCAGGTTTTCTCCCGCAAAGAGTTTTGTCTCCTGCATGCCAAGATCCATGAGCTGTTCACAGATCTTCTCATAGAAATCCGCGCCGCCGCCCAAGACAAAGGCGCTGCCGGAACGCTTTAATTCCAACGCGAAATTCGCCGCCTGCCCATGCATGCTGAAGAGTCTCGCGTGATCCCAGGATCGGCGGATCTTTGCGAAAAAGTATCCCACGGAGGAGATTCCAGGAATCACTTCCACGGTATAATTTCCGCGGCGTTCTAAAACCGCACCGAGCTTTTCCGCAGCACTGTAAAATCCAGTATCGCCGGACATGGCGCCGCAGATCACCTTCGCTTCCGGGTGGACGTCCAGATAGTCCGCAATTTTTTCCGGCTGGTATGCCTCGAAAACTGGTTTATGGAAATTTTCCAGCTGTCTCACACAGCGGCTTGCCCCGACGATCAGGTCGCATTCTTCCAGGTGTTTTTTTGCCTCGCCGGTGAGATAAGATTCATTTCCGGGGCCTGTGCCGATGAGGAAGACCTGGCGTTTTTCGGACTGTTCCGTCTCTTTCGATGCTGCCGAATCTTTCAGTGAAAAGTGCCCTTCCAGATAAGCAATTCCCTCCTCCAGCGAAATTCCCTCTTCCACCGGCCGTCCGATCACAACGAGACCGACTCCGGCCTTCTTCGCAGCGCTTACCTTCTCCTCAAATCCTCCAGCCTTTCCGGATTCCTTCGTCACCATCCACTTCGCGTGGACAGCTCTCATCATGGCAACATTCAGGTCTTCCGCAAACGGTCCCTGCATGGCGATCAGATGGCTGCCGTAAAAGCCCATGTCGGCGCATGTCTTTACCACCTCCGGCATGGAGAGAACTCTCGCGTAGACTCTCGTCTCCCAGTCTGGGAGATCTAAAAACGCGGAAAGTTCCTTGCTTCCTGTTGTGACAAAGACCGGACCTTCCGTGGTCTTTAAGAATTCTACCGCTGCCTTGATATTCTCCACCGTGATGATCCGGCACTCCGAACCGTCTGCTGCCCCGGAAGAACCGGTGCGATCCAGTTCTCCCGGATCTTTCTCCCGCAGGATCCGAAGAAGCGGCGTCCCTGTCTTCTCTGCCGCCTCCCTGATATTCGCCGTGACCACCACCGCAAAAGGATGGGTCGCATCTAAGATCAGGTCATACTTCTTTTCCCTAAACAGTTCCTCCATCTGGATCTCGTCGATTCGCCCGTCATGGACATGGAGATTCTCCGCCTTCGGGATCTCCTCTTTCCCATATTCCGTCGCCACAAACACGTCCGCCTGCACCTGGCTTCCAGCAAGGCGGGATGCCAGAAGACGGCCTTCCGTGGTTCCCGCAAAAATTGCAGCTTTTCCTTCCGCTATCTTCATATCCGGTATCCTCTCGGTGTGACCATCCAGTCCTGTCCGCCAAGGACGGACTTTTCGGTCCGGCTGTTTCCAATAAATACGGTGGTGAACATGTCTGCCTCGTAGTCTTTCAGCTCCGCAAGCGTCATGACCTTCTTCGTCTCCCCATCTCTTCCGATGTTCTTCACGATGCCGCAGACCGTATCCGGGCTCTTGTATCTCAAAAAGATCTCGCAGGCACGCTTTAAATAGTCCGCCCGCTTCTTGCTGGACGGGTTGTAGAGACAGATAGAAAAGTCTGCCTTCGCCGCCGCGTCGAGACGGTTCTCGATGGTCTCCCAGGGCGTTAAAAGATCGCTCAGGCTGATCACCGCAAAATCATGCATTAACGGTGCCCCGAGGACAGCGCCGCCGGAGAGAGCCGCCGTGATTCCAGGGATCACTTCGATCTCCACCTCCGGGTACTTTTCTCCCAGTTCCAGGATCGGTCCTGCCATTCCGTAGACTCCGGCGTCCCCGCTGCAGATCATCGCGACGGATCTTCCTTTTTCCGCCTCCGCGAAGGCCATCTCGCAGCGCTCGATCTCCCGCTTCATGGGGGTCGTCAGAAATTCCTTATCCGGAAAGTACGGCTTTGCAAGCTCCACATAGACCGTGTAGCCCACGATCACGTCACATGTATTTAACGCTTTCACGGCACGGAGCGTCATCGCCTCATACTCTCCAGGTCCCATGCCGACCACTGTCAGTTTTTTCATGCGTCCGTCCCCTTTCTGAATTCTGTGGAGAAGTCCGGCGCGTAGAGCCTTGACTCCTCGTAGCCGTTTGCTTCCCTCGCGGCGAACACGTCCCCGATGAAGATCATCGCCGTCTTTTTAATGCCGTTCTCCTCCGCGGATCTCGCCAGCGTGGAGACGGTACAGCGGACGATCTTCTCCTCCGGCCATGTCGCCTTGTAAATGATCGCCGCCGGGGTATCCGGCTCATATCCGGCCTCCGCAAGCTCTTTTTCCATCTGGGACAGCAGTCCTGTGCTCAAGAACACCGCCATGGTGGCATGGTGAGCCGCCAGGGAACGGAAACTCTCCCGCTCCGGGACTCCGGTCCGTCCCGCCATCCTCGTGATGATCACGGACTGGGACACGCCAGGCAGCGTGAGTTCCGCATGGAGACTCGATGCCGCGCCGCAGAAGGAACTGACCCCCGGGCACACATCGTAGGCGATCTTTTTCTCATCCAGGCGGTCCATCTGCTCCCGGATCGCGCCGTAGATTGAAGGATCCCCGGTATGAAGACGCACCGTCATCTTTCCATCCGCTTCCGCCTTCTCCATGGCCTGGATCACCTCGTCCAGAGTCATATAGGCGCTGTTTAAGATCTCACATCCCGGTTTCGTCTCCTTCAAAAGTTCCGGATTTACAAGGGATCCCGCGTAGATCACCACGTCCGCCTCCCGAAGGAATTTCTGCCCCCGGACCGTGATCAGGTCCGGCGCTCCGCTTCCGGCTCCCACAAAATGTATCATGATGGTGTTTCCTCCCACTTTTATTCGTTTTCTACCGCTATTTCTTTCAACACGTTTTCTAAGATTTCTTCCGCGTCTTCTGTCTCCCCAAGGTACTCGCCTTTTGTCCCGAAGATGACCATTCCCGTTCTCACTTCATCCCTAGATCGATGGGCGAGGTGCCATGCAGCGCGCTTTAAGAAGACATTTATTGTGTCTTCTAAGACTCCCGCCTGTTTTAAGTGATCCATCGCCTCGTCCGTCGTGTTGGATCCCTGGATTTTCTTTAGAAGTTCCAGATCTTCAGTCCCGGCTGACAGGGCACAGGAGAGCATCGTATCCATGCGGCCATCCGCCTCCCTGGAGTGGGTGTTCATGATTCCGTTTCCGATCTTCACAAGTTTTCCCATATGACCTGCGATCAGGATGCCGGAGAAGCCCAGTTCTGCGGCAAGGTCGATTGTCTTTCCGACGAAATTGCTCATGGTGACAAGGGAGTTCATGAATTTATCCATAAGTGACGGATCTGCTCCGGTTGATGCTTCTTCAGAAGTCATCTGTTCTGCACCAACAGCAGATTCAGTATCTGCAGCAGCGCGCTCCTGATGAAAATCAGCGTTATATTTCCTGTGCTCAATGAGATACCTCTCTAAAAATCCCGCGCCCATATTCCCCGGCACGCCAATCACCCATTTTCTGCCCTCTGCTTTTAAGACATTTAAATGGGTGCGGATCGTGTCGACAAGCGCTTCCTCGCTCATGGGTTCCACGATCCCGCTAGTTCCGAGAATGGAGATCCCGCCCTCGATGCCGAGGACCGGATTGAAGGTCTTCTTCGCCGCTTCTACGCCTGCAGGAACCGATATGGTGATGGATACCGGGCGAATGTCCCCGGCTTCCTCCAAAAGAGTGTAAACGGCGTCCCGGATCATCTTTCGCGGCACGGAGTTAATCGCCGCCGCGCCCACCGGCTGGTCGAGGCCAGGTTTTGTGACACGGCCGATGCCGATGCCACCGTCGATTTTGATGAGATCGTCCGGAAGTTCCACATTTCCATCTTTTACAAACTCCGCCCGCGCATACACCAGGATCCCATTCGTTACATCATAATCGTCCCCGGCGTCTTTCCTGACCGCGCACTCCGCCCAGCCGTCGCCGGAACTCTCTTCTTCCAGAGATACACATACCATGATCCCTTTCGGGGTCATGATCTCCTCCGTCTCCTTCCAGGATCCAGTGAGCAGAAACCGTACCGCTCCCTGGGCCGCCAGCGCCGCGCAGGTCCCTGTCGTGTATCCGCATCTTAATTTTTTATGGTCTTTGTATACAAAGGTATCCATATTTCTGCCTTTCAGCCCATAATTTCATGTTGTTCACACACTGCAGTTGCGCAAAAATTGCCAAACAAAACCGTTATCTCGCAATCTCATTTCTGTCCGCCAGCAGTACCTCCAAAATTCCATCCGCCGTGTAATCGGAAGCTGTCAGGGCATTCGTAACCCCGTATTTTGCCAGAACCGCCGCCGTCACCTTTCCGATGCAGACCGGGCGTACCGTCTCAAACAGTGCCGCCGCTTCTTTTTCCCGTCCGTTAAAGAATCCACGGACGCCGGAACCACTCTCGAATGTGATATAGTCCGCAGTTTTAAGTCTTGCGAGCTCCGTCTGTTCCACCTGGATATCGTAGACCGGAATATCGTCAAACGCATATCCATGTTCCGCAAATATCTCCGTGAGGACCTTCGATCCCTGCTTTGCCCGGGGGATCAGAAGTTTTCCTGTTGCTGTACACGAATCGCCATTTTCCAAACCGCGGCACTTTCCTGTTCCAAAAGTTTCCGCATCCTCTTCTAATCGTTTCACAAGTCCATCCGCAAGGGCCCTCGTCGTATATTCCTCCGGGATAAAATCCGGTGTGATTCCGACACTCTCCAGGTATTCCCCGGTTCCGCGTCCGACAGCCGCAAACTTTAACGCGCCAAGTTTTCTGAAATCCACATGTCTCTCTTTCATCCGCTCAAAGAAGATACGGACCGCGTTCCGGCTCGTAAAGATCACCCAGCTGTACCGGGAAAGGTCCTCAAACGCCTGATCCAGGCGCTCCATGGACTCCCTCACCACAAGGGATTCTCCCGCCCGGATCGTCTTTGCGCCCTCATCGGAGAGGCGGCTCATGATCCGTCCGCTAACAGTCTCTGTTCCGGTGACTCCCACCGTGATTCCAGTGAGCGCCCCCGGTACCATGGACGTAAAGTGGAAGGCACAGACCTCGCCCACGGCGATGATCCCAGGAGGCGTCAGCCCCGCCTTTCTCACAGCCCCTGGCAGATCCTTTAAGGATGCCCGGACAACGCGCATTCTGGAGAGCGTTCCGTCAGTCACAACGGCAGCAGGCGTCTCCCCGTCCTTACCGCCGTCCATGAGCCGTTTCACGATCTCCTCAAGGTTCGAGAGTCCCATGAGGAAGATCAAGGTTCCCGGAAGCTTCGCGTACAGGCTGTAATCCCCAGAGAGTCCCTCACCGCCTTCATGGGAGATATGTCCCGTAAAGACATGGAAATCTCTCGCGATATTCCGGTGGGTGACAGGAATTCCAGCCGCCTCCAGCGCTCCGATCGCGGAGGTGACGCCAGGAATCACTTCATAGGAGATTCCCGCCTCCGTGAGCGCCTGGATCTCCTCACCGCCGCGCCCGAACACAAAGGGATCTCCGCCTTTTAACCGGACGACCCGCTTTCCTTCCAACGCCTTCTCCACCAGGATCCGGTTGATCTCCGACTGCTTTTTGATGTGGTGCCCGGCCTCTTTTCCAACATAGATCCGCTCACAATCTTCCGATACCAAAGACAGCAGTTCCTCGGATCCAAGTCGGTCATAGACAAGGACTTCCGCAGCCTTTAAGATCTGCTGTCCTTTCACCGTGATGAGCCCGCCGTTTCCAGGTCCGGCTCCCACAAGGTACGCTTTTCCCGCGGGAAGATCCCCCGCGGTTCCCTGTTTCACGAGAAGCTCCGCAAGCTTCATAGAATCCTCCGGTGCTCCCAAAACCTGGGTGCGGATGACTCCGCTCTTTGCCTCCCGCATGAGATCCATCCGGAATGTTCCGTTCTCCTCCTTCGCGTAAACGCCCACTGCCGCGGTACAGCCAGCGCCTAAAAGACGCAGCACTTTTCGCTCCGCAAACAGCGCCCGCTCTGCTTCTTTATCATTCAATTTTTCGAGAATCTCTAAGACCTCACTGCCTTTTTTCGCCTCCACCGCGATGATTCCCTGACCTCCCGCCGGGATAAAGGTCTCCGGCTCCAGGAACTCAAAGGAAAATCTCGGATCGTCAAAAAGCCCCAGGCGGTTTAAACCCGCCGCGGCCAGAATGATTCCGTCATACTCTCCCTGATACAGTTTTTCCAATCTCGTGTCGACGTTTCCGCGAAGCAGACGGCATTCCACATCCCCCTGTTCCATGATCTGCACCTGGCGTCTCGGGCTTCCTGTTCCGATGATTTTCGGGCTTCGAACAATTGTTCTTCCCTTTACGGTCACGAGAACATCCCTCGGATCTTCCCTTTTTAAGACAGCGCCGATACAAAGCCCATCGCTGAGATCCATGGGCATGTCCTTCGCGCTGTGGACCGCGAGATCGATGTCTCCGTTTAAGAGGGACTGCTCAAATTCTTCCACAAAAGCGCCTTTTCCACCGAAAGCCACAAGGGATGTCTTTAAGATCTTATCGCCTTTCGTCATCAGGGGAACCAGCTCGCATACCACGTCCGGGCAGACGGACCGGATCGCGTCCGCCACCATATTCGTCTGCACAAGGGCCAGACGGCTCTTTCTCGTGCCGATCCGGATCGTCCGGCATTTCTTTGTCTCCATGTTCTACTGTTCCTCCCTGTCTTTTGCGATGATCAGGGAATAGTAGCCCGCGTCCTCCGGGATCTCCTCTGCGCTTCGCACAAGGCGCTCACCGTCCATTCCGCAGTTTTCCACCATCCATGTCGGAAGCTTTCTCTCCAAAAGCTCCTGTTTTACATCCCCGATCTTTTTCCCGGACTTCATTAAGATCTTTGTCCCCGGAAGTTTCAGTCCGTCTTTCACCGGATAGGAACCCGGAAGAATATGGATCGCCTCCGCCTTCTCACCGAGGGAGATCCCAAGTTTCGCCGCCGCGGCGCAGAAGGACGGGATCCCATTCACAAGAACCGACTCATATCCGAGATCTAAAAGTTTCTGGTGGACATAGCCATAGGTGGAATATACCGTCACATCCCCCAGTGTCAGGAACGCCACCGTCTTTCCCTGGTCCATGAGGGCAGCCAGGCTCTTCACCGCTGTCTCATGGCTCTCCTTTAATACCGCCTCATTTTTCGTCATCGGGAACACCACAGGGATGATCTCCTTCTCTTCGATCTCCGGAACCGCTCCCAGAGCGATCTGATATGCGGTACACGTCTCTTTTTCTTTTCCCGGAATCGCGATCACATCCGCCTCCCGGATCAGGCGCACCGCCTTTAATGTCATGAGCTCCGGGTCCCCCGGTCCCACTCCGATTCCATAGATCTTTCCCTGCATGTTGTTCTCCTTTATGTTCTATTTCTTCAATTCTGTGCGTCCTTATCAGCCTTTCCGGCTGAGATGATATTCGCCTTCAGATTCTGCCGCACACATCTATTCTCCGTTAAAATTTCCTTTGAAAGCTTCCGGCATCGTTCCCTTTCCTCTCAGGTATGTAAACAGATCGCTCAAAAGCTCTGCTCCCGCCGGGACCGCCTCATTGAATTCGCTCTCCAGATGGTCTGTGATGGCCTCGCAGCCCGGTGTCGGCTGTTTTCTCATAAACATGCCGTGAATGACCCCGTAGCTTCCCGTGAAGCGCAGAAGGAAGCAGCAGAGCCGTTTCGTCCGCTCGCTGGAATTAATAAACAGCCGGTTCATGGTCCGGAAACTCATGATCGCCTTCGCCACCTTGATGGGATCCTCGTCAAAAAGTCTTGAGGAAGCCCGCACCGTCTGGGCCGTGATCTTTAGATGGCAGGTGAGGTTCGAGTGCAGCGGGCGCATATGTTCCCGCTCTAATAGTCTTCGTTCTAACTCCGTCTCGATCTCCGCGTGGGTGATCCCGGTGCGCTTTTCCTCTGCGTTCACATAAGCGTGGACACGGTTATCGAGGCTGAAATGGCAGGCGACGCCCATGAGATAGGCGATCATCTCATCCCTCTCGTCCCTGGTCTCCGCCTCACGCACCAGCATCCGGCCCCGCTCCATGAGCTTCGCCCCGGGTTCGCCGTGCATTCTGACACCTTTCTGGTTCACCTTATTCTTTCCAAGTGCCTTATAGAAAAATAGGACATCCGGCCCGTGGACTCCTAAAAGGAAGCAGTACCGCTCCTTTTTTATGATCCGCTTGATGACCGGATCGGCCTCCATATATACTTTTCTCCCGTAAAGATCATGCGCAAATGCTGCCGGCATG
>Ga0129312_1000532_pt1 | contig 31025 bp, 32 predicted proteins | sample O827metagenome_FD_94434 | JGI IMG/M metagenome (GOLD analysis project Ga0129312, IMG submission 94434) | Orangutan group fecal microbial communities from Wisconsin, USA - O827 metagenome | ecosystem: Host-associated > Mammals > Digestive system > Large intestine > Fecal | place: USA: Wisconsin... | reverse complement strand
TATGTTATGGACTGCCTTTGTCACAACCTCTTTCAATTTCTCATCGGAAAATGGCTTAACCAGATAATGAAATGCTCCGACATCAAATGCCTGAAAAACATACTCCTCTGCTGCTGTCACAAAAATGAGTATCATATCCTCATTGTCCTGACGAAGCATCTTTGCCGTTTCCATCCCATCCATTCCCGGCATCTGAATATCCAGAAAAAGAATATCCGGCTTACTGCCACTTGCGATCAGTTCATCACCTGATAAATATTTCTCTATAACCGCACCCGGCAATAACTTTTTTATCTTTTCTTCCAGTATCTGAACCATAGATACTTCATCATCGCAGATAGCAATTTGCATATTGTCACTTCCTTGCTTACATATATTTATGGCTATTATATCGGATAAGTTCATGCAATATCTATCTGGAATGTTGTGAATTGACCTTTTTTTGTTGTGAAAAGGCCATCAATTTATGCTAACAAATTTGTAAACGTGAATAGAAGAACATAGTAATCCATATAATTGGGAAAACAGAAGAATTTATCTCGCCCATTTGGCTTGGTTCTGTTTATTATATTGCCTAGAACTTTCCACCTCATTCTGCAGTCTATCAAGTTTCTCCGACATTGTTTCTGTCTTATCCTTTGAAACAACTACATTGTTGAATTTAATGTTTCCATGCCATTATAAATTCCGTCTCTCCCGTATTGTCATCTACATTTTCAGATTGAATGCTAAATTTCTCCCGTAAATAAAATTTAATTGCTTTCTCATTTTTCCGATAAACACTTAATCTTAGTGTAGATTTGACTCCCTTCGCACAATCCAACAGTTGTTTGCCGATTCCTTTTGATTGAGCTTCTTCTTTCACGAAAATACCTTCAATATAGTTATCGTTCAATCCTATGAATCCGTCTATCTGCTTTGCACAATCATCCTCATACACATATATTTCTGCGAGAGGAAGCATTTCTTTTACCACATCAAAGTTGTTTTTCCAGTAATCAGGAGATATAAAATCATGTGCCTGAATATTCGTATTTAACCATATTTGCATCACTGCATCTATATCACTGTCATCATATTTCCTAATCATTTCATCATCTCCGTAAATTCCAATTATCTGCCTCAATCTGCGTTTCTCCAAAACATTCCTTCGGAAGCCGCTATTTTCTCAAACAATATACGCATTTCTTCATCAGGATTATAAATGCTTATATTTAAGCAATCCCACCCGAATTGAAGAAGCGCATCTTTACTTGTGAATAACATATTCATATTGCCGGCATGATTTTCCATAATGGTATCCATAATTTCTACCCTTTTTGCAGGTGGTCATGAGTAACATACCCTTTTTCGAGTCAGGAGACTCGCCGGAAAAATATTTCGCAAAAGAGGCACATATGTCAAGGAGTTTCAAAAAAAGTCCTGCTGATGCTCCGGCAGCGTTCTTGTCAGAATCAGTGTATAGACAACCGTTATCACGATCAGGACAACGATATGCCGCAGCTGCATCGCCATAGTAAACCCAGCTTCATTGGCAAAGGTACTGAGCGTATTGATTGCCGAATGGACGAGAATGCAGGGGAGCAGGCTGCCGCCGCGGTAAAAAATCGTGACCAGCAGAAAACCGACTGCGACTGCAAAGACGATCTGACACAGATTGCCTGCCAGATCCATGCCGCTGCCGTTGAACAGATTGATAATGTGCCCAATGCCGAAAGTCACACTGGAAATGACAACGGCTGATTTTACATTATCCTTTGCAATGGCTGTAAACAGCAAGCCCCGGAAGATCACTTCCTCCAGAAATCCGACGCAGAGCATACATACAATACGGCAGGCCGTGTCCATCGGCGTATAATTGACCGCCGCGCCGTTCCAGAGGTTTCCCGATGCCAGGATGATCAGCGGCAAATAATAGAGGAACCGCCACGCCGGAACAGGGGATTTACAAAGTCCATACCGTTTCATCAAGTTGTTCTTTCGGATAAAGCTGAAAAGAATAATGGTCTGCACGATGCAAAAAGCAGCGCTTGCAGCGTATTCGATACCAATTACTTTACCCAGTGGATTTGCCAGGGATTGCAGAACACAGTAAACCACGATCCATACAATTGCAAAGGTCAGCTCGTTTTTCTCATATACCTTTTTCATTTCGTTTCCTCCTGTGCCTCTAATATTGCACCTTGATATGCCTGCTCCAAATGGGTCTTTATGAGTTCTTCATCGTATTTCATTGAATTGTTGGCAATGATACTTGCGTAACCATGCGCAAACAGAAAAATCGTCAGGAAAACCTTTTTAGTCTGCTCCATATTCATGTTCAGGGCTTTCTGCATCGCGGAAAGAACCGGGGTCAGTTCATCAGCGTCGATCAATTCCAACAGAGTTGCTCCGCTAAAGTAATCCGACTGGAACAGGAACCGAAATAAATGCGGCTCCTCGATGGCAAAGCGGATATAGTTCATCCCAATTCCAAGCATAACGCCTTTCTGTGGACTTTTTAGATTCATCAGATATTCTGAGTGATAGCTGTCTGCCTTCGCATAAACCGTCCGTTTCAGTTCTTCAATAGTCGAAAAATGATACATAACGGGCTGCGTAGAACAATGTAATCTTTCCGATACCGTCCTTGCGTTGATATTTTCCACTCCTGCTTCGCGGGCGATCGCATAGGCCGCGTCAATAATCATCTCTTTTGTGACTTTTGCTTTTGCAGGCATATTCATACCTCCTTATATAATGTGCATTATATATAACTCGAATTATATATCATCAAATAAAGATTGTCAATCTGTCTCGTGAAAATATACGGAATGGAAATTGGGGGGCATAAGAAAACCCCGGAAAACCTTGATTTTCCGGGGTTTTTGAAGCATTTTGATTGTAAAACCGCGACCAATTATCTCTTTGAGAACTGAGGTGCACGACGAGCTGCTTTGAGACCGTATTTCTTACGCTCTTTCATACGAGGATCACGTGTTAAGTATCCTGCCTTCTTGAGCATCGGACGATACTCGCTGTCTACCTGAAGCAGTGCACGAGCGATACCATGACGGATAGCTCCTGCCTGTCCTGTGTATCCGCCACCCTTTACTGTAACGGTTACGTCGAACTTCTCGTTGGTCTCTGTTGCAGCGAACGGCTGACGAACGATAACCTTTAATGTCTCTAATCCAAAATAATCATCAATGTCTCTCTTGTTGATGGTGATCTTTCCAGTACCAGGTGCTAAATAAACTCTGGCTACTGAACTTTTTCTTCTACCTGTTCCATAAAATTTTGCGTTAGCCACTTGTTTTTACCTCCCTCGATTAAAATGTCAAAGTCTCAGGCTTCTGAGCTGCATGCTTGTGATCAGGACCTGCATATACGAATAACTTCTTGTACATATCGCGTCCTAAAGGTCCCTTGGGTAACATACCCTTTACTGCGTGCTCGATGACTCTCTCGGGATGCTTTGCTAACATCTCCTTTAAGGTAGTCTCTTTCATTCCACCTACATACTCTGAATGTCTGTAGTAAATCTTCTGATCCAGCTTCTTACCTGTAACAGCGATCTTCTCTGCGTTAACAACGATCACATAATCACCGCAGTCCATGTGAGGTGTGAAAATCGGCTTATTCTTTCCTCTTAAAATCTTTGCAATCTCTGATGATAAACGACCTAAAGTCATTCCTGTAGCGTCAACAACATACCATTTACGATCAATGGTAGCCGGGCTTGCCATAAATGTGTTCATGGTTTTTCCTCCTGAATAATTTTAACGGTAGAAGTCGGAATGGAAATGTCCGAAACCATTCAGCATACTTCTGTTATATTGTATAGCTAAAATATCGCACCGGGGCTTTGGCACAATATTTCTAAACTACATCAGCCTTTACATTCTACTACGCGTTTTCCAAGCTGTCAACTGGTTTTTCTACGGTTCTGGCACTTTTTATCCGGATATTTTCATAAAATCCGGATCTTCGAACTCGATTCCTATCATTGTCAGCCCATGCGCCGGGGCTGTCGGTCCCGCTGCGCTTCGTGAGCAGGCATCTATGATCGCCGGCATCTCCTGCGGAGCACGCAGCCCGCTGCCCATCTCGATCAGCGTTCCTGCTATAATGCGCACCATATTGTATAAAAATCCTGCTCCGGTCACCCGGATACAGATCATATCTCCCTGTTTTTCGACCTGACAGTTATAGATCGTGCGCACAGTCGTCTCTGCCTGTGAATGCGCTGCACAAAAGCTCGCAAAATCATGTGTACCGACCAGATACGCTGCTGCCTCGCGCATACGCTCCATGTCGAGCTTCCGGTAACAGAAATAAGAGTCCCGCCGTTCGGTCGGAAGCGGAAATTCCCGGTTTAAGATCCGGTACTCGTAAGTCTTTCTGCTGTCGCAATGACGCGGATGAAAATCCGGTGCGACTTCACACGAAGACTGTACCACGATATCATCCGGCAGACGCTGGTTGAGTGCATAACAGATCTTATCTGCCGGTATCCGCGTACCGGTGTCAAATACAGCTACATTTCCGAGCGAATGCACACCTGAATCCGTGCGGCTCGCGCCTGTGACTGTGATCTGCTCTCCGAGCAGACTGCTCAGTGTCTGATTTAACACGCCCTCAACGGTCGATACGCCGGGCTGTAACTGCCATCCGCAATAATCCGTGCCATCGTACGCGACACGCAGCATCACGCGCTTCATAACAGGATCCTCAGTGCGATCAGAAGTGCCAGATACAGGATCAGCACCAGATACGCGATCCGGTCGATGTTCTGATAACATAACGGTTTCATCTTGGTGCGTCCCTCACCACCGCGGTAACAACGCGCCTCCATCGCGAGCGCCAGATCATTTGCACGGCGGAATGCCGATACGAACAGCGGCACCAGCAACGGGATCATTGCCTTTGCGCGCTGTATGACATTGCCCTCTTCAAAATTGGCTCCACGCGCCATCTGCGCCTTCATGATCTTGTCTGTCTCTTCGACAAGGATGGGAATAAAGCGCAGCGCGATCGACATCATCATCGCGATCTCATGTACCGGTATATGCAGATATTTCAGCGGTCTTAAGGCCCGCTCCAACCCATCTGTGAGCTGGTTGGGCGTCGTTGTGAGCGTCATGAGCGAGGTGCCGAGCACCAGATATGTCAGCCGGATCATCATGCGGACCGCTGCTGTGATGCCCTCTTTTGTGAGTGTGATCTTCCACACCTGAACGACTGCCTCCCCCGGTGTCAGAAACAGGTTAAACGCTGCCGTGATCAGCATCAGTATGATGATCGCCCGCAGACCCTTGACCATATATTTGAACGGCACGCCTGACACTTTGATCATCATTGCCAGAAATACCGTCACCACTGCGAGTCCCACGATTCCCTTATATGCAAATACAGAGATCAGAAATACCAGTGTACCGAACAGCTTCACGCGCGGATCCATCCGATGGATCACTGATCCGGTCGGATAATATTGTCCTATCGTAATATCTCTCACCATAATCTGTCACCTATTCCCCGCTTCGTCCGAATGCACGCAGGATCTCTGTCTTCGCCTCGGCGACGGTCGTCGCATCCCGGCTCACCGGAAATCCCTTCTCCTGCAGCTCATGCATGAGATAGGTCACCTGCGGTGCGGCCAGCCCGACCTGCTCCAATTCCTTATAATGACGGAACACTTCCTTGGGCGCTCCGTCGAACATCACACTGCCCTGATTCATGACGATGATACGCTCTACATACTTCGCCACATCTTCCATGCTGTGGGACACCAGAATCACTGTGATATGATTCTCAGCGTGCAATTTTGCGATCTGATCCAGGATCTCATCACGTCCCTTCGGATCCAGTCCGGCTGTCGGCTCATCCAAGATCAGCACTTCGGGGCGCATTGCCAGTACACCTGCGATCGCCACGCGCCGTTTCTGTCCACCGGACAGATCAAACGGAGACTGGTCGAACAGTCCCTCCGGTATCCCGACACTGTGCAGCGCCTCGAATGCACGCAGTTCGGCCTCATTTTTGTCCAATCCCTGATTCATCGGCCCGAAGCAGACATCCGCGAGGATCGTTGTCTCAAAGAGCTGATGCTCCGGATACTGGAATACCAGTCCCACTTTGCTGCGCAGGCTCCGCATACTGTAGTCCTCGGCATAGATATCCTCACCATTATAATAAATGCTGCCGCTCGTCGCGCGCAGCAATCCGTTCATATGCTGGATCAGGGTGGACTTTCCGGAGCCGGTATGACCAATCACACCGATAAACTGTCCGTCCCCGATCTTCAGATTGATATCCTTTAATGCATACATCTCACGGGGTGTCCCCTGCTCATATACGCAATTTACTTTATCTAATATTATCGCCATAGTTATCCTTCCCGCAGCCGCTCCAATGCCGCGACAAGCTCCTCTCTCGTCAGGATTCCGTCCGGCAGATCCAGACCGGATTTTTTCAGTTCATGCGCCAGCAGCGTGATCTGGGGCACATCCATGCGATGCGCCTGCAGCGATTCTACCCTCGAAAAGATCTCACGCGGTGTCCCCTGCATAACGACTGATCCGCTGTCCATAACATACACATAATCTGCATCTGTGACCTCTTCCATGTAGTGTGTGATCAGTATGATCGTCACTCCCTTGATGCGGTTCAACTCGTGCACTGCGCGCAATACTTCCTTACGTCCGTTCGGATCGAGCATCGCCGTCGGCTCGTCGAGCACGATACATGCCGGCTGCATCGCCATCACTCCGGCGATCGCCACGCGCTGTTTTTGTCCGCCTGACAGCTTATTGGGCGAAGCGGAGCGGAATTTTAACATTCCGACCGACCGCAGGCTGTCCTCGACACGCTGCCAGATCTCATCTGTCGGCACACCGAGATTCTCCGGCCCGAAACCTACATCCTCCTCGACGATACTGCCGATGATCTGGTTGTCCGGGTTCTGAAATACCATGCCGGCGCTCTGTCTGATATCCCAGAGGTTGTCCGGATCGGATGTGTCCTTGCCGTCTACCCATAGCGTTCCCTCCGTAGGGGCGAGAAGTACGTTCAGATGCTTGGCGAGCGTCGATTTACCGGAGCCGTTGTGCCCTAAGATCGCCACAAAACTGCCCGGTCTGATATCGATATCGACATGGTCCAATGCCGTCTGTGTCGCGACCGGATTGCCCTCCTCGTCACGCCGGATATATTCATGTACCAGTTGTCTTGCTTTTACCATCAATGATGCCATCTGATCCGTATTTCCTCTCCGCATATTATCTACCAGTGCAGTCTGTGCAGCTCACCCTCGGTCTTCATATGTGCAAATCCCTGCTGCCGCAACGCTTCATATAATACAATCGCCACCGAATTCGACAGATTCAGTGAGCGTGTCTCTCCGATCATCGGAATGCGCACACACGTATCCGGATGTTCCTTTAAGATCTCCTCCGGAATACCCGCACTCTCCTTGCCAAACATGATATAACAGCCATCCGGATAGGATGCATCCGAATATACATGTCTGCCCTTTGTCGTTGCAAAATAGATCTGCGCGCCCGGATTGCGCGCAAGAAAATCTTCATAGTCTACATAAGTCGTCACATCGAGATCTGACCAGTAATCCATCCCCGCCCGTTTTAACGCTTTTTCACTGAGAGAAAAGCCAAGCGGCTCGATCAGATGCAGTCTCGTCCCGGTCGCCACACAGGTACGACCGATATTTCCGGTATTCGCCGGGATCTCCGGCTCTAATAATACGATGTTGATCATCTCTGCTCTGCCTCCGCACGCAGCTTTGTGATAAATTGCTCCAGTCTGCCCAGCGCGATCTTCAGATTCTCCAGTGAATATGCATAGGAGATGCGTAAAAATCCTTCTCCGCAGTCTCCGAACGCGGTACCGGGCACGACTGCCACTTTTTCTTCACGCAGCAGTCTCGTCGCGAACTCATCGGATGTCATGCCGAATTCCTTGATCGAAGGGAAGATATAGAATGCACCGAACGGCTCAAAACATTTGAGCCCCATGCGCTCAAACTCATGGATCAGGAACCGGCGGCGCTGGTTGTACTGCTCCCGCATCATCGCCACGTCCTCATCTCCGTTTCGCATTGCTTCCACAGCGGCATACTGGCTGTTCGTCGGTGCACACATGATCGCAAACTGGTGGATCTTTAAGATCTGATCCATGATAATCTGCGGACCACACGCATAACCGAGCCTCCATCCGGTCATCGCATGGGATTTGGAAAATCCGTTGATGACGACTGTACGCTCCTTCATGCCGGGGAGTGATGCAATCGATGTATGTTCTTCCAGATAACACAGTTCCGCATAGATCTCGTCACTGAGTACATACAGATCATGGTCGATCACAACCTGTGCAATCGCCTGCAGATCTGATTTTTCCATGACAGCCCCGGTCGGATTGTTCGGATACGGCAAAACGAGCATCTTTGTCTTCGGTGTGATCGCTGCCTCAAGTTCCTCTGCGGTGAGGCGGAACTGATTCTCCTCCTGCAGCTCAATGATCACAGGCACACCACCCGCCAGAATACAGCAGGGCTCATAAGATACATAGCTCGGCTGCGGGATCAGCACTTCATCACCCGGATCGAGCATTGCACGAAATGCGTTATCGATACCCTCACTGCCGCCGACAGTGATCAGGATCTCTTTTAACGGGTCATACTGCAGATGGAATCTGCGGTCTAAGTATTTGGCGATCTCAATACGCAGCTCCTTCAGACCTGCGTTGGATGTATAGAAGGTTCTGCCCTTCTCTAATGTATAGATACCCTCATCACGGATATGCCACGGCGTATCAAAGTCCGGCTCACCGACACCGAGCGAGATCGCATCATCCATCTCACTCACGATATCAAAAAATTTCCGGATACCCGAGGGCTTGATTGCTGTTATTTTTTCATTTAACGGATTTCTCATGGTGTCATAAATATCCTTTCATCCTTTGATGTCTCTGCCATGACTGTGCCATGATCCTTATATTTTTTCAGAATAAAGTTGGTCTTGGTGCTGAGCACGGAATCCAGCGTAGACAGCTTATCGGTAACAAATGTGGAGATGTCGCGCAGAGTCTTGCCCTCCAGTGTGACCATCAGATCGAATCCACCGGAGATCAGATATACGGAATTTACCTCCGGATAGTTGTAGATACGCTCTGCGACCTTGTCAAATCCCATATCTCTCTGCGGTGTGACACGTACCTCGATCATCGCGGTGACTTTTTCCACGTCTGTTTTATCCCAGTCGATCAGTGTGTGATAACCACAGATGACATGTTCTGCTTCCATTGCCTCCAGCTCATTGATGACCATCTGCTCGTCAACACCCAGCAGCACCGCCAGATCATGCAGATCTACACGGCTGTTTTTCTCGATAAATGTCAATATTTTTTCTCTCATTTGATCTATATTCTCCTTTACCATTCTCAATTATACAACCCGATACAGTTCATCGGTCTTCGGCGGCTCCAAAAAGCGCCGTTCCTCACCGGATACGATCACGCGGTCATTACCCTGCGTGAACTTTCCGACACATACCGCAGGTATTCCCTGCGCCTCCAGCGCCCGTACCAGTCCATTTCCGTCTGCCGCTGCCATCAGCATACTGCCACTGCTGATGAGTTCATACGGATTGACGTCAAAAAACTCGCAGACCTCTACCGTCTCCTGTCTGATCGGGATCTTTTTTAAGTCTATTTCCAGTCCGACGCCAGCGCTCTCTGCCATCTCCCACAATGCTCCGAAGATACCACCCTCGGTCACATCATGCATTGCGCTCACGCCAGACTTCACCGCCGTCGCAGCCTCCGGTAACACCGATAAGTACCGGTCGAAGCCCTTGGCCTCGTCCACGAGTGACTTCGGATATCTCGTCAGCAGTTCCGCTTCCTTTTCCTTGGCGATGATCGATGTGCCTTCCAGTCCGATCCACTTGGTGATGATCACATCCATGCCGGGTCTGGCGCCTGCAGTCGAGATCAGTCTGCCTTTTTTCGCCTTTCCGACTCCGACTACGGAGATCACCGGCTGATTGACTACACGCGTCACCTCTGTATGACCACCCATGATCTGTACATTTGCTGCGTGCGCGGCTTCTTCTGCCTGTTCCATCATCGCCCGCAGCTTCGCTTCGGAGATCTTTTCGGGTAAAAGAAAAGTAAGCATCACACCGATGGGTTCCGCTCCCGCACTCGCAAGGTCATTGAGCGTGATCTGGATCGCCAGATGTCCGATGTCCTTGGCGGTGCCGGTGATCGGATCGGTCGATAAAACAAACATTTCATCCTCCTGCAGTGCTACTGCTGCGCAGTCCTCGCCCACAGAAGCGCCCAGGAGCACTTCCGGGCGGTCGGTTCGTATTTGTTTTAACACTGATCTCTTTAATACAGCCTCCGGTACTTTGCCTACTTTCATATGTTTCTTATCCTTTTTTATATTTGATTACTCGTCTGCCTCTTCTTCCTGCGAAGGTTCTTCTTTAGAAGTATCTTCCTTCTTCGGCTTCTCGGGCTCTGACTCGTCTTCTTTCTTTTTCTCTTCTTCCTGCTTTTTCTGTTCTTCCTCTTCCTGCTTTTTGATCGCTTCCGCAGAATTGGCTGCAGCAGCTGCACGCACGGCAGATTCGTCCTTGGTAGCGATCGCTGCCTTGATCGCTGCTACCGCATCCTTATTATCAGACTTGGTACCTACAGTGATGATCTTCGGTGAAGCATTGTAAGTACTGTTGTTGAATGCATCCCGGCTGACTTCCACGCCATTTTCTTTGACGACTTTCCACAGCTTTGCCGTATAGCCGGTATGCGCATTCTGATCTGTATTCACATAGCCGATCGGCTGGGAATCCGATGCCACAAACTTGGTCTCAGGCTCTGTCGTACTCGTTGTCTCACTCTCAAAGATCACTTCACGGTTGGCAGGACGGGTCTCCTCACCATAGACTGTGAACGTGATCTGTCCACCGTTTGTATATCCCTCGATATAGACCGGGAAATCATAGTTATTCGTAAACTTCAGATCCTTGTAAGTACCCGCGATCGCTGCATCCATCGAAGGCTGTACATAGCTGACGATCATCGAATGGCAGAAACGCTCATCGATCGACAGTTCCGCGCGGATCACCGCATTATATAATGTCGTGGATACCTGACAGATGCCTCCGCCATATGTCTGGACTGTCGTTCCGTTCTCATAGGAACCGGCCAGTTCATAGCCGTTCTCTGCCGTAAAAGGATTCACTGCCTCGTATACGGAGAACTGCTCACCCGGATAGAGCACATGACCATTGATCTTGCTCGCACCGTTGCGGACATTCTGTGCACGTCCTGCAGAGGATGAACTGAAATCTGTCGTATAAGTGCCAAGTACATCTTTGACACGCTCTAACTGTTCCTTTGTTCCTTCCGGCTCTACCACGCTCGCAGCCAGTTCCAGTGACGTATCATTCTGCGTCCAGTTATCTTCTATATAAGACACGATCTCATCTGCAGATTTTGCCACGTCCACTGCCACGCCATTCTGTCCGTCAGTGATCGAAAATACGCCATTCTCACGCTTCAAGCCGTAATTAATGGCATCCTGGTTCATATCGGCAGTATGCTCCTCCAGAAACTGCGTCACTTTTTCCTTGTCTGCCGTGTATGTGATATCATACACCAGATTCTCATGTTCGAGATCCTTCTTGGACTTATAACGCTCGATCAGATTGCCGGTGCGTCCGACTCCCATCGCATCCTTCACCAGCACGGGATTGGACCATTCAACACCAAAATCCGATGCCTTTGCAACTACACTCTTGTCGTCTACCGTCAATGTGAATTCCGTATCACCCAATGAGCTGACATAATCATTCACGGCCTCCGTTGCCTCTGCCTCTGTCATTCCGCCGACTGCGATATCTCCGATATATATATTGTCTGCGATCGTGCGGTCAGTCGTCGCATCCTGCGCATATACTGTCGTTCCGACGTATACACCTGCTGCACAGACCAGCGCTGCCGCCAGCGCTCCGCCGATCTTCCATCCTACATTGATCTTCCTGTTGGTCTTCCTTCTCTTCATAATTACCTCTAAATTACAACCTGTTTCTCTATGCACCTATTGATTCTCCATTATACACTAGTTACAATTCCTTTTTCAATATGCAAAATCCGCTAGATTCATTGACAGGAATCGCGTATTTTAGTATATTGTTACATATTCTATTATACGAGTGCACTCATCACCATCGGAAGTACCATTGCGACTACCAGAATGATCGCTATGATTCCCGCGATGATCTGTCTCTTATTATTTTTTTGCTTTTTTGAACTATTCATACCTGTCACCTCTGTCTGACTACATAATATTATTTTTAGAAAGGAATCTGACTGTCCCATGACAGTCTCATGCAACAATAAACATATGTTATTACCCTTTTTGACTGTATTCATCATCATAACCCTATACATCACGATCCGCCAGCGCCATGCCACGAGTTCCGAGCAGGAAGTATGGGACCGCTTCCGCCAGCGCGAACAGGATGCCAACTGGACACGCAAACAGGATATCTCGAATCTCGCTTATATCAAGCTGCCCATCGATCGTCTGCCGCTTGGCAGATATCCGGATGAAGCACTTGAAAGCTACGAATCCGCACTGCGTGATCTGTCGACACAGCCGATCTGTAACCTGAACGGCATCTCCAACACAGATCTGAAGCTGCGCTACGGTGCTGCCAATCTGAATACGCTCAGCCAGTGCGACACCAATTATAGCACGCTCGTATCACTTTTGGCAAACTATGGTGAGAAACTTTATGAACTTTCTCATATTCAGGAAGCAAAAGAAGTGCTTGAATACGCATTATCACTCGGATCAGATGTCGCAAAAACATATGAATTGCTCTCCACTATATATGAATACGAAAAAACGCCGGAAAAAATCCATGTACTTTATGAATCTGCGGAAAAAATCACATCCATCCGCCGCGATGCGATCCTGCGCAGACTAAGCGAATATATGGATCACGGACAGGAGGCATCCGTATGAATTACCTCGCTATTGATCTGGAAATGACCGGACTGAACGTTAAAAAAGACCGCATCTTAGAGATCGGCGCGATCCGCATGGCTGACGGCCAGCCCCAGGAGACATTTTCCGCCATGATCAATCCGCACTGCACGTTATCCGCACAGATCACGGATCTGACCGGCATCACACAGCCGATGGCAGATATGGGCGAAGAATTATCCTCCGTACTGCCCCGTTTTCTGAAATTTTCCGGTTCCCTGCCACTGCTTGGGCACAATCTGATGTTTGACTACGGCTTTTTAAAGCAGGCATGCATGAATGCAGGGATCGCCTTTGACCGGAGCGGGATCGACACGCTAAAACTCTCCCGTCATTTTCTGCCTGCCTCGCAGCCCAAAAAGCTGACTGCCCTGCGCGAATTGTATCAGATCGATACCGGCACGGTTCATCGTGCCGCATCCGACGCACTTGCTGCCGCACTCGTATATGAACGGCTGTCTGAAGAATACAGCGCACAGGAGCCGGATGCTTTTTTGCCGGTTCCCCTGCACGTTAACATCAAAAAACAGCAGCCCATCACCATTCCCCAACGGGAACAGCTGACAAGACTGCTGTCTGAATCTTCCTATGACGGTGATCCTGTGGATATCGGTCACCTGACCCGCAGTGAAGCATCACGTCTGATCGAACGTCTGCTGCACTAGATCATGACAAACCGGAATACGGTATCTACTGCGCCTGCGATCAGCATCACCCCACCGATCGCGTAAGCTTTGGTCTTTTGCTCATAGCCGAAATGATAACCGACATACAGACCTGCGATCACTACGATCACGGTAGCGGCAGAGACTGCGATGAGAAGAATGATCCTTGCTGTGCCTAAGAATCCGAGCGCTGCTCCGAGCGCCAGCGTACCGATACTGATGAGCGCCAGTCTGGCGATCAGCCCTTTCCATGCATATTTATTATTGCAATGCTCTACGATCGCCTCGTTCTTCCACGCTTTACAGATCATGAGTATTCCCAGAACTCCAAAGATGACTACCGCAATGATCTCCGTTGCACTGCCCTTCGGATTAACGTCACGCAGGCGTAAAAACATGCCGGCGGCGCTGCCGATGTAGAGTGCGGCTGTCTGCCATACAGCAAACAGCACGCAGAGAACCACCAGCGGTTTCCTCTCTATTTTTGAAAGCTGTGCACCCTTACATGCCATTGCTGCAAATATATCCAATGATATGCCGAGTGTCACTAAAATCGTCTCTAACCAGTTCATATCCTATACCCCGTGAATTACAAATATCTGGATAACTGTCTTTTGCTTCACAGTTATTACTCTTCTACTTTTACACTGTCCGTCTTGATGATGAACTTCACGCTGCCGATCTGATCCTTGGCAAGACCGGTAAATGTCTTATAGTTCTCACCCGCCTGAACAACTGCATCGATACGATCGAGCAGATCCTTGGTGTCGCCGCTGAATGCATCTACCAGTTTGGAGATACCCTCTTCATTGAACTTCACCATTCCATTATACAACTCATCTGCGCCATCGTCCAGCTTTCCGACACCGTCTGCGATCTTATCTGCTCCGTCAGAGAGATCAGATGCACCGTTCTTTAACTTATCGTTATTGGATACAAGTGTGTTGGCTCCGGTTGCAAGCTGATTGACACCGCTTACCAGATCCGGAACACCTGCTGCCAGTGTAGAGATACCCTGACTGAGTGCCTTTGTGCCTGATACAAGGCTGTATCCGCTGTTTTTATCTACTGCTTCGATCTGGGCTGCGATCATCTTCTTGGCATTCTCTGCTCCCTGCAGTGCTGCTGACTCTGCTGCTGTCTCACAGGCTGCTACGACTGATTTACCGACGGCATCTGAACCGTTCTGTGCGATACCGCCTGCGATACCCTGTGCCAGACCACCCTTTAATACTGTGCTGGCAAATAATGCCGCATAGGTGTTAGAGCTGCCGGGTACTGTTGCCTGGCACTGCTCCGGTGTATATTTCTTGCCGGATGTGACATCCACAAATCCGTTCTGTGCATAATACTCTGCCAGAGCTGCCACTACTCCGTCACTGGTCAGTCCCATTCCTGAGATACCGGTCTGGATCTGTTTTACCGTCGCATCGCTGGTCATGGTAGAGTTGAAATTGTTCGCTGCTGACTGGTAGATAAGTTTGTAAGCTGCGCTGCCCTCTGCAAACTGTGCAGATACGAGTTTCTTGGCTGCTGCCTTTTCCTTATCACTCATCTCAGTATTTAAGGCTTTATCCAGAGTCTGTACTCCGTTTGAGATCGTCTTGGCACTGGAATCCAGTGTGGTAGCACCCTTAGAGAGTGTTCCGACGCTCTTATTAAGTGTATTCAGTCCATCGTTTAACTTCTGTGCACCGTCTGTGTAGCTTGCGATACCATCCTTCAAGCTGGCTGCGCCGTCCTTGAACTCAGCCATGCTGTCGTTTAATGTGCCGATGCCGTCCTTTAATTCCTTGCTGCCGTCCTCTAACTGCTGACTGCCATCAGCTAACTCATCCATGGAATCCTCCAGCTCGCTCAGATCCAGATCATCAAGGCTCAGGTCATTGAGCAGTCCGGTCATTGCGATCGATGCGGTCATCTGAAGTGAGAAGTCATTGACATCTGCGGTCACTTCCACATAATCCGGGAATTCGATATCGCTGTCAAAATCTCCCTCTTCTTTCTGAAGACTCTCTTTGAGTCCCGGCATAGCCATTCCGACGATGATGTTATTCTTGCCGTCTGAGATCACTTTTCCGTTTGTAACCTCGATATTGGTAAAATCATCGCTGACGATCATTCCTGTCATGACAGTAAACGGAACATATACCTCGATCTGCTTGCCGTCTTTGTCGATCGTTGTCTTCTCGTGGTTCTCATAGTCAAAACGGATCGTCACCTTTCCGCTCTTTCCGGCCAGTTCTTCCGGCTCGATCTCCTTGCCATCCAGATAATAGGTCACTGACTCGCTGATCGGAACCTCTTTTTCGGTTGTTCCTTCATAATAGATATCGTTGCCGTTTGCCTGCCAGGTCAGCTTGTCGCCATCCTGTGTAAAGGTCTCATCGCCTTTGATATTGGTGATGCCATCCAGATCGGATACATCTTCGATCGTATCTGCGCCCTCGCGGTTCTTCAGCCACTCTTCAACGATGACTTTTCCTGAATTTCCCTTTGCATCGGAGATCACGTATACGGTCTCATCCTTGTTGGTATCATCTGCCGCGCTCTTCTGGGTGTTTACCAGATCACCGATCTTCTCTTCCAGTTCGGATTTCTCTGCTGCAGCTGCTGTGACTGCCTGATCTGTCGTACCGCGCACATAGCCTGCGGCGAAGCTGCCGCCTGCCATAGCTACCACCAGCACGCCTGCCAGCATACGGATCGTAAATTTATTCTGAAATTTGTTCTGTAACTGTTTCATCTTCATGATATGAATCCTCCTAATCTAACCAATCTAATCTGCATCATGTCTACTGTCTGAATCCCTTACTCGTCTTGATGATCAGCTTATCGAAGATCATAAACATGGACGGTAAGATGAATATAACTACAAACATACTGATGATCGCGCCTCGTGACATCAGGATACACAGAGAACTGATCATATCAATATTTGAGTATACACCGACACCGAATGTCGCTGCAAAGAAAGTGAGTGCACTGACAATGATGGATTGAATTGAACCCTGCAATGCCTGCGTGATCGCTTCTTTTTTCTCAATACCCGCATACCGGGCACTCTTATATTTATTGGTCATCAAGATCGCATAATCGACGGTCGCTCCCAACTGGATCGTACCGATGACAATGGATGCAATAAACGGAAGCACCGTACCGGTATATGACGGAATACCCATATTGATGAAGATCGCAAACTCGATGACAGCCACCAGAATAACCGGTAAACTGATGGATCTGAATACAAAGAAGATGATGATAAAGATCGCTACGATCGATACCGCACTGACACGTGCAAAATCTTCATTTGTGATATTAATCAGATCCTTGGTACAAGGTGCCTCACCGATCAGCATTCCCTTCGTATCATATTTATCGAGGATCTCATCGAGCTTGTCGCACTGTGCATTGACTTCATCTGATGCGACTGCATATTCGGAGCTGATCATCAACAGCTCATATTCATCATTCTGAACGACATCGAGCAGATCAGAAGGCAGCATCTCCTTCGGGAAACCGGCTCCTAAGATAGCCTCCAGACCAATTGTGGCCTTGACACCATCCACATCGCTGACCTCATCGATCATCTCTACGACATCCTTGGTCGGCAGTGAACTGTCGATCAGATAGATGTGCGTTGCATTCATATCAAAGCTGTCCTCCAGCTTCTGGTTTGCTACGATACTCGGCAGATTCTTCGGCAGTGTTCCTGCCAGATCATAATATACATCGGTATGTGTATATCCGTAGATCGCCGGGAATAATATGATCACAAACGCTACAACAAACCATTTATAATGGCGGGTCACCCATCCGGCGATACGTCCCAGATCCGGGATGATCGGACGGTGTCTGGTCTTCTGGATCGCCTTATCAAAGATCAGGATCATGGCAGGCAGGATCGTTACACATCCGATCACACCGAATACAACACCCTTTGCCATGACAACTCCGAGATCCAGTCCTAATGTAAAGCTCATAAAGCAAAGTGCCACGAATCCGGCTACAGTCGTGATGGAACTGCCGACGACGGAAGTGATCGTGTTCGTGATCGCATTGGCCATCGCTTCCTTATGATCGTCGATATGCTCACATTCCTCTTCGTAGCTGTGCCACAGGAAGATGGAGTAGTCCATCGTAACACCCAGCTGAAGAACCGCTGCTAATGCCTGCGTCACATAGGAGATCTCTCCCTGCACAAAGTTTGTTCCCAGATTGTAGATGACTGCCATTCCGATACTGAGCAGGAAAAATATGGGAACGATCGCAGAATCCATCGTCAGTGATAACACTATGATATCGAGGATGACCGCGATCAATACATAGATCGGAACCTCCTTCGCTGACAGATCCTTGATATCCGTGATGACGGCTGACATACCGCTCACGAAGCACTGTCCATCAGCCAGCTTCCGGATCTCCTTGACGGCATCCATCGTCTCATCCTCTGACATTCCTGTGTCATAGAGGACTGCCAGCAATGTCGAATCTGTATCATCATTGTTGAATACCTCGTAGATATCCTTCGGTAATACTTCCATAGGCAGTGACAGGTCTGCGACCGTGTCATACCATACGACTTTCTTGACGTGCGGAACTTCTTCAATCCTGCGTTCCAGTGCACATACATCCTTGTTTTCCATTCCCTCTACGACACATAGTGAAAATGCGCCGATGCCGAAATCATCTTTCAAGATCTCCTGACCCTTCATCGTCTCGATCTCATCCGGCAGATAGGAGAGAATATCATAGTTTACTCTCGTGTTGAAATAGCCGATTGCTGACGGAACCAGCAGTACGATCGCTAAGATCAGGATCAGTACACGACATTTTACAACTCCCTTACCAAACTTCTTCATCCTTTTTATTCACCCTTCCTTTTTTACCGCTGTCTGTACGCGGTATGTTTCATCTAAAAGGAGTATAAAAAAAAGGATTGAATACTTCCATATTCAATCGCTTTTTGCTGTCACGCGGTATTATACAATTTTTAAAATTTGTAAAATCTGCTATACAAATGGCTTCGTTTGTATATGATCCTTTAAAACTCACGGATTGCCTGCTCCATCGAATGGCTCATCAGATACTCATACATATCCGCCATCTCCTGCGTCGGCACAGTCATTCCCTGCCGGATCCACACCTTTACCGCAAAACACATGGATCTCGCATAATGCTCTGCCAGCATATCTACGCTCATCCACGGAAATCTGCCGTTTTTCTGGCGCGGATGCTCTGAAAAGGCCTCTACGAGCATATCCTTGATACACTTGACCACCATATCCTCAAAACTGATCGGTCCATCCATGCGGCTGAGCCTGCTGTAAAATTCTTTTTCACGCAAAAGACTCGTAAAGACGAGCAATACTGCCTGATTGGTCAATCCGTTGCGTATGAGCGGATGCGCCGGTTCTAAGATCTCCGTGCGTATGATCCACTCCAATAATTCGTATTTGTCCTGAAAATGATTATAAAATGTCGGCCGAATGACTCCCGCCTTGTCCGTGATCTCCTTGATCGTGATCTTTTCTACCGGTTTCGCCAGCACCAGCTCCTTGATGCTGTCTGCAAGAATCTGATTCGTCGTGTTCTTATTCTGATTCACCATAACTATAAATCTTCCATAAATTTCACGCGTACCTTGCGTTTTCTGCTCCCGTCAAATTCCATCAGATAAATACTCTGCCAGCTGCCCAACGCCAATCTGCCATCCTCCACGGGTATCGTCAGCGATACCCCTGTCAGCACAGAAGCCAGATGCGCCGCAAAATTCCCCTCCAGATTGTGATAACCACTCTCATCACCGGTCAACATATGTACTGCTTTTGTGAGGTCGACAGCCAGATACGGATCACGGTTCTCTGATATGAGAAGTCCCGCCGTCGTATGTGGCAAAAACAATGTACAGATGCCCGATGTAATACCGCATTCACCTGCCAGGCGCTGCACCTCAGCGGTGATGTCCTGCATCTGTATATGCCCTTCGGTCTGTATGTATATCGTATAGAGTGCTCCCATTTCACTGAACTCCTGTCATCTTCCGGTCGCCGGTGCTCACTCGTCGAACTCCACTGTGACAAAAAAGCCTTTCGGCGTATCCTTGATCTCCCTGACAGTTCCTTCTGTACAGGTCAGGCGTTCCCGAAACGTATAATTCGCTGACATCGCATAGGCATTGCCCAGTGTGTAATAGTAGGAGTTCGGCAGTTTTCCCTCTGTCACGGGTAATACTTCGCCCTCCCTGACCAGTCCGGTGCGTTCCATTTTAAACTCCATTTCACGCATGATCTTTTACACCTCTTGCCCTCTAGCATACAATAAAAGTGCCAAAAAGTCCATGATATTTTTCATTCCGCACTTCATCCGGCGTTGTGAAACATGCACAATATTTCTCAATAACACTTCGTATGCTTTCACAATTTACATTTTGCGTTGTGGCTGTTATGGTTATAGCAGGTCTTTGCAGATCCCCTTCCTATTATATAAAGGAGGATCTTATATGTTACCTGTCACAACCCATCGGCGCGGTCATTTCCGCCGCCCGATCCTGTATACCTGTCTGATCATTCTGTCAGTCTGCCTGTTCACCCTGCAGCCGGCTGTCACGGTCCGGGCCGCATCCGGCGATCTGCCACCGGTGATCCTGTTATCCCATTATCATGCATCCATCCCGATCGATGGACAGTTCACACTGATCGCAGTCTGCTCCAACGGCACATTTGCGCGTTTTTCCAGCAGTAAGTCTGCCATTGCCAGCGTCAATACCTACGGTGTCGTCACCGGGAAAAAATCCGGCACATGTACGATCACCGCCAGGATCCGCGGTGCAGAGGCATCCTGCAAGGTGACTGTGGAAAAGTCCACCATCACGATCGACAAGCGCAGCATATCTATGGAGAACGGCACGAGTGTCCCGCTCTCAGCCACCGTATCCACCGGTCATGATGTCGTATGGAAGTCATCATCCTCTTCCGTCGCCAGTGTGGACGAGAATGGCATCGTGACCGCCAAAAAATGCGGCACCACGACCATTCGCGCCACCGCTGATGGTGTCAGTGCGTCATGCAGAGTGACCGTCAGAAAGCCAACGCTGTCACTGAGCCATTCCCGCGTCATTCTCTATCAGGATGATACGTTTTCCCTCGGCGTACGCTGTTCCTCTGACCGTCCACTTACGTTCCGTTCATCCTCTTCTGCGACTGCGAGCGTGGATGAAAACGGTCAGATCTATGCACATAAAAAAGGAAGTGCGACCATCACCGTCAAGGTAGACGGTGTCAGCCGCACATGCAAAGTCACAGTCAGATCCAGAGAATAATCCTCTGGTCTCATCCTACTTCCATATACCTGTTAATCATCAGGGGTATCTGCAAAGCCTATGAGCATACCATTTCTATACCGAACCCACCTGGACGCGGGTATTGGCCGGAACACTCGACGTGATAAACGCACCACCGCCGATCGTGGAATTATCTCCTACGACCGTCTCTCCACCAAGGATGCTGGCATTGGAGTATACCGTCACATTATTGCCGATCGTCGGATGTCTCTTGACATCGGCCAGCAGTTGACCCTTGCGGGTAGAGAGTGCACCCAGCGTCACGCCCTGATACAGCTTTACATTGTTGCCGATCTCTGTTGTCTCACCGACAACCACACCGGTTCCGTGATCGATAAAGAAATATTCACCGATCGTCGCACCCGGATTGATATCGATTCCTGTACCGGAATGCGCGTATTCCGTCATCATGCGCGGAATGTACGGCACATGACTCACATACAGCTCGTGCGCGATCCGATAGACAAAAATCGCAAAGAAACCGGGATAACAGAATATGATCTCTTCCTTGCTCTTGGCCGCAGGATCTCCGTCAAATCCGGCCTGCACATCTTTGAGTAGCATCTCCTGCAGCGCCGGCACGCGCTCCGCAAACCGGCAACTGATGTCCTCTGCCTGTGCGAACAGTTGCTCCTGCGTCATCTGCGCATGATCGGCGCATTCCAGCGCTGTCACGATCAGCTTGCGCAGCTTATGGATCGCACTGCTGAACTTATAAGCCACATAGTCATCCAGACTGTCGCCCAATCCGTCTTCCTGCTCCATAAATCCGGCGAACATCACACACCGCAGCTCTTTAATCAGTTCTTTTACCTTGTCTCTGCTGGGGAGTCTTCGGCCTTCGGCCGCCCGGAGCAGTTCGTGTGTTACGTAATTTTTTTTGATATCGAGAATCGCCTGTTCGAATCGTTCCTGATTTTCTTTTTGTTTCATTATGTTTCCCAGTCCTCTCTAATAAAACTACAGTTTCTACATCATCGGTAAACGGAAACATATCTACCGGCTGACATTTTACCGGCCGATAGCCGTTCTGTTTCATATATTCTATATCTCTGCCCAGCGTGTGCGGATCGCACGAGACATAGACCACACGCCCCGGTGACAATGCCACGACCGCATCCATAAATGCCTGCGTGCTGCCGCTGCGCGGAGGGTCCATAAACAGGACATCCACCCGCATGCGCTCCGATGGAGGTGCCGCCGCGAGCTGCCTCATAAAATCACCTGCATCTTCATTATAAAATGTGATGTTTTCGCACCTGTTGCGTCTGGCATTCACGATCGCATCCCGGACCGCCGATGGATTCAGTTCCACACCGATCACCTGTCCGGCTTCTGCTGCAGCAGTCATACCGATCGTTCCTATACCACAATATGCATCCAGTACTGTTTCTGTGCCTGTCAACCCGGCATACGCAACCGCAGTCTCATATAACCGCTGCGTCTGCACGGAATTGATCTGATAAAAGGAATGAGGCGAGATCCGGTAACGGTTCCCACACAGTTCATCCTCAATATAGCCCTTTCCATAAAGTATGATATTGCGTTCTCCGAGCACCATACTCGTATGGCGGTCATTGACGTTGAGTACCACGGTCGTGATCTGCGGATGTGCATTGCGCAGTGCCTTCACAAAATGATTTTTATCCGGCAGGATCGGTGATGACAGGACAAAGACGACCATGATCTCTCCAGTCACATGCGCCGTACGGATCATCACATGGCGCAGCAGACCATAACCGGTATCCTCATCATATGTCTTGATCTTAAATGTCCTGACCAATTCACGGATCGTCGCAAGGATCTCATCCGCACGCTCATCTTCGATCATACAGCTCTCTACCGGAACGATCCGGTGTGTACCGCTCGCGTAGACGCCACTGATCACCCGGCCCTTTCTATCACGTCCGAATGCTGCATGAACCTTATTGCGATAATGCATCGGGTCTGTCATTCCAATGACCGGCTGTACTTTTACGCCACTGACACATTCTGCTACCAGTTCACGCTTTTTCTGCAACTGTGCATGATAAGACATGCCCTGCAGCTGACAGCCGCCGCATTTTTTAGCCAGCGGACAGACCTCTGCTCTGTTTTGTATGCCTTTATTTACATGCTTATCAATATTCTGATTCGGATTCCTGCGTATATCCCTGTCTGTGTTCATAACAATCCCTCTGACGATCCCTATTTCGACTTTTCTTTATAGCGTACCACATCCCCCACATTCCGACAACCTGAATTTTTCTGTGTACCTTGTTCTGCACATAGTTACCATCCGCTTTTTCATTGACTTTTTCCGTAAACATGGTATAGTCAGACTTGGAGTTTTTTTACCTATAGATCATAAGGAGCAATCTATGTTTTCCAATATGGGAGAAAAAGCACTCGAAGCTGTCAGGACAGAAGAGGGCCGCAGTGCTTTTATCACACAGAACGAAAATTTTATCATAAGCTGCGCCAGCCGGTTTACCAGACGATACATCACGAAAAGTGATGATGAGTGGTCGATCGCACTCATTGCATTTTCTAATGCCATGGATACATACGACGCCGATAAAGGTAATTTTGCATCCTACGCGAGACTGCTGATCGAACGGCGGTTGACGGATTATATCCGCAGTCAGGCTCGTTTTTCGGGCGAACAGTCCACCGAGCCCTATGTATTTGAGGGCAATGTCGATGAAGACGGTGAGAATTCCGCCTACCAGCTGCATATCGCACGTGCGACCAGCACCAGCGATGAGAATCCGATCCGTGACGAGATCCTCGCTTTGAACGATATCCTGTCCGGTTATGATATCTCTTTTATGGATCTGACAGGCTGTTCTCCGAAGGCCGCCAAGACCAAAGCAGCATGCTATGAAGCCGTGAATTATCTGTCCCAGACGGCGGATCTCGTCAGCAAAATGCGCAGTACACGGCTGTTTCCAATAAAAAATATTACAGAAAACACCAAGGTACCCCGAAAAATACTTGAAAGGCATCGTAAATATATAATAGCTGCTGTGGAGATCATATGTAATGATTTTCCATTATTGCAGGAATATATTAAAAAATAACGTAAAATCTATATTTAGAAAGGAGACGGAACGATGAAAGCCGTGATTGTTGATCTACAAGACAGCAATGCTGTTGTACTTCGTGATGATGGCCGGTTTGAGAAGATAAAAAATAAAAATTACTCCATCGGGCAGGAAATCACGCTTCAATCTCAGGTGCTTCATTTCCCGAAACAGGCTGTTGTCGCCGCTTCCGCTGCTCTGGTCATTACTGCATGCGGCGGTATTGGTACCTACACCTGGAGTAATCCGATCTCTTATGTCAGCCTGGATATCAATCCATCGATTGCATATTCACTCAATGAATTCAACAGAGTCATTGCTGTAAACGGTATGAACGAGGAAGGTACCGCCGTCGTGGATGCGATCGGCGATTCCCTCAAGAACACAGATATCACAACTGCTCTCACGATCACAGTCGAGCAGTTGTCAAACGATGCTTATATCGACGATACCGATACCAATTACATGATCATCGGTGTCTATTCGGACAAGGATAAAAAAGCATCCGATCTGCTGAGTACCGTAGATGCATTTTCCGCATCTGCCACAGATACGTGTTCTATCACTACCGTCCAAGTATCCAAGGAAACAAAAGAGACCGCTGATGCATACGGTATCACAGCCGGTAAAATGGAACTGATCAATGAGATCACCGATGTGGCTACTGATCCGAAAGAGGTCGACCCCGTTGCATTGGCAGATCTGAGTGTCGCACAGCTCGAACAGACCAAGGCTGCTGCCGCTACCGGGACCTCGGTATCGAGCGCAGTAGCATCTGCAGTACCCGCGACATCCAATGATTCATCAGATGCCGCTCCCGCCGCTACTCCTGTCGATCCGACCGCAGTTGTATCCGAGAGCAAGCCGGAAGAATCCGTTGACAGCAGTTCTTCGAAAAAAGATGAGACTGTCAGCAGTGACAAGCCGGCAGATCAGACATCCGATAGCAACTCACCGACGCAGGTCACTTCAGCCGACAATAACGCTTCTTCTGTGAGTGGTTCTGCTGCAAATAGCAGTTCAGTATCCGCAGACACCACAGATCATAACGGAAATGGATCATCTGCTAAAAAAGATGACACAAAGAGCGATGACAAGAACGAGAAGAAAGATGACAGTTCTGATTCATCTTCCACCAAAGGCGAGACCGTATCTTCTGATAAGAAAGATGACAGCAGTTCTTCTTCCAAAACGGATGAGACTACTTCATCCGAAAAGAAAGATGAGATCACCGAGGATGACAGTTCCCAGACGAACACTGCACCTCCTGAGATCATTCCCGCAGAAGATGACTTATTCTGGACGCTCGACCGGTTCAACGAAGGCAATATGCTTAGCTAAGCTATTTCCCACATATATTTCCTATGAAAAAAAGCGCTTTGCAGGATCTGCAAGGTGCTTTTTTCATGTAATTAACATTGCGCTTCTCATAAAAAAATGGTAGGATAGTCTACAGAGATTGATATAAAAATAACAATATCATATACCACAAGGAGGATGTCTCATGAGTTTTCAGGATGAATACAAGCAAAAGCTTGTAACTGCCGACGAGGCAGTAAAGGTCGTCAAATCCGGCGACTGGGTAGATTACGGATGGTGTAACGGTACTCCGGACGCATTGGACAAGGCACTTGCCAAGCGTACCGACGAATTAAAGGATGTCAAGCTGCGCGGCGGTATTTTATTGAAGCCTCTGGCTGTATTTGAACGTGAGGACGCCGGCGAGCATTTCTGCTGGAATTCCTGGCATATGTCAGGTATTGAACGCAAGCTGATCTCCCGTGGATGTGCATACTACTCTCCGATCCGTTATTCCGAGCTGCCCCGCTACTATCGCGACGGCAACTGTTCGGATGTCGTAATGGTTGTCTGTGCACCGATGGACGCACATGGATATTTCAACTTTGGACCGAACGCTTCCCATCTGGCTGCAGCCTGTGAGATGGCCAAGACAGTCATTGTAGAAGTAAATGAAAATATGCCCCGCTGTCTCGGCGGTTTTGAGAACAATGTACATATCAGCGATGTGGATTACATTGTTGAGGGCGAGAATCCTCCAATCGGCGAACTCGGTGCAGGCGGTCCTGCTACAGATGTAGACAAGGCAGTTGCCAAGCTCATCGTGGAACAGATCCCGAACGGCGCATGTCTGCAGCTCGGCATCGGCGGTATGCCCAACGCTGTCGGCTCCATGATCGCAGAATCCGATCTGAAAGATCTGGGTGTCCACACAGAGATGTATGTAGATGCATTCGTGGATATCGCCAAAGCAGGCAAGATCAATGGTTCAAAAAAGAGTATCGACCGTTATCGTCAGACCTATGGCTTCGGCTGCGGCACCAAGAAAATGTACGACTATCTCGATGAGAACCCTGAGATGATGAGTGCTCCGGTCAGCTACACGAACGATATCCGTTCCATCGCAGCTCTGGACAACTTTATCTCTATCAACAACTGTGTCGATATCGACCTGTTCGGACAGATCAGCTCCGAGTCATCTGGCACCAAGCAGATCAGCGGTGCCGGCGGACAGCTCGACTTCGTTCTGGGCGCTTACCTGTCCAACGGTGGTAAGAGCTTCATCTGCTGCTCTTCTACCTTTACAGACAAAGCCGGCGAAATGCATTCCCGTATCCGCCCGACACTGGCAAACGGCTCTATCGTCACAGACACACGTGCTAATACACACTATGTTGTGACCGAGTACGGTATGGTCAATGTCAAAGGTATGTCTACCTGGCAGAAGGCAGAAGCCCTGATCTCGATTGCGCATCCCGATTTCCGTGATGAGCTGATCGCAGAGGCCGAGAAGATGCATATCTGGAGACGTTCCAATAAATAATTCACATACGCAAAACAGCTCTGTGCCGTAACGCACAGAGCTGTTTTATATTTATTCTATTTTATTTACAAACCGCTTTTTACTTTGTCATAATTGTTCGCCGCATTCCACAACAGCCATTCATCTACACCTGCATCCGCTGCCCCGCGGATCTGATCCTGTAACTGCTGACCACCGTACGAAATATGTCCGTCTACCCATGTTGCTGTAAATGCCTGCAGCCACGGTCGCTGCCTGGCGATATGTACCTGCGGATCCGTTTCCCTGACGGCATTCAGTTTTTGCTCCCCATCAGCTATCGACGCATAGATCAGATCATAGGGCGCCGCATCCGGCACCGGGATTCCATACGCGTTATTGACATAATGGGAGGGATATACCATCGGGCAGATATAGTCGCAATGCTTTGCCATCTCTACATAGTCCTGACCGATCAGTTTTCCGTCATTTTCATTACAGATGATCGTACCGAACACATCCGCCGATACATAGACCCCCATCGGAGCCAGCGTCTCATATGCTTTTGTCAGGAATCCGGTGATCGCATCCTGTCTCGTCCTTCCCTTTGCTGCTTCGCCGAAATCAGCTTCCGCTATTCCGCTCGCCGTTGAAAACCGGATATAATCATACTGGATCTCATCAAACCCTAATTCCACCGCTTTCTTGCTCAGATCGATCAGATAATCCCACACCTCTTCCCGGTACGGATTGACCCACGCGAGGTCATTATTGTCATGGAATACACTTCCGTCCGGATTTTTCACCGCATAGTCCGGCTTCTGCTCCGCTAAGATCGGATCCTTGAACGCTACGATCCGCGCGATCAGATAAATTCTCTTCTCTTTGAGCTGACGGACGAGCTGTGGCATATCTGCCACATAACGGGTCTGCGCCCCGATCTCTTCCGCGAGCGGCAGTCCCATGGAATATGTGACTTCACCGGAATCATTTTTAATATCGATCACCATCGCATTGAGCGATGTATCCTCCACCATCTGTGTCAATGCAGGCATCGTATTCTGCGTGCCTGCGACTGCTCCGGTGACGAAGATGCCTTTTACTTCCTGCGGACTGCGCGAATCCTGTGCCAGATAATCCTGCAACTGCTGCTCGGGATCCGGTGTCTCCGGCTCTGTCTCGTCCGTATCTTCCGGCGCGTCCTCAGTCTGTCCATCATCTGCGGCAGGATCTCCCTGCTCCGGTGTCTCCTCCTCAGGATCGATCTGCGGCGCCGGCAGTTCTACGGTCTCTACCTCATCCGCAGGCGCCATCGCTGTTTTATCTGATTCCCAGAATCTGGGGATCACCCCGCCGCGTATGAGTGCGATCACCAATGCGACCACAACTGCGGCCGATGATATCAGATGGATCCACTGTCTGTAACCCTTTTTCATATCTCTTCTCCTGTTATTTCACCAGCAAGTATGCAAAATACCCTGCATATGCAGCGAGCATCACGATACCGCCCAGCCGGGTCAGTTTCTTCTTCGGGAATGCGCAGACCCACAGCAATATGACCGCGCCGAGTGCCACCAGCGTATCGATGATAAATGCCGGATGAAAAGGCACCGGAATAATGAGTGCCGTTGTACCGATCACGAATAATATATTAAAAATATTGCTGCCGACGATATTACCGATGGCCAGATCTGCCTTTCCTTTTCTGGCTGCGACTACCGACGTACACAGCTCCGGCAGGCTCGTTCCGAGCGCAACGATCGTCAATCCGATAAAACGCTCGCTCAATCCGATCTGTCTGGCGATCTCCGTCGCCGCATCCACGCTCACATCCGCACCTATTATGATCAGCGCCACGCCGAGTACAATATAGATCAACAGCTTCCAGATCGGTGCATCTGCCTGCTCTTCCTCTTCCTGCTTACCTTTTTTCGCGATCACAAACAGATACGCAAGATATACCAGAAACAGCACCCATAAGATCATTCCATCCAGACGTCCGACCACTCCGTCAGTCATACCCATCACGAGCAGCACGACTGTGACCAGCGCCACAAACGGGATCTCATAGCGGATCGTCGTCCGCTGTACTTCTACTGCTACGATCACCGCTGTCACACCTAATATGATCAGGACATTCAGGATATTGCTGCCAACCACATTGCCGACCGTGATATCCGCAGTTCCCTTCATCGCTGCCGTGATACTCACCGCCGCCTCCGGTGCACTCGTTCCCATTGCTACGATCGTCAGTCCGATCACCAGCTGCGGGATACCGAATTTGGCAGCGATACCGGCTGCGCCCTCCACGAAAATATCTGCGCCCTTGATCAGCATGACAAAACCGATCACCAGCAGTACCAGTTCTAATAACAAATGCATGTACGTGTCCTCTTCTTTCTCATTCTCTATCTCCGTTAGATCCGAATAGCTACATCATATATGGAAAACGCGGATTTTACAAGGGATATGTACGTTATTTTGCTGTTTTCCGGCTCAACAGGAAGATCATCAGCAGCAAAATGAGCGGAAAGATCAGTCCGACGCCCATTCCGACCCGAATATTGTCACCCGCATACTGCGTCACGCACCCGACGATCCCCGGTCCGATACTGCCACCCAGATCCCCGGCCATCGCGAGCAGTGCAAACATCGCGGTTCCGCCCGCCGGAAATGTCTGTGAAGAGATGCTGATCGTACCCGGCCACATAATACCGACCGAGAATCCGCATGCAATGCATCCGATCAGCCCCGCGACCGGATTGGCTGATACGGAAGTCAGGATATAGCATACCACGCACAGGATCCCGGAACCGGTCATGAATTTCATCAGATCCATCTTCTCTCCGTATTTTCCGAAGATCACGCGGCTGATCCCCATCATGATCGCAAACATGCACGGACCGGCGAGATCTCCGACTGTCTTGGACAGCCCCAGCGCTGCCTCTGCGTATGCGGATGCCCACTGCGACATCGCCAGTTCCGACGCTCCGGAACAGACCATCAGACAGACCGCGATCCAGAACAGTGGTTTGCGGAACAATTCTCCGATGCGCATGCCGCTTCCCTCATCTACTAGATGTTCGATCGGGCAGGTCGCAAAGTTATAGCTGTTGACTGCCGGGATCACCGCCCACAATACAGCCAGCCACCGCCAGCTGTCGATCCCGAATACAGCAAAAAACAGTGTGGATATCGCGATCGTACCGACAGATCCCCAGCAGTAAAAGGAATGCAGCAGGCTCATCGTGGCCTCCTTGTTCTCAAACGGGCATGCCTCCACGATCGGACTGCACAGCACTTCGATCAGTCCGCTGCCCACCGCATATACGATCACACTGAGCATGATACCGACAAACGGATCCGGCAGCAGATCCGGCAAAAATGCCAGTCCGATCAGTCCTGCTGCCGAACAGATCTCAGAAGCTACGATACATACGCGGTAGCCGATCTTATCCACATATTTTGCACAGAACAGATCAATTAATAACTGGGTAAAGAAAAAGCAGGTGGATATCAGCGCGATATCGCCCAGCGGAATCTGATAATCACTGTGGAATTTCAGGAATAGTAATGGTGTAAAGTTCGCTGCGATCGCCTGCGTGATGAATCCCAGGTAGCAGGCTCGCTTTGTCTTGCTGTAATCAGGCATGGTGGTTCTCCTTTTTCAAATTATAGATATTACATATGTTTGAATTATATTACATATTATATCCTTTTTCATTGAACTATTTTGGCTATTTATTGTATAATATCGCAAGACATATATTGAGGAGATATCTGACCAATGAAATTCAAGAATGAATTTAACAAGATCACGACGGATGAGAATCTGATGGAAACTATTCCGCACGGAAGCAGCCGGTACCCATTCCGCTATTATGCTGAGAATCTGGCTTTATTTGATTTTCACTGCATTGAATGGCACTGGCACACGGAACTGGAATTCGTCTATATCCAGTCGGGAAATGTCTGCTGTCAGATCGGTGATGTGCAATTTGATCTGTCCGCAGGTAACGGTTTATTTATTAATTCAAAAATACTGCATCGATTTTATTCTGCCACAGATGCATTGATCCCTAATTTTGTCTGCATG
>Ga0129312_1000531_pt1 | contig 31025 bp, 25 predicted proteins | sample O827metagenome_FD_94434 | JGI IMG/M metagenome (GOLD analysis project Ga0129312, IMG submission 94434) | Orangutan group fecal microbial communities from Wisconsin, USA - O827 metagenome | ecosystem: Host-associated > Mammals > Digestive system > Large intestine > Fecal | place: USA: Wisconsin... | reverse complement strand
TTCTGTGAGAAGAGTTTTTCCATGATTGTAGTTTCTTATACATTTTTCGTTCCATAAATGTATCACCTCATAACATTATAGTAATATAAAAATATATTTTCGTCAAATTTCTATGAAAGATATAGATACTGAAAGTTGAATTTTAGCGTATTATTGTTTTGGGTATTTTTACAAGAATATCCATACTAATCAGAGAAATGCAAGTATATTATCTATGGTAAAAAATACCACATTTAGTGTTTATATCAAACAGTAATATTTTTTATGAAAAAAATTTGCAAAAAAAATATTCGATGATATAATAGTAACAAGATAATGCAATGTTTTCTGGGGGGAATAAGATATGATTATAGAAGTAAGAGCTAAAAACTGTTATGTCTTCGAGAAGAATATTGAATTTTCTATGAAAGCAGATATGCGAAACAAGAAGTTTGCGTGTAATGTTTATAAAGAAAATAATTTTAATGTGCTAAAAACAGCAGGAATATATGGTCAAAACAATGTAGGAAAAACATGTTTAATAAAATGCATAAGAACAATAAAAAAAGTACTTTTAAATAAGAAAACAGAATTTATGCCTAATATATTTACCAAGAGTAGTGTATGTGAGCTAGGTGTAACATTTATGTTACATGGAAGAGTGTTTTCTTATGATTTTAAGTATGATGTGGAGAAAGAAGAATATATATACGAAGCATTTTCCGAAATATTAAAGGATCAGTATAGCAATGAAAAAGAAGTATGTTGGCTGAAAAGTGATACCATTAACGAAATATATGAATGCATTGATGAAGATGTTAAAGCTGCCATATCAGTTGTTTCAAAGAATAATTTGTTGTGTTATGCAATAGATACAAATAAATTTAGTAGGATCGGTGAAATTAAGAAAAATCTTGTAGAGTTTGCTGATAGAATAGATATAATTAATATGAATAATATACCAATAACCCATACAATTGATCTTATGAAAAATAAGAATAAGTTACAAGAAAGGGTTGTTGAATTTATCAAAGCAGCAGATTTATATATGGATAATTTTGAATATGTAGATATAGAAAAAATACAGCAAAAATTAAGAGAAAAGGAAAGCAAACCTGATGAAAAAGTTTTAGATTTGCCAGAGAAGATAATGGATCATATTAGGTTATTTTCTACATATAAGGGATACCATGTGCCAAGTATTATATTTGATTCTACGGGAACAAAAAAAATAGCTGCCATTGCTAGTTATGTTATAGAAGCTTTAGAGCAGGGGAGAATTTTAGTTGTTGATGAGCTGGATAGTAGTATTCACTTTAAGCTTACTAGAGCAATTGTAGCCTTGTTCAATAATGAATTGAATACAAATGCACAAATGATATTTACAATTCACGACATAAATTTAATGGATTGCAAAAGATTATTTAGGAAGGAACAGATTTGGTTTATCCATAAAGATGAAGAAGGTGTTTATGTATACTCTCTTGCGGATTTTACTGCTCAGCAAGGGGTTAGAGATACAACAGATATTATAGAAAAATATAAACAGGGAGCGCTTGGAGCATTACCAGAGCCGGAATTCATTAAATCATTGTTAAGCATTAGGGCTGATAACTAGGAGGAGATTGATAATGCGCAAAAGGCTTCCTAAATTTTCAGATAAGTCCAAAATTTGTATTATCTGTGAAGGTAAAGAAGAATATCAATATCTTTTACGATTGAAAGCGTTGAATGTATGGCATGATCAATATAGTATTTCGCTAGTAGATGCTGGAGGAAGTGGAAATATTTCGGCTATATATCAGGATAAATATCAAACCGGTGCATTTAAAATTGTATTTATATTTTGTGATACGGAAAAGGTACCTTATGAACAGTATGAAGGTATTAAGAGAAGGATAAATGAGTTTCATGGGGTTGGTAATGCTGCTGATGAAGTTATTATCTTTGGTAATCCATGTACATTGCAGATAATAATAAAGCATTGGACTGATACAAAAATAATAACACCAGAAAAAACTTCAAATGCAAGATTAATAGAAAAACATACAGGGGTAAAAAATTACGACGGACGTGAACGGCAGATAGAAAGCATAATGAAGCATATAACACTAGATAATTATAGGAAAATGAGTGTTAGAGTAAAAGGATTATCACAAGATGATTCGGTGATTGGAAATAGTAATTTTGGAAAATTAATAGAGTTATTAGGACGGGATAATTACGATTGGATTGATGAGATTAATAATAAAATAGGATAAGGATGGTTATAAGAATATAAAAGTGATATCGACTGATACTAACATCGCAATCGGTATCACTTTTTTCATAGTTAGATTAATATTATCTGAAAATAATACGATATACTGTATAGCGAAGTTAGTATAAATTTTCGCAGTTCCTGCTAGCAACAGGATATAGTATGACAAGCGCAATGGTAGGATGGTGTTGTCCCATGCCTATTTTTATGGTGGGATTATCCGCAAAATTAGATGGATTAATTAGCCTATGAGCGTAGCTCATAGGCTTGTTTTGCTGCAAAAATATAATTTTGCATAATGGGGCAGATTAAGATGACAAGTCTCGGGCAGCATGGAAGTTTGTTATGGTAGAGGAAATTGCATTGATGAATTGCGATTTTATTTGGGGTGAAAGATATGATGTTATATAGAGAAAAAGAAGTTAATATTTTGATAATTGGCAATGGCATGGATATTTCTTTGGGTTATCTAACTAAATATGCTGATTTTCTACATTTTTGTAAAGAATTTGAGAAAAATTTTAATCTTACTATTGATGCAATGGAAGATAATTCAATACTTCAAAGATATAGTAATTTTACAATAAAGAAACATGATAAAAATGGCAATGAAAGAATAATAACAAATGTTTTTGACAAAATCATAAAAAAATATCATATTATGTACATCAAAAAAATTACAAAAAAATTCCAATGTTGTGTAAATAATAATTGGTGGATAGAATATTTTCAAGATAGATATAGTAGAAATTTGATTGCAGACGAAAATTGGATAGACATAGAAAATGAAGTTAGGATCGTTATTGACAAACTTGAAAGTAAATCTGATCTAAGACCAGTATTTGGAAATATTAGTTACAATGGAAAAGAAATTTATACAAATCTTATAAATATATTAAAAAGTATAGATGATAGCGCTCAACCTACATTTTCGGTAGATTCTTATGAACAAATCAAAAATGTATTCGTAAAAAAGTTAAGAGATGATTATGATAAATTTATAGCTGCCTTGGGAATATATTTAAATTTCTTTGCCTTTGGTATAGAAGCAAAAACAGCAAATATAAAACAACTACAAGAACTTTCTAAGAAGATACGATATATTTTATGCTTTAATTACAAAGACAACTACCTCAGTAATTATACAGAAGCTGAATATGTAACAGATTGCATGGTTCATGGAAGTCTAAATTTCAATCCTGATACTGAGATGTCTGCTTTGATTAGTCATAATGATATGGTTGTAGGTTTTCAAGATACGAAAGATAACACAAAGGATTTAACCTTTGAATATTATAGGAAATATTTTCAACGTATAGTAAATGGGACAGGGAATGAGTATTTAGCTTGGTTTAAAGACGCTGAGACTGCTGGAAAAAAGATAAATGTATATGTTTTTGGTCATTCGTTGGATTCTACGGATAAAGAGATATTAAATCCATTATTCTTTTTTAAAGATGTACATTTTACCATTTATTATTATGTTGGTAATAGTGGGGAAAATACGGATTTAGAACAAAAGGTGACGAATTTAATAAAAATTTTGGGTAAGGAAAATCTTATAAAATTTACATCAGGGGAAAATCCTGTAATTAGATTTGAAAAGCAGATTGAGAAGAGAAATAATAATGTTGATTTTTGGCTAGAGTGATTTCGATTGAGGCTTGGAATATTCAAACGATAAAAGCTTTTTGATGATGATTTTTATAATACGGATCATTTAAGTGGTAGTGGTGGGATCAAGCTTATAAATTACATAATGAAAGAGTATATGATATGAATAAAACAAGTATTGTAATATTAAGCTATAATACATATAATTTAACAAAATCCTGCATAGAGAGTATTCGTAAATTTACTCCTGCAGGAAGCTATGAGATTATTGTGATAGATAATGCCTCTCAGGATGCTTCAGTGGCATGGCTGAAAAGGCAGAAGGATATAAAGCTGGTTTGCAATAAAGAAAATAAAGGTTTTCCTGGTGGTTGTAATCAAGGCATGGAACTAGCGGAAGAAGGCAATGATATCCTTCTATTGAACAGTGACACCATTGTTACTCCTAGGTGGCTGGAGAATATGCAGATAGCCTTGTACAGCGAACCAAAGGTGGGAGCTGTTAGCTGCATAACTAATAGTTGTTCCAATTGGCAACAGGTGGAAGTAAGCTATCAAAATTATGATGAACTGATTGCTTTTGCAGAGAAAATAAATCATTCCAATCCGACCTTGTGGGAGATACGGCCAAGATTGGTAGGTTTTTGTTATCTCATCAAGAATGAAGCTTATCAAATAGCAGGATTTTTGGATGAAAGATATGCACCAGGAAATTACGAGGATGATGATTATTCGCTAAAATTGATAATGGCTGGCTATAAGCTCCTAGTGTGTGGAGATACCTTTATTCATCATTATGGCAGTGCTTCCTTTGGCAAGCATACTACTCCAGAGGAGCAGGCAGAAAAAGCGCGCAAATACGCAGCTTTGCTACAACGCAATCGAGGATTGTTTGTAGAGAAATGGCAGGTAACGCCAGATTATGGCGCAGCTCATAATGTTATTTTTGATGTAAGCATACCAAAGGAGGAAGCTGCCAGAATCTTTGTAGTTGGTTGTAATATGGGAATGGATATTTGCTATCTACAAAATAAATATCCTTGTGCACAAATATCAGGAGCCACAGAAAACTGGGCAGAGGCTGCTTTGGCAGGTAAATATCTAGATGTTAGCTATTGTCCTAATCTGGAACAGGATATATTCATCCTGTTGACAGGAAAATATGATTATATTCTATTAGCAGAAAAAGAAATACAGTATGAGGATTTTGATGGCTATATCGCCAAATTAATGGAATATTTGGCACCAGAGGGAAGTATTAATATAACTGAATAACAGAAATCAAAAAACAATCCGACTGCGAAATATTTTATATCGTATGGTGTTAATATAATATAAAATGCAGTCGATATAAATAATAGTGGAATCCATAAGTTTTTGACTATACCTGCTAGCAACAGGTAGGATATCACAAATGCAATGGTAGGGTGGTGTTGTCCCATGCTTATTTTTATGGTGGGATTATCCGCAAAGATGAATAAAATTTTTAGCCTAGGAGCAAAGCTCGTAGGCTTATTTTCGTAGGGAAAATCATAGGAGCTATTCTTACCATACAGTTTTTTACCGGCAGTATAATGGCAACGGGAGTACATAAATATGCAAAAAGAGGAAATAGTAATTGTAGTTCCAATATATAAAAATCAATTATCAGATTTAGAAAAAATATCTCTCATACAGCTGCAACGCGTTTTGGGAGATTATCCTAGGGTATTCCAAGCACCAGAGTCATTGGAGTTTGACTATGGCTGCTTGGGTGAAGGTTTTTTTGTAGAGCGATTTCCAGATGAATATTTTACAGGTGTATATTCCTATAGTCATTTAATGCTGGAGGCAGATTTTTATAGGCGTTTTGGCAAATATAAATATATGCTTATTTATCAGCTGGATGCATTTGTATTTTCGGATAAACTATTAGAATTTTGTGAAATGGGTTATGACTATATAGGTGCTCCAGTTTATCCTTTGACGCCGCATTGGCATGCCATAGGAACCTGTGTAGGTAACGGTGGTTTTTCCCTGCGAAAAATTGATAGTGCAATACAGATGCTTGAGTATAGCCGTAGGTGGTTACAGACAGATCCATTTAAGGATGTATTGGTGGACTGGGAGGATTTATTCTGGGCATATTGTGGGATGAAGAAAAATCTATCCTTCAAAATTCCACCTAAAAGCATTGCTCTGAAATTTTCCGTTCAGGATAATGTATCTCATGCCTATGAAAAAATGCCGGCGGAAATGCCTTTTGGCTGTCATGGCTGGTATAAGGATAATTTTGATTTTTGGAAACAAAGGATACAGGCATGTGGTTATGATTTGAGCCAATATAAATCTACTTCTAATGGACATAGTATGCGTAGTATGTTTACTACACAGTTATGGAGGCTTCGTAAATATATAAATATACCAATTTTATATTATTATTTGCGCACTAATCGTCATGAAAAGGCTTTACATTTGATGTTGACTTGGTTAGAAAAATACGATGTTAAATCATTGGTATGGCGAAATACTGCTGAATTTTTTATATGTATCTGGCGTATATGTAGAGCAGGCTGGATGGAAGAGAAAAAATTCATATATTTGCTGATGGAAAAAACAGTCAAGGAAATTCTGTGTAGAGTAATTAATACTGGTGTATATGGTGTTTGGAAAATACAAATGCTTATGGTACTGTGTAAGCATTTTGATTCGATTGACAGAGATGCAAGATATGGATTGCAAAAATGTTTAGAGAATATAGTAAATAGTAGATGGCAGGAATTTGTTATAGATGATGATATTAGCTATAATTTATACAATATTGAAAACGATATTTTGCCTGACAAAAATTTGCAAATGTTGTTATCGGTATATTACGATGGAAAAATAAATGAGCAAGGGTTGGTAAATTATATTAATACTAAAACAATGTACCCAAGTAAAGTGCTGAAAATGCTGAATAAATTAAAGTAGTATGAAGCCTAATCATATAGAAAGGAAAAGTATATAATTTTATTTTTAGTTATTATATACGTTAAGATTATGCCTAATAAAAGAAAAAATATCGGAATAATAATACATAGAACAGATGAGAGTATGTGCCAAAATTTGCTCAATAGTTTAACGGACGTAATGGTTCCTGATGGCTATGAAGTTATTGTAACAGTATTGGACAATTCATCAAGTAAAGCAGCATCCTATAATGAAGGAATGAAGCAAATCAATGGAGAAATAAAGATATATATAGATGAATCGGCGATCATAGTTAATAAGAATATGCTCAAAGATATAGTTCGTTTTTTTGAAACTAATCCTGAAGATAAAATGTTAGGTTTATTCGGATCGGAAATGCCCATAAATGGAGATTATTCTAAAAGTCAAAATTGCTATGGTATATATGGCTATACTCAAAATGGAAAAAATATAAATTTAAATTTAGGAAAAAAAGCAATATGGAAACAAAATGTAACCTGTATAGATAGTATGTTTGTGGCTACCTCATCAGATATTGAATGGGATGATTCCGTAGGTGAAGAGTTTTTGATTGCAGCTCAATGTTGTCGCTTCAGAGAAAAGCATTATGGTATATCTGTACCAATGCAGGATATGCCCTGGTGTGCATATTACAAAAAATCTAGTTATAATGAACAGTCAAATGATTTTAAAAAGGATAGGTTGAAATTTTTTGACAAATACAAAAAAATTATTCAACCCCTTGTTAGTATCTTAATTACTACCTATAATCAACCAGTTTTTTTCAAGGAAGCTTTAGAGAGTGCATTGCATCAGGATTATCACAATATTGAAATAATTGTTGGGGATGACAGCACAAATACAGAGACAAAGAATCTCATGCAAGAATATATAAGGAAATATCCTCAAATAAAATATTACTATCACAATGGACCATTAGGTGGAGAAGGTTTAGAAAATAGTAGATTTGTGTTCAATAACTCAAATGGTGAGTATGTGAATCATTTGCTTCATGACGATTTATTGATGCCAACCAAAATAAGCAGAATGATGAATTATTTTGTGCAAGACCTAGAAAATAATATAGGCCTTATAACTTCAGCTAGAAATCTAATTGATGAAAATGGTAATATTATTGGACGATGTAATCCATGGCAGCCTTGGAATGATGAAGTACTTTCTGGAAATGTGTTAGGCAAAAATATAATTTTTTCACAACAGAATTACATTGGCGAGATGTCAACTGTTTTGTTAAGGAAAAGCTTATTAAAACAAAATAATGGTGAATTTTTGACAGGTTATTTTTGTGGATTTCGGGATAAGGCAAATGGGGATGTAGCTTCTTTTTTAGATATAGCTAGACAGGGGAAGCAATGTGTTTTTTTACATGATACCCTTAGTTGTTTTAGAAGACATTCTGGTCAAAAGACATTTAATCATTTGACTATAGTCGATTCTATAACAGATTGGTTGAATTATATTACTATATCGTGGCATGAAAAATATTTTATAGAAAACACCTGGGAATTGGAAAAGTGTTATAGAATGTGGTTTTACACATTTGGATGTTTTATTATAAATACTTATCAGCAGAATAGCGGGGAAAAAAATGAAAATTTATTATTATGTAGGAGAATAGTTGATTTAATAAGAAATAATGATTATGATAAAGTTTTTGATGAGTCATGGAAGTATATCCAACAAAGAGTGGTTTAACTAAGGATTAATATATAAGGGCAAAAATTATGAAGATAGATTTGAACATATTGGATCGACAATTTGAATTATATAAGCAAGAATATGAAAATGCTGCGCTTCGTATATTGCGTTCTGGTTGGTATATACTGGGGCCAGAGGTGGAAGCCTTTGAAAATGAGTTTGCGACATATGTTGGACGGAAATATTGCGTAGGTGTAAATTCCGGGTTGGATGCGTTAACTCTTTCTATTTGTGCTTTGGGTATTGGTTCTGGCGATGAGGTGTTGGTTCCTGCCAATACATATATAGCTACAGTTTTGGCTATTACTAAAAATGGCGCAACTCCTGTGTTTATAGAACCGGATGAATACTATGGTATTGCAGCAGGAAAGCTTGAGAATGCTATGACTAAGCATACGAAGGCTGTAATGCCTGTACATCTTTATGGTCAGGCATGTGATATGGATAAAATTATGGATGTGGCTGATAGATATAATCTAAAGGTCATAGAAGATTGTGCGCAATCTCATGGGGCAAAGTACAAAGAAACAATGACAGGTGCATTTGGTAATGCAGGTTGTTTCAGTTTTTATCCAACAAAAAATCTGGGGGCATTTGGTGATGCAGGAGCTGTGGTGACAGATGATGAAAGATTGTATAAAAAGCTAAAAATGCTTCGCAATTATGGCAGCGAGAAAAAATACCACAATCACCTTGAAGGTGTAAATTCACGACTTGATGAAATGCAGGCTGCGCTGCTACGTGTTAAGTTATCTCATATAGAAGACTTAAATGCTGAACGTGTTGCTATAGCTAGACGTTATAATACTGAAATAAAAAATCCAGCAATACAACTACCTTCTATACGTGTGGCAGAAAACAATCATGTTTATCATCAGTATGTAATTAGAATAAAAAAACGTGATGAGTTTCATAAATACCTTGAAGATAATGGTATCAAAACTGTTATTCATTACCCTATACCACCACATTTGGCTGAGTGTTATGGTTACCTTGGGTATAAAAAAGGAGATTTTCCTATAGCTGAGGAATATGCAGAAGAGGTACTTAGTTTGCCAATGTTTAACGGTATGAAAGATGATGAAGTAGATTATGTAATAAAAAAGTGTAATTTGTTTCAAAAAGAGTGAAAGGCTGATAACAAATGAGTCGTGCAATAATTACAGATGTGCAATATATTGCCTGATAATGTAGAAACAAATGATTTTCTTGTAAAAGAAATGAATCAGTCCTGGTCAGCGGATTATATTTTGGTTTTAGGGCTATAAAATTGTAAAGTAAATAAGCTATATTGAAATAATTGTTTACAATGAATAAGTAGTAAAATACAAAAATATACTAGACACTAATGGTGTAATAATATATCTATATTGCATAATATCGATTTTAGAGGAATAGTGTTGTTAGTTGAGAGTAGGAGGAGAAAAGTTTATGGATATGTGTAACTTTGAAGAATTTAGGAAAAAAAATGATATATATAATGCAATGTACAATTCTATCAAGAAAAAAAGATTAGTACCAGTTATTGGTTCAGGGGTTAGTTGCGGTTTGAAAAGCAAAGTATCTAGAGTGCCTAATGTATCAGAATTAAAGAAAAAAATGATTGATATGATATTATCTGTGGATAATGAACTAGATAGAGAAGATATCGAAAACGAGGAATTAGGTGAGATTTCTGAAACTTTAGCACAATATGCAACAAGCCAAGGCAATGAATACTTACTGAATGATTTTGCTAACTATGTATGCGAGAGATTTTGTGGTGTACACGATATTCCTCAACATATCATTGAATTCCTGCGATGTGATTGGAAATATATTTATACTTTAAACTATGATGATATGATAGAAAGTTGTTTAAAAAATTATGAAGTATTTGTTCCGTATAGGGAGATATCAAATAGAGTTCGTGATAAACAACATATTATAAAATTGCATGGCGATGCACATAGATTCTATTTAGAAAGAAATTTTGAATATCTTGTTTTATCTACAAGTAGCTATTTGAAATCTATGTCTCACCCATCGAATAGAACAATGTCAAATTGGTTAATAGAGGATTGCACATCAAATGATTTCCTATTTTTAGGTTGTGGTTTAAAAAATGAATTTGATATATTATATGCACAAAATGGAGCAGGGAAAAGTTGTGAAGATAGTAATTCATTTTACATATATTGCACAGAAGATTATGATAGCAAGATTAAAAAAAATGAAATAAATAAATTAAGCAGATATAACATAAAATATGCAATTCAAGTAAAAAAAGAAGATATGAGTGATTTTTATTCGTTTATAATAGATATTGTGAAAAATATCAATTGTATTAACGCCGAGGATGAATTTGATAATTATAAAAATTATAGTATACGTCAATTAGGCTATACAGATAATCAGAATACAACTTATTTCTTCAATAATAAGTTATTATTTAAGAATAAAGAAATAGTATTACCATATTTTTTTATTGAACGAGATGTTGTAGCTAAAATTAAAAAAAGTATAAGTGAAAATATTCCCATAACAATTTTGTATGGACCAAACTTCTCAGGAAAAACATATGCATTGATACAGGTGTTAAAAGAGATAGGTAATACATATGAAGAAATATATTTTTTTAAGGATAAAGTTATTGGGAATATGGGGTTCAATTCATTGTTAAAGAAAAAAAATATTGTTGCAATATTTGATGCAGGTGTATTAAATGTAGACGATTTTAAAGAATTTTGCCAAAAAAATATTTCAATATTACAGCAGCAACATAATAGAATTGTAGTTGCTGTAAATGTATCTGATAAGGATTATGAAAATGCTTACTTTATTAGTAGGATGACTGATAGCATATCTCTAGTAGGTATACAGAATACATTATCAGAAACAGAATTAAAAAGTTTTAACGAAAAATGCACTAAATTGAATATTATAGAAAGGCGTAACAAAAATACATTTTTGGACTATGCTTTTCGTTTAGAGAAGTATATTTTAGAAGATGATGATTGTAAAACTATATTGCCTGATACGAATATTATCCCGAATAATGATAGAGGATTTTTGACATGTATGATATTACTTGCTAACAACAATGTAATAACTAATGAAATGGCGGTAGACTTTGACATAATAGATATATTAGCAATTTTATGTAAAAAATATCGCATTGCAGTGCAAAAGAGTTATTTTTTACAATTTGAACAAGAGAAATCGTCGCATTCAAATTGTAAGTACATTTTAAATTCTGCATATTGGGTTTATAGATGTTTATCTCAATATGCCCTTAGAAGAGATAGTTATAATAATATAATTTTAGCAATAAGTGATATAATAGCGAAATATAAGAAATTAACACGGAGAAGAGCTCAATTAAATAAAAAGATAAAACCATATTATTATTTAGATCGCATACAAGAAGTATTTTTTTGTGAAGGTAATGATAGAGGTTCATTACAGCTTCCTAGTATGCTATATAACAATTTGATTAGGGATGTATTGTCTGATGATTTTAATGCATTGCATCAATCAGCTAAATGCTCATTGAGAAAAGCTAGAATTGAATCAACAGATAATGAAAAGAAAGAAATACTGCAACAAGCTCTGTTGAGTATACAACGTGCTATTGATAAGTGTGAAGAAAACTCTTATTATAATATGATTTGTCATACTCTAGCGCACATGAAGGTGACGAAATTATTAATCCTAATAAATATATGGAGGATCAAGTCACTGAAAGAAAAATATAGCATACAGGTTATTAACGCAGCATATGATGTGTTTGTCATAAATGAGAAATTACTATATCCGTTTATAAAAGAAATAAAAAATGAAACGGAAATTTCAGTTTTTATAAATGATATTACTACTGATTCTAGTAATATATTGGATAATAATTTAAAAAAACAAGCAATTGATACAGTTAATATGTTTTTAAGGTGTAGTTCATAAGCAAATGTAGTTTTAATAAATGGTGTTTTACGGATATAACTTATCTTATTTGAGGAAAATTGAATGCAGGTAATAAAATACGTTTTTCAACCACATGGTGATGATAGAGGTCAGCTAGTTGCTTTAGAGGAATTTAAGGATATACCATTTAGAATTAAGAGGGTATATTATTTGTATGATACGGCTGCAGGCATGGTAAGAGGTAAACATGCACATAAGTGCTTGCAACAAATATTGGTTTGTATTCATGGCAGTTGCAAAGTTCTTTTAGATAATGGACAGGAAAAGAAAGTAGTTCCACTTGAAAAGCCATACGAAGGAGTCTATGTTTCAAATAATATGTGGAGGGAAATGTATGATTTCTCTCCGGATGCAGTTTTAATGGTCTTGGCTTCAGAGCTGTATTCCGAAAGTGACTATATTAGAGATTATGATGAATTCTTGGATTTTGTAAAGAATTGTGGCCGTACGGTAGAAGCATAATATTGCGATTAACAAAAATCTATTGAAGATGTGGTGGAATAATTTTGCGGAATATAAATGATTATGTAGAAAAATATTATAATGAACCATTTGAACCATATATGGTTCAAATAAGAAAAAATAATATTATAAAGCAACTTCATAAATATAGGCATACCAATATCTTGGAAATAGGCTGCGGTTTATCTCCTTTATTCTTAGATTTTCAAGAGTTTAAGAATATTGTGATTGTGGAGCCGGGTGAAGATTTTGTTGTCAATGCTAGGAGCTTATCAGAAAATAAATGCGACATACAGATATTTCAGGGGTTTTTTGAGGATTATGTTGATAAACTAAAAAAAATAGCAATAGAGTTTGATTTTATTGTATGTAGTTCATTGATACACGAAATAGATAATCCTCAAAAAATGCTTGCTGGTATACGAGATGTAGCAAATGAAAATACCATTATTCATATTAATGTACCAAATGCACAATCTTTTCATAGGATTTTGGCTAAGGAAATGGGTATGATAGAAAACATACATGAGCAAAGTTCTCAGATGAAGCTTATGCAGCGTCAAAGAACCTATGACATTGATCTGTTGAAGCAGGAAATTACGGATTCTGGATTAGTGGTGATAGATAGTGGCTCATATTTTATAAAACCATTTACCCATAACCAATTACAACGATGCCTTGATGAAAAGATCATAGACGAAGAAGTATTAGATGGCTTAGTAAAAATGGAAAAATATCTGCCAGGTATGGGAGCAGAAATATATGTTAATTGTAAAAAAGGTAGGGATCATTTATGTACAAAATCTTAATAACTGGAGCAGGCAGTACACAAACTAATGGTGTGGTTAATTGTCTTTTGGATGATAAGGAATCATGTGAGATTATAGGTGTGGGTTCGGATCCTTACGATCTTATGTTTTGTCGTGCCCATAAACGCTATTTAATACCTCATAGCACAAAGCCTGATTATAAGGAAGCTTTTCTAAAAGTATTGGATAAGGAAAAGCCAGATATTGTACATTTTCAGCATGATGTTGAAATGGCAATAGCATTAAAATTTGCAGATGAAATTAAAGCTAGAGGCTGTATTTTGTATGTTCCTGATTATGAAACTATTGATACCTGTGTATATAAATACAAATCATGGGAAAAATTTAAAGCTGCTGGGATTAAGGTTCCACAGAATGTAGTCATAAATAGTGAAGAGGATTTGGAAAAAGCCTTTAGTGAACTAACAGATGGTAATACGCCGATTTGGTTCAGACCAATGATTGTAGGAAATGGTGGTAGAGGTTCTTTCTGTACTACAGATATCAACGAGGCTAAGGAATATATCTTTAATGCAAATACCTGGGGAACATATATGGCTGCTGAGTATTTGCCTGGGGATATGGTAACCTGGTTATCTATCTGGAATAATGGAGATTTGATTGTTGCTCAGGGCCGTAAGCGTGGTGGCTGGGCCTATAGTTCTATGAGTGCCAGCGGAGTAACTGGTATTACTAAAATAGGTATTACATATTCTTCACCTGAATTGGATGATATTGCTATTAAATGTTGCAAGGCAGTCGCTTCAAATGGTAAACCACATGGTATTTTTGGTGTTGACTTGAAGTGTGATAGAAATGGAATTCCTAATCCAACAGAAGTGAATATTTCCAGATTTTTTGCAACCGTTGAGTTTTTTGAAAAAGCCGGTCTGAATATGCCAGCAATTTTTAAGGATGTAGCTTTGTATGGTAAAAAACCAGAGTTAAAAAAGATATTGAATCCTTTGCCAGATGATTTATTATGGTTAAGATCCTTAGATGACAGACCAATTTTAACTACTAAGGAAGAGATGGCTAATACTTTAATTGATTGGCATAAAATATAAGGCATATGGGGGATTGCAGATGGAATGGATAAAGCGGGGAAAGATCTTTGATAATAGCACATTTAATCTAAGCTGGTTCAAAAAAAATGCTATGATGCCAGTACCATATAGATTGAATCAGCATGTTTTGAGACTATTTGTAACAATGTGCGATTCAAATAATGTGGGGAGAATTGGCTATGTTGATGTAGAGGCTCACAATCCTACTCATATACTAAATGTTAGTAAGGAACCTGTTGTTGATATAGGGGAGCCGGGAAAGTATGATGATAATGGTGTGGTATCTGCATCCATATTTGAGAAGGATAATGTTCTCTACTTGTTTTATTCAGCCTATCAGCTTTGCAAAAAAATACCTTATATGATTTTTTCTGGAGTGGCTATAAGCAGAGATCACGGTGATACTTTTCAAAAAATATCATGTGATGTGCCCTTTTTAGACAGAATAAATGGAGAAGTGAATTTTCGTGCTGTTCCCAATGTTATTCAGCAAGGTACCACATTTAAAATGTGGTACCTTGCTGACAGTAAACTATCAGCATGGATTAATGCAAATGATAAAATATTGCCATGTTATATAACAAAATATATGGAATCTGAGGATCTGTTTAATTGGAATGGCTCTGGTGTTGAAGTATTCGAATTTGATACTGCTGATGAACATGGCCTATCTATAGGGAGTATTTGGTTAGAGAATGATTTATACAAATGTATTTATAGCATTCGTAGTATATCCCATGGTTATAGATTAGGTTATGCTATATCAAAGGATGGAAAAAAATTTCAACGACGGGATGCAGAACTAAATCTTGATGTTACGCCAGGAGAATTTGACAGTGAAATGATGTGCTTTCCAAAAAGAATAGAGATAGATGGCCGTATATATCTTTTCTATTCTGGTAATCACTATGGTATAGGTGGTATAGGCTATGCAGAGGAGGTGGCAAGATGATTGTTGCGGAATACATAGCACGATATTTACAAAAAATAGGCATTACTCATGTTTTTGGTTATGATGGCAGTATGATGCTAAAAATAGCAGATGAAATTTCATATTTGCCAGAGGTTAATTTTTATCAAGGATTTCACGAGCAAGCATCTTCCTTTGCTGCGGATGGCTATGCTAGAGTAACAGGGCAAATGGGAGTAGTGTTGGTAACATCCGGTCCAGGGGCAATGAATGCCATGGCTGGCTGCTGTGATGCCTTTTTAGATTCGATTCCCTTGTTGATAATTACTGGGCAGGATAGATATACACATATAGTTGCAAATCCAGGAGTTAGGTTGAGCGGATTTCAGGATATGGATATTGTAAGTATAGCTCGTCCTGTTACGAAATATGCTGTTCAAATAACTAATGCGGCGGACATTGCTTATGAAATTGAAAAATGCGTTTTTCTGGCTAATGAAGGTAGAAAAGGACCGGTATTGTTAGATGTCCCTATGGATATACAGTTTGAGGAATTACCAGAGAATGTAAAGCATTTTGTTCCAGAAGAGAAAGAAATGCCATTGGATCTTAGTACTGCAAATAAGATTATGACTGCTTTATGTGGGGCAAAACAACCATTGATTTTGGCAGGTGGCGGAATTGATATAGCTGATGCTCGACAGGAGCTAAAGGAATTTGTAGAAATGACAAATATTCCAGTTGTTACAACTCTTAATGGGCATGATGCTTGTGACATATCATTAGGTTCCAGTGGCTTATATGGCAAGCCGGAAGCAAATCTAGCGGTATGTAATTGTGATGTGCTTTTGTGTTTGGGTAGCAGATTTGGCCTTCGGCAGACAGGAAAACTACCCAATGAATATACCAAAGCAAAAATTATACATATAGACATTGATGAGAAAGAATTTGGACGGATTATGGAACCGTACATATCTTTGCATTGTGATGTAAAAGTATTTCTAAATTGTGCATTGCGAATAGGAAGAGCATATTCTTTTCCTAGTTATGATTTATGGCTTAGGAAAATTGCAGGTTGGCAGGGTAGATACAAAAATGACTTGTATGTAAATACATTAGGTGTAGATCCTGTTAAATTAGTTCAGCATATAGGAGAGGTTTGTTCTGACATTGCAATTTTTACGAATGATGTTGGACAAAATACCATGTGGGTGTGTCAAGGATTAGAGATAAAGGGAAGGCAAAGATTATTAACATCAAGTGGATATGCATCGATGGGATTTTCTTTGCCAGCAGCTATTGGAGCAAAGATGGCTAAGCCAGCCAGCCAGGTTATATCATTTTCTGGCGATGGCGGTTTTCATATGAATATGCAGGAGTTACAATTCGTGCAATTACATGGTCTAAATATAAAATTTGTCATTTTTAATAATAATACCTTGGGAATGATGCGCGAGGTTCAACGTATTTACTATAAGAACAATTATGTTGGAAGTAATACTAAGGAGTTTGTATGTGTAAATCTAAAAAAGGTTGCAGATTTGTATGAACTTGACTATGCGGTTGTAGTCTCAAATGAAGATTATGGTGCATTAGATGAAGCTCTAAAAAGTGATAAGGCTGCTATTATTGAAATAAAAATGCCAGAGGAAACATACTGCAGAAATTTATATGATTTTAAGAGGGATAACCCAGAGGAATTTGCATAATAGATGATGAGAAAAATATTTTGGGATTTGGATGGAACTATTTTAGACATACGCCAGAGATTGTACAGATTATTTTGTGAATTGACCGATACACAAATAGGATTTGAAAAGTATTGGCAATTAAAGGAGGCTGGATATAATCAAGCAAAGATGTTAAGTTACATTGGTTCCACGGTGGAGAAAAAGGAGTTTCATACCATTTGGTTAGCCAATGTCGAGCGTATGGAGCTGTTACATTATGATACATTGCAACCGGGTATTAAGGAAATACTGGCAGATCTGTTTAGCGGCGGCTCTGAAATGTATATTGTAACAAATCGTCAATGTTTAGAAAATGTAAAAAAACAGCTCTGTCATCTAGGTATAAATAGCTTCTTTAAGAATATTATTACTACAGAACAAAAATGTACTAAGGCAGAGGCAGTTAAGCAACAAGGAATAAATGCAGCAGATGGTATCTTTATAGGTGACAGCAAAGAAGATATGCAGGCTGCTTTGGAATTAAATTGCGAAGCAATTTATTTAGGAAAAAGATTAGATGTTGATATGCCAGGGTTGAAGTTAATTGGCTGTGGAGAAAGAGCATATGGAATTTTTAAACAGTGAAAGGTGCTGTAGCATATTAACTATATGCTACAGCAGAATCCTTTACATTGTACACATGAAAATTCATTATACGAGGGAGTACAACAATGTCAGCAATTAGAAGTGCTCGGATAATTTTTTGGTGCAAAATAGGTGTGCGAATTTTTTTTCTCATATTATCCTTTTTAGTGTGCTGTTTGCATTCCTATATAGAATGTCATATAGCAAAGGCAATTGCCGATATTATTATTGGTATGGCTATTTCAATAATGGCTTGGGCTATTACCGAGATTATTGTTTTTATAGTAGAAGTATATGAGACATATAAAATAGAACGTGATAGGTTTTTGAATTTAGCATTAAAATATAACAAAAAAATAATTAAAAGACTATTAAAATTGCGGTCTGGTGAAAAAACTCCTGTTTTTATAAACAAATTAACAGGAAAAACAGGTGAAGTAGAAGAGGTAAAAGCTGTATGGGAAAAAATAAGGGATGATGTTGACAACTTAATGAATGAAATGTACGAATTTCAATATAAGTCTGAGTACTATGTGCTATCAGGAGAGTTTATAAAATATTATAATTATCTAAATCGGTTTTATTATATTTTGCTTACAAATTTACGAGGTGAAGCCGATGTTGAAAATATATTTAATAAAATTTTCAATTACGGTAAAGCTCCAGAATGTATTAATGGAATCGAGCAAATGAACATAATACAAAAACGCTGTGCAAATATTGATGTTGCATATAATGATATGCGAAAAAATCTTACATTGAGTGAATCCAAGTATGATCCATCAGATTGCATTTTGGAGACAAGGCATAGAAGTTGTATTAGCATTTATGATTGTGTCGACTTACCTCAAAATGAAAAAATAAAATACACATTGATTTTTAGACCGTGTAAATATTTCGAGAATATATTATGTACAAATACAAAAGATGTAAAAAAATAAAACTTATAAAGGAATTATTATTTGGAAATAATGATATGTAAAGCTATGATAAGTAAATATGAAGATGCCAAAAAAATGGAATGGGATGAATTCAACAGTAAGGCTAAGAATGGACATTTTTTCTTTTATCGTGAATATATGGAATATCATAGAGACAGATTTCATGACTTTTCTCTGATTATTTATAATGATAAGGGAAATATTATTGCTTTGCTTCCAGCTAGTATAGATGGGGATATGGTTATATCTCATGGGGGATTAACCTTTGGAGGATTTGTTTGTGATAGGAAAATGACAGCAGCTAATATGCTGGATGTTTTTGATAATGTAAAACATTTTTTGAAAAATGCTGGTGTTAGGATGTTTATTTATAAGTGTATGCCAGCCGTATACAACAAGTATCCGTCTGATGAAGCATTGTATGCATTGTTTCGCAATAATGCAGAATTATATAGGAGAGATGTGTCATTTTCTATTTATTTGCCAGATAGATTAGGATATCAAGAGCAGCGTAAACGTGCTGTTAAGAAAGGGTATAAATATCAATATACTTTGCAGGAAAGTAGCAAATATGGAGAGTATATAAGTTTACTGGATAAAATTCTGATAAAATATCATGGCACCCATCCAGTGCATAGTGCAGAAGAATTAAGAATGTTAGCAGAGAAATTTCCTAATAATATCAAATTATATACAGCTGAGAAGAATGGACAAATTGAAGCCGGTACGGTGGTTTTTTTACAGGCTGGAGTAGTGCATACACAATATTTGGCTAATTCGGACGAAGGACGGAAAACCGGAGCCTTGGACTGTCTGCTGGATTGGCTGATTACAGATGTTTATAAAGACAAAACTTGGTTTGATTTTGGTATATCCTGTGAGCAAGAAGGACGTTATTTAAATGAAGGCCTAGCAGCACAAAAAGAAGGCTTCGGGGGAAGAGCTGTAGTGCATGATTTTTATAGAATAGAATTAACTTAGATACACATGATGAAATGGGTACAACGGTAATGATCAATTTGTAATAGTAAAATAAACTTATTTTGTGAAATGACTGTCATACAGAATTTAATACTATTGTAATTGAGATTGTGAATAAAGGAAAATATGGAACAAATTAATAGAACAATAATAGAGAATGTAAAAGAGAAAAAATATTTCGAAATTTAATTTTGAAATTTGATTGCTTGATATGGTATAAATAGACGGTGGGGTGTGTGGGTGAAAGACGATGTGAAATTTTTCTGTAAATTCAGATCTTCTATGATAATTGATACGGCGTAATAGCAGTTTTTGGCGGTCAAGAGAGAGAATATACAATTAGCAATTCCAGACAGACCTATAAGCTATGCATACGCACCAAGCAATATGAATTTCAATTAGAGTCTAAAGAGTTTGTGGATGTGGATGGTACCGTTGATCTGACAGGTGCTTCTATGTATATCTTAGATAGACGATATGAATGGCAGCAATGCTATGATAGGAATTTGCTAGAATATTTTATGAATATTGCCAGAGAGCATACAAAATCTTTTTGTACATGGGGAAGAAATTGGCCTGAAATGCGAAAACTAAAGCCAAAATGGTTTGGAGAAGCAAAGTAGAAATGTAAATATTATTCAATGAGAAATTTTTATAGATAAATTTAAATTTTATTTAAGAAGGCTGAAATTTCTCACGATAATATATATGACAACGGCAAAGGACATATTTCAGGTGGCTAGCAACCCAGAAATACGTCAGATATTTGCAAAACAATTTTATACAGTTAGTGGCACGGATGCTGCTAACCTTGTTGACAACCAAGGAGGAAATTTATTATGGCAATGGTAGTTAAAAACAACATGTCCGCTCTGTCCACCCTGAACACTCTGAACAGGAACACTAAGGCGCTCTCTAAGAGCCTGCAGAAGGTTTCTTCTGGTATGAAGATCAACAGCGCTGCTGATGATGCTTCTGGTTATGCAATTTCCGAGCGTATGCGTGTACAGATTCGTTCTTTGGATCAGGCTAATAGCAATGCTCAGAATGGCGGCTCCATGATGAAGGTTGCTGAGGGTGCTGTAAGCTCCACTGTAGAGATTCTGAAGACTCTGAAGGAGAAGGCAGTAAACGCAGCCAACGATACCAATACTGATGCAGATCGTCAGACTATCCAGAAGGAACTGGATCAGTCTATCGACCAGATCAATGATAATGCAAATGTAACCTTTAACGGCCAGTACTTGGTAGATGGTTCCAAGAATGGTAAGACTACCGCTACTTGCACTGCTTTGACTAATCAGAGTTTGGCTGAGGATACTGGAAGTGGCACTAAGTTGACTGAATTGAAGGCTCGCAATAACGACAGTTTGAATATTCAGTCCACTGATACTATTACTGTATCATGGGTAAAGGATGGTAAGACTTATACAGCTTCTACTCAGGTAGGGGACTTGACTTTGGATGGTGCTTTGAAAAAAATGAAGGATGGCAATGAGGAGCTTAGTAAGAGTGTAACTCTTAGTGCTGGTAAGACTTCCTTTATTGCTGTTGATGGCTCTGGTAACAGTGTATATACTGCTTCTGGTGAAAGCTCCATTACAGTTACCTCTTCTGCTACTGGTATTGAGGGACAGATTTCCGGCTTTACCATTTCTATTACTGATAATACTGGTGCAGTTCGCAAGTCTGCTAATGCTGCATTGGATGCTTTTGATGAGACTCTCCGTGCTCAGAACAAGTCTGATGATAATTCTATTAATCTGCAGGTTGGCACCAAGGCTAACCAGACCATTAAGGTTGGCTTGACTGATATGAAGGCTCAGGCTCTTGGCCTCCAGGGTAAGAATAACGATACCATTCAGGTAGGTAATCAGGAGCAGGCTAATGCAGCTATCAATGTTCTGGATGCAGCTATTCAGAAGGCTCTGGATCAGCAGACCACTATCGGTGCTGTTCAGTCCCGTCTGGAATACACTCAGAGCAATTTGACTACTGCCAGCGAGAATGTAACTGCTGCAGAGTCAACTATTCGCGATGCTGATATGGCTAAGGAAATGACCGAGTACACTAAGAACAACGTTCTGATGCAGGCTGCCCAGTCTATGCTGGCACAGGCAAATCAGAGCAGTTCCAACGTACTGTCTCTCCTCCAGTAATATTTGCTATTCCTTATGGGGATATTCAGCTAAACAATATGAGAACCGTCCCTCGGGGCGGTTCTTTTTCTGTTTAGAGAAACTTCAACTACGGAGGATATTTGTTGAGAGTTGTTTAATATTTATACTGTGCTTTTCGATACTACATATAGGTGGTTTAGATATAGTAAAGGCTGGCAATTATGAAGAAAAACAAATTTTATAAATCGGAAGCAAGTGAAGCTGCTTCCGATTTTTTTGAAATGAATAAGGTAAAAGGTACAAGTATCTCTGCTTGTGCCATTATGAAAAATGAAATATCCCATGTGGAGGCTTGGCTGAATAATGTAAGAGTTTTTGCCCAGGAAATTATTGTGGTAGATACAGGCTCTACTGATGGTACTAATGAGTTTTTAGCCAAACAATTTGATGTGAAACTAATTAGCTATGAATGGCAGCATGATTTTGCACAGGCTAAAAATGTAGCTTTGCAGGAGGCAACAGGGGATTGGTTGGTATTTACTGATGCAGATGAATGTCTTTATCACCCAGAAAATATCATTGAATATTTGAGGCAGATGAATAAGCAATCACCTGATACAGATGTAATATTCTGCCCTATTGATAATATAGATGTAGATAGCAATAATGAAATTATCAATTCCGATGTAGTGCCTAGAATTATAAGAAATCATGTAGGCATTAAATACATGGGGGCTGTACATGAACAGCTAACCAAGGGGAGGGAGCCTTGGCAGAACATAAAATATGTGGTGGCAGATAGGCAATTGGCTATTCGCCATACAGGCTATTCTAGTAAGGTAATTGCTTTCAAGTATCAGCGCAATTATGAAATTTTACAACAGGTTATGGGAAAAAGCCATAAACCAGAGATGTATTATGGTTTTCTTAGTGAAAGTCTATTAGGTTTAGAAAAATATCAAGAAGCTCTAGAGTATGCTATTTTGGCTATGGAATCGCCTTATCAGCCAACTATTCAAAAGGAACGCTTTGCTCAGGTAGCTATAGAGTCCATGGACAAGTTGGGATTAGCTATCAGTGATATATTTTCCCTGCAGCAGGCAGAAGCAATCTGTCAGACTATATTGAAGCGGAACAAATGGCATGTAGGAACCTTGTGTCAGTGGCTGGATATGAAGTTGGCAGTTGCGGAGAATGAACATCAAGAGAAAATAAAGGGCATTCTACAAGACTTACATCATCTTTATGGGGAAAATTCCCAGGATATACAGCAACTGATTGCCTTGCTGGAGCAAAATGGCTATATTTATTTGGCTAAGAAATTTTCTGCTCAAATGAATATGGAAAAAGAAAATAATTTAGAGGAAGTCTATCAGCTTTTACAAGGAAAAAACTTTGCTCAGTTTGAAAAGAAGATACTGCCACTAATGGCAGAGAATATTCAGCTTTTATTCGTTGCCTTATTAGGCTGTAATTATTCCTCTGGTAGCTGGTATCAGGAGAAACTACAGCTTTTGCCACAGGCTCAGCAGGTACTGGTACAGCTTTATCATGGACAAATACAAAATGTTGCCTTGGAGCCAGATGAATATATTACTATGCTAGATGGTATTATTCTTTATGGCAATCAGGAAATGTTATTAAAATATTTGCAACTAGCTCAGGGAATGCCGGGAAGTAAGCTAAAGAAAATAGGCCACCAGCTTGTAGTTAGGGAATACTATGGTGAAGCGTTGGATATTTTTACTCAAATTCAAGCTGAGGATGAGGCCGTAATAGAAGATTTTTGGTTTGACTGTGGTGTATGTCTATATTATTTGCAGGATTATAGTAATGCCTTGGCAGCCTTGGAGAGAGCAGCTGATATGGGGAATAGAAGTAAGGAGTTAGAAACATATATTGCTTGGTGTAAGGAGGCTGTCAGGGCATGAAAATATCAGCCTGTGTAATTGTCAAGAATGAAAAAAAAAATATTGAACGATGGCTTGCTAATATGCGGCAGATTGCTGATGAAATTATAGTAGTAGATACTGGCTCCACGGATAATACCCTAAATATATTAGAAAATGCTAATATTATCCCTTATCATTTTACCTGGTGTAACGATTTTGCGACCGCCAAAAATTATGCTATTCAGCAGGCTACAGGGGATTGGATTGCCTTCTTGGATGCTGATGAATATTTTGATGCATCAAGTGTACAGCGATTTAGAACGGAAATGACTCGTTATCATGCTAATAAAAAAATTGGTGCTATTATGTGTCAGCTGGTTAATATTGATACAGATAATAGAAATAAAATTATTGATACCATGATACAGGTGCGAATTTTCCGGAATAGTAAGGATATTTATTATAAAAATCCAGTGCATGAGCAGCTGGTTACTAAGCCTGGTAAGTTTATTATGCAAAAATGCTTTGATTTGCAGATAATACATACAGGTTATAGTGCTAGCATTTTGCGCAAAAAGGCAGAACGGGATTTGCCTATTTTGCAGCAGCGGGAAAAAGAGGCCAAGACTCAGAATGAGAGAGATCAATTGTATGTATTCTTTATGGATGCCTATAATTGTCTGGGTGTTTTTGATAAGGTATTGTTGTATGCTCAAAAAGCAGTGAAGTCAAATATGAAAACTCTAGGGGGAGATATTCATGTTTATGAGTGTATGATATCTGCTATGATACATTTGGGCAAGGACGATAAGGAAATAATGGCTGTTATTACAGAGGCTAGAAAGAAATTTCCTCGGGAGGTTTTCTTTGCTGTTCAGCTGGGATATTATTATTATGTGGGCAGGGATTATTTACAGGCGGAGCAATATCTATTGGAGGCTCGCAGGTTAAGACAGCTTGCCGAAAAAGATATAAAGGCAGGTAAAGCAGTATCAGATACTTCTCTAAATCTAATGCCTATGCTTTATAGCTGTCTTGGGGATATTTATATACGCAAGGGACAAAAACAGCAGGCCTTGGAGATTTCTCTGGAAGGAATGGAGTATTATAAATATAATCATTTATTGACAAAGGTATTATACAAATCTCTATTGGGGCGTCCTGTGGTAGAGATTATACAGATATTTGATTGTTTTTATGATAAGAAACAGGATGGGGATTTTCTTATGGAAGCCATAGGTTGGCATGCATCTGGGGAGTTTGCCGCCTATTATTATCCCATCCATAATACTATGGATAAGACAAAGCTTTATCTAAAAACAGGAAAATATCAAGGAGGGGTTGCTGTTGCGGGACAGCAGCTGGATTTGCTAAATCACTCGGCCTTGGCTGAGGTCTTTGTCAAGCAGGAAAATGGAGAAGAAACTCTGCCTAGTGTTTTTGCTATTATGCCTGATAAATATCAAAGATTATATATGTCTAAGGCAGAATGTCAACAGGATGTAGATGGTAGAGCAGCTATCCGGCTTAGAAAGCAGATGAAATATTATGAATGAAATAAAAGAAATATTCCAGCTGATGGCCCAGGAGCATATGGAAGAAGCTGTGCAGCGAGGAATAAAATATTTTCAGTTAAAATTTTCTACAGATGGCATGGAGCTGGTGGTGCCACCTCAAAGTCCCATACGGAAGGTGGAGGCAGCTGATAGATTATATTTTTATAGTGTTGCAGGAGTGTACTATCAATACTTTGGACCACAGGTTTATGCTTGTGCCTTTTTCAAAGAGATCTGGCAGGCTACAAAGGATCTGCCTGTAAAATGGGAATACTATAGCAAATATCTTATGCAGTGCCATTATTTATTTATATCTCAGAATAGGTATTTTCAAGTACATCAAGACTATAATAAATTATTTAAGGATATATGGCAATTTAACCACGATAAGCAGTTACATAGGCACCATTCTAAAATTCGCATAGGATATTTGTCTGCTGATTTTAATCGTTGTGTGTTGGCGGATTTTATTGGAGTTCTTACAGCCTATTACAATCAGGAAGATTTTCAAGTATATTGCTTTGCCAACGGCAAGATAGATGATGTAACGGAATTTTACCAGAGTTGTCCAGTGGAATGGGTGGATATTACAGGCTTGAACGCTCCAGATGCCGCCCGTGCCATCTATAGTAGGGAAATAGATATTCTTTTTGATTTAGCAGGTCATACCCGCTATAATCTGCCTATTCTAGCATATAAGCCAGCTCCTGTACAAATGTGTGGAATTGGTTATTTTGCTACTACAGGCTTGGATCGAGTAGACTACTTCCTTACAGATAAATATTTATGCCACGAGTATACAAGTAAATATTTTGTGGAAAAAACATTGCCTATGCCACAAAGTCATTTTTGCTATTGGCCTAGGAAGGAGATGCCTCAGGAAATTCACGGGGCACCTTGCTGTGTAAAGGGATATATTACCTTTGGCAGCTTTAACGATCCTATAAAGGTTAATTCTACTGTATTGCAAACATGGCAAAGGATTTTGACAGCAGTGCCTAATTCCAGATTGTTGCTGAAAGGCCGTATGTTTAATGCGTATCAGGGGGTTGAGACGATGAAAAATATGTTGCTGTATGCAGGTATTGAACTGGACAGGGTGGAGCTGCGGGGCTTTAGCAAGGATTATCTTCGAGAATATTGGGATGTAGATATTGCCTTGGATACTTTTCCTTACCCAGGAGGTGGTACTACCTGCGCTGCTCTTTATATGGGAGTGCCGGTTATAACCTTGGGCGATGGCAGTCATGGGGGAGATTTCGGCATTAGTATTTTGAAAAATATTGGCATGGAGGCCTGTTGCAGTTATAGTGTGGATGAATATGTGGAAAAAGCCGTACTGCTGGCTTCTGATTGGGAGCTTTTGCATGATTTGCACCTTCAGCTAAGAAATATTATGGAAGCTTCTCCACTAATGGATAAAGAAGGCTATATGAGAGATTTGGAAAATAATTATCGAAAAATTTGGCAGAATTATTTGCAGGAGGAATGAGATATGGGCAAGGCAGGGGCATTGAAAATTTCTGCCTGTTATATTGTAAAAAATGAAGCAAAAAATTTGGCGAAGTCCATTAAAAGCCTAAAAAATCAGGTAAATGAGATTGTAGTGGTGGACACTGGCTCTACAGATAATACCATGACTGTGGCTAGAAAATTAGGTGCTAAGGTATATAATTTTGTCTGGCAGGATGATTTTAGTAAAGCTCGCAATTATGCATTGAGTAAGGCTCAGGGAGATTGGCTGATATTGTTGGATGCTGATGAATATTTTACGGCTAAAACTGCTGGTAATATTCGTAAGATAATTCGTCAGGCTAAGCAGGCGGATGCTATTTTGATTCAGATGGTTAATTATGATGTGGATAGGGCAGAAATACAGGATTATTTCTATCAACTGCGTATAGTTCGCAATCAGCAGGGACTTCACTATGAGGGAAAAATTCATGAGGAGCTGAAGCTATCTGATGGTAAGTCTATGAAATTTCTTAGAATTCTCCCGGAAATGTTAGAGATTTATCATACTGGTTATGCTAGCAGTGTTTCTAGGCAAAAGTTGGAAAGAAATCTCAAGCTTTTGCAGCAGGCTGTGGACAATGGGCAATCTGAGGCAGATTTGGCTAGATATTTTTGTGATTGCTATTTAGGTTTGGGAGATATGGAGAAATGTACCTATTATGGTTGGCTGGATGTAAAGAAGGGACGGCAGTCTGTAAATTTTGGCAGTCGCTGTCATAGGGTGCTGATGGCCTATTATGGTGGTCGCAATGATGGAGAAAGCATTAGCAAAAGGCGGCAGCTGGCAGAAATTTCTGTGGAGCAATATCCAGAGGTGCCGGATTTCTGGGCGGAATACAGTGAGTGTTTATATCAGACTGGCGAATATGCGCAGGCCATAGCTGCTATGGAAAAGGCCTTGGAGCTGATGCAGGATTATCATGGTATGGAGCCTTCTATGCTGGTGGAAGGGCATATGGCGCCTCAGTTGGAGGAGAGATTACAGGTATTTCGTCAGGCACAGGCTAATTTAATTAATCAGGAAAAATCAACGATAAAAACTACAGAGGATAAATGCAATGGAGGTATTCAAATGGCTAGATTGAAGAACAAAATTAATAAAAATAGAATGAAGAAACGGAATAATCAGGCTAAGCAGGTATTGACCGGCTTGAAGCATGATATGCAGCAGTTTATGGAGGCAGAGGATTATACCGCAGCCATGGATGTTATGGCAGAAATGGCAGCTAATAAGCAGATGGATGGGGAAATAATGTATTGGGGGGCTCAGTGCTATTTCTTTACCGGAGATTTTGAGCGGGCCGAAAAATGGGTGAATAATGCTTTAAATAATGGCTATAATAGTGTGGGTGTGAAGATGTTGCTGGCCACTCTGTGTATGACTGAGGAACGCAACAAGGATGCCTTCAAGCTGTGTGATGCAGTATTGACTGAAGGTATAGAGGGAATGTCCAAGCAGGATCAGGAAATATTTGATAATTTTATGGATAATATCAGCTATGGTTACGATGAGCTGATGTCTGAACATCCTAAGATTAATGAATATCTGCAGAAGAAGCAGGCTGATACCGAGGTTAACTCCCCTGTAAATAAGTTGAAGGAGATACTAAAAGGCAAGGAAATGAAAGAAGCTGAACCTCAGCAGGCGAAAGTTCAGGAAGAGGTAAAGACCGAGCCGGAGGAAGCTCCTAGTGAAGATAAGGCTCAGGCAGCGTTGGCTCGTTTGAGACAATTGTTATCCAAGAATAAAGAGCAGGGTGTAGAAGAAAATAATGAGGTTCAAAAGCCAGTAGAATCCACTATTATTTCAGAGGCTGTTCAAGAGAAAGATGAAATTACACCTGAGATACAGCGTGTTGATGCACCTCAGCCTATAGTGGAAGAATCTGATAATGTTCAGCAGAATGAGGTCGAAAAGGTAGATGTATCTGACACCTTGACTAAGATTGCTGCTAAGGAGATTTCCTTGGTGGAGAAGGTACGCTTGATTAATGTTTTTGCTGGGGTATGCTATCAGCAGGGAGATTATCAGTCTGCCTTTGATTTGCTATCCGCTGCCTTGGAACTGGATAGTAAGGATGCAGCAACCTTGAAAAATATTGCTTATACCTGCTTGTCTGCTGGTGAGCAGGAGCAGGCTATGTCCTTTGCTGCTAAGTTGCCAGTGGTAGATTTCGCTTTGCTTTATGCTTTGAAGCAGAATTAATCAGGAGTTATTTTTATGCTTAACATAAATAAAGTCCTTGATGATCATAGTATCTGCTTTATTAGTAATGTTAATAATGAAGCTGAATATGAAGGTGCTAAAAATGCAATATTGGAGCTAGAAATACCTTCTGGTTATAAAGTAGAGATTTTAGGTGTTCGCCATGCTGTATCTATGGCAGCAGGCTATCAGCAGGCTATGGAAGCCTCGAATGCTAAATATAAAATATATCTACATCAGGATGTTTTCGTTATTAATCCAAGATTAATAAGTAATCTATTAGATATTTTTCAGTCTGATATCAAGGTTGGGATGGTAGGAGTTGCAGGTGCTGCAAAGCTTAGGCAAGATCAACCAGCATGGTGGATTAGTGAATTATCGACCTTATTTGGCACATGTTACACACGGTTATCTGAAAATGAAATGGTAAGAAATTATTATGGTGAGGTTCCAGGTGGTCCAGGTGCCTATGTTCATGTGGCAGCTATAGATGGGTTATTTATGGCTACCCAATATGATTTGCCATGGCGAGCAGATTTATTCCATGGTTGGCATTTCTACGATATTTCTCAAAGTCGGGAATTTATCAACGCTGGGTATAAGGTGGTAATACCACATCAGCAGGAGCCTTGGGTAATTCATGATTGTGGACGCAAGCTTTTGGACGATTCTTATTATGAAAATATGAGAATTTTTAAAGAAAACTATAACTGGTAATACGTATATAGGATAGAGGAATAATGGATTGGCAGAATTTGGATAAGAAAATGAATAGCTTGCGGCGGTGCATGGATATGGGGGATTATGCCAAGGCCAGACCTCTCTATGAGCAGCTGCAGGCTGAATATTATAGTCAGACTGACTGTGGTGTTGAGTATGAGGCTATTGGTGGAGAAGTGGCGGAGATTTATGCTGCTATAGTAGTGGAAACCAATAGCCAGCAGGAGATTCCTGCAGCTATTGCCCAGCTGCAGAAATTTACAGGTGGGGCATATCATGGCTTTTTGGTGGCTAGACTGCATTGGCAGGCCAAAAGGCATTTACAGGCTTTAGGAGTACTGGAGGAGCTTTGTCAGTTGAGCTGGCACCAAGGCAAGCCGATGATTCCACCCGAAAATGATTTTTGGCAGGCTTCTCCTGGGGAAAAGGAGGTTATTCTTAATCTGCTGGGACAGGGGTATAAGTATTTTGGTATGGCTCAGCAGGCAGCCCAGTGCTATCGCTTGGCTAGTGAAGCGGCAGTGTATTTTCCTGTTCAGACATCAAATTATAGCAATTATGTTTTTAGCCTTCATTATATTTTTATGCCTCAGTGGGAGTATGTTGAGGCTCACAAGGGGTATAATGCTCTTTATTCCGTGCTAAAACCTTTTATCCATAATAGGCGTCAGTTGAAGCGTCGGCAAAAAAAGCGAGGTAAGCTGCGTATTGGTTATATTTCTCCGGATTTCCGCCGTCATGTGGTGCTGTTGTTTATTTGGGCTATGGTTACTAAATACAATCGGCAGGATTTTGAGGTATATTGCTTTAGTAACTCCCCTACTGAGGATGAATATAGCAAATACATTCAGAAGCAGGTGGATTTCTGGTGCAATATTTCCCAGTTGCCTTTGCGGGATAAGGCTTTGGTGGTTTATCAGCAGGAGCTGGATATTCTGGTGGATTTGGCAGGTCATTCCCGGGATAATTGCTTGCCAGTGCTGGGGTATAAGCCAGCGCCGATTCAGATAAGCGGTATTGGTTATTTTGCTACGACGGGCTTGCAGA
>Ga0129312_1000528_pt1 | contig 31061 bp, 21 predicted proteins | sample O827metagenome_FD_94434 | JGI IMG/M metagenome (GOLD analysis project Ga0129312, IMG submission 94434) | Orangutan group fecal microbial communities from Wisconsin, USA - O827 metagenome | ecosystem: Host-associated > Mammals > Digestive system > Large intestine > Fecal | place: USA: Wisconsin... | reverse complement strand
TGCTTTACATCTTCCAACTTAGGCAAATTATAATTCGCACGTTCTTTAATTCCATACTTAGCTTTCACCTGCGCAATATAAAGGTTAGATACCTGCATCCCATCATTATGCTCAGCCACATATTTCTTAATTTCCTTATATGTAGCCTGTCTACGCTCCGCTTCGATCCGCGCTGGGCAAAGGTCCCCTGGACCTTTAGCGCCTCTCAGCCGCCGTTAAATCCATCTCGTCCATGTCAAGTCTTACATTCACATGATGCTTCGCTTCGTGGAGTTTGGACAAAAGGCATACCGTCTCCACATGCACCGTCTGTGGAAACATATCGACCGGGCGGATGCGTTTCAATTCATAGCCGCCGTCACACAGAATCCGGAGATCACGGGCAAGCGTTGCGCTGTCGCAGCTCACATAAACGATCCGGTCCGGTGACATCTTAAGCATGGTATCAAGACACATCTCATCGCAGCCCTTCCGTGGAGGATCCACGACAATCACATCCGGATGAAGCATGCCTTCCCTGCCCTGCTCCGCGCTGCCTGCAGAATGGGATACTGCATCTTTTCTTCCATAGAATTCCGGCAGTACCTCTTCTGCCTTTCCAACAAAGAACTCTGCATTCGTGATTCCATTATTTGCTGCATTCTGCTTTGCATCCTCAATCGCCTGTGGCACAACTTCCACTCCATAGACCTTCGATGCCTTTCCGCTTAAGAACAGGGAAATTGTTCCGATTCCACAATACAAATCCCACACGGATTCCTTACCGCTAAGTCCTGCATAGGAAAGTGCCAGACTGTATAGCTTTTCTGTCTGCACCGGATTTACCTGATAGAAGGAAAGCGGTGAAATAGAAAAAGCAATGCCATCTCCGGTACGTGCGAAGCAATTATCCACATCACGGACGAAAATCGTATCTGTTATCCTCTCTTTTCCCCAAAGTGTATGAATTTCTGTCCCCATAATGACATTGGTTTTCTCGCAATTAATGCTTACAGATATACTGGTCATACCCCGGATTGCCGCAAGTCGTTCAATCAGCTCCTTCTGATGAGGCAGCCATTCCCTTTTGCTGTTCTTCTCTCTTATACGGCCTTCCATATGTTCCGGATTAATTACCAGACACACCATAATTTCTCCACTTGTAAAGCCCTTGCGGATTAACACATGGCGAACCAGCCCTTTTCCGGAAGCTTCCTCATATGCACTTATGCGATATTCCTTCATATACTGCAAAATTGCTTCCAGAATCGTCCTGTTCTCATCTACTCCAAGCAGGCATTCCGTATTGGCAATAATACTGTGCGTGCGCCCTGCATAGAAGCCGGCAACCGGATTTCCCTCTTTATCCATGCCAATCGGGTACTGCGCCTTGTTTCGATATCGAAACGGCTCCTCCATTCCCACAATCGGCTCCATAATCCGGTCAAGCTCCTCCGGTCCGAATCCACCGATACGAAGCAGATTATTCCGCACCTTATTGTGTTTAAATGCAAGCTGCTGCTCATAGCTCATTGCCTGGATCTGGCATCCTCCGCATTGCCTGTGAAAACAGCAGGACGGCGTTACACGAAAAGGAGAAGGTGTAATCACCTTCTCTAATCTTCCGTAACCGTAATTCTTCTTTAATTTAATTGCACGGAGCTCTACCTGATCGCCAATGATCGTATCTTTAATGAAAAAGGGATAACCGTTTACCTTGCCAATCCCTTCTCCCTCCGTGCTTATATCGATAATCTCAGTTGTAAGCAGTTGATTTTTCTGAAAATCCATATCTCTTCGTTCTTCCCTGTTGATTCGATCCTGTTCCATATTTTACGTAGCAGTTCCGTGATTGTTACGATTCACTGCTGAATCATGTTCTTACGCAGCCTGACAATAAATATCCGGCTGCCATGTGAACAATAACCGGTTATTTCACTCATAGGCTGCCGGATGGTACAGGTTACTCCACCCTGGTTCCAATGACATTGGAATCAAACAGCCGGTTGAAGCCAAGCCAGCCGGTTTCTGTGGTATTATCCATTAATTCAGTAAAGGTCTGCAGCTTTGCATCCGTATTATCCGCAAAGTTAAGAGCTACTGCCTCCATGATTGCCGGCTTCTTCGGAGAACCAAACTCATATTCTCCGTGATGCGCCAGAATACAATGCTTTAACTCACTTGCCAGAACAACAGGAAATCCCGGAATCTCACGAATCTTCTCTCCAACCATCTCCGTACCGATCACGATATGTCCAAGGAACTGTCCCTCATCGGTATAATCATTCTGCGGAAAAGCAGAAAGCTCTTTGATTTTACCCATATCATGACAGATTGCAGCGGTTAAAAGCAGATCCCGGTTCAGTCTCTCATAATTCTTACAGTAATAGTCACACATTCTGGTTACACTTAAGGTATGCTGTAATAAACCTCCTACGAAGCCATGATGTACGGTTTTAGCTGCGGAGGATTTCTTAAAGGCGGCAATAAAGCCTTCATCTTCAATAAAAAACCCGGAAAGAAGCTGCTTCAGATAAGGATTCTGAATGCTGTGAATGTACTTCAGCAGTTCCGTATACATTTCCTCAATATCATATTTACTTACCGGAAGATAATCACTGGGATTCACCTCTTCCTCCTGGCATTTCCGGATCCGCTTCACATTTACCTGTAAAGCGCCCTGAAAGCTCGTTACATCACCATAGACCTCTATGTAATCCAGTGCATCAAAATCTGCAATTCCTGCATTGTTCGGATCCCAGATCTTACCGTCAATCGTTCCCGTTTTATCCTGCAGGATCACGCTTTCATATGGCTTGCCATTCTTGGTTACTGCGGACACCTTATGCTTACACAGATAAATGTCAAAGAAACGGTCTCCATCTTTATAATCCTTTAAATATTTCATCATGCTACCTCTTTCTGTCGCTTTATTTTAGTGTCACATTAATTTCCATTTCTGTGTAACCATCCGGTCCCTGCCGCATCAATGTCACAGTAGCCTGTGCATCCGGCCGTAACTGGTATAGTGCGTTCACCAGTTCCTGATAGGAGGTAATTTCTGTCTGTCCTATCTTCGTAATGACATCACCACTCTGAATTCCTGCCTCCATAGCCGGAGAATCCACAACGGTTTCATAAATGTATGCCCCTAACGGAACCTGCATCTGCTCATGTGCATCCACCGGTACATCCATGCCATAAACTCCCAGATAAGCAATTGCTTTGTCATTGGAAAGGCACTCCACAAGCTTCTTAAGCTCGGAAATTCCGATTCCGCTGATGAGATTCTTCATATCACCGTCATTATAGGTCATATCAATAATTCCGATTAACTGCCCCCGCAGATTAATAAGAATACCGCTCGCTGAGGTACTTCCGTAGATATCGGTTCCAATCCATTTATAGGTGGCATCCGGAAGATGCACCGCATTTCCGGATGAAGTGACAACGCCAATGCTGATCGAATTCTCAACCCCCATCGGACTTCCTATGGCAATCACCGGATTACCCGGAAGATTCACATTGGATGAGGTTCCCATGCTGACCGGCTTTGCAACATCTATGGTAGCAGGCGCCATCTTTGCCTTGACAATGGACAGAATTCCCAGTCCCGTGTTACGATCCTCCTGCTTGATCTCCGCAACATAAGTATCTCCGTTTACAAATACAATTTCCAGTAATTCCGCGCCCTTGATATTCTTTAAATTCGCAAGGATCAGAATTTCCCTGCCATTATCTGCCACAACCACTCCGGACACAATATCTTCATTCTGATATTCATTATCAAACCAGTCTCTGTCCGAGGTGATTCCTACAACCTTCACCATCGAATTCTCTGCGGTTTTCGCAACATCACGTACTGCTCCGGATAACGACAGGTAATCCTCTACTCCAAGCTCCATCTCTGATAAAACCTGTTCAATCTGGGAATCCTCCAAAGCAGCCGGTGCTGTCGGCTCCGGTGAGCTCTCAGCCTCATCAGCCAGCCGGTCTTCCGTGAGCATATCCTCCGGCAAAATTTCATCTTCCCTGGTTTCCTCAACAAAAACAACCGTCTGCGGCTCCTCTTCCGGATACAACCGGTTACTGATTACCGGTTCCAGCAACAAAAAGGTCACGCACGCAATCAGACCAAAAATCACCGCCATGGAAGCCGTAATTATCGTTCTCCGCAGAAGCTTCTTCCGGTTCAGTGGCCGCTGCTTGATCGTCTCTTTCATAAAATCTGTGGTTTCCGGTTTTGTCCCGGAATTTATATTTTCCTGATTCTGCTTCTTATCCTTCTGATCATCCATGCCAATCACCTATATTTGACTTCATAAATATTCTATGCTATTATATATCCATAAAGTGGCGCTGCCGATAGACAGTTGCCCTCAAAGCAATTAAAAAATAACCGCTTAGTTTGTTGGGCTAGGGCGGTTATTTTTTATGTGATATCTTGTAAACAAGACTAACAATAGCAACAATCAATATTCCGAATTGTATTAATCCATCATATGTAACCATTGGCTATCCCTCCTTTCTTTTGATTGGAGGGCATAACCCTCCATAAATGAAGGGCAACCGCCTACCGTGATATGGCAGCACCTGATCTGATTATAAATGTAATCCTCTCAATTAACAAGTAAATAATGTCATTAATAAAAACAGCTCCCTCATAGTTCATGAAGAAGCTGTTTCATTATAGTCGGCGTGACAGGATTCGAACCTGCGGCCTCTACGTCCCGAACGTAGCGCTCTACCAAGCTGAGCCACACGCCGTTATACGACCATTGACAATCATACCTTTTTTAGGCGCAATTGTCAATGGTTGTTTTAGAATTATTTTTTACGATGAATAACATATTTGCAGATCGGGTTCCCCATGGCGGAAAATTTCTCTTCATATTCCGTCATAATGTTCCCCTTCACCAGCTCTTCATCATGATGCAGATCATAAGTAATCACGATTGCTTCCCATCCTGCAAAGGGCAGCTCCTCTACTGCAAAATCAAACAGTGGCCGGTTATCCGTCTTAAATTCCAAAATGCCATCCTTCTTTAAAAATGTGTCATAACGTTTTAAGAACTCTCTGGATGGAAGACGACGTTTCGCATGCCGGTCCTTTGGCCATGGATCTGAAAAGTTCAGATAAATCCGGTCAATTTCTTCTTCCGCAAATACTTCACTGATCTCTTCTGCATCCATGCGGATAAACCTTACGTTTGGGAGTGGATCTGTTTCCATCTTCTGGATGGCACGGAGCAGGACACTGGAATACTTTTCAATTCCTATATAATTGATCTCAGGATTCTCCTTCGCCAGTTCATGAAGGAATTTTCCCTTTCCCATACCAATCTCTATACGGATAGGATGGTCATTTCCAAATACTTCTGTCCATTTACCCTTTTGAGAACAGGGCTCCTGAATTACCCATTCACTTTCTGCAATCACATCCCTGGAGCCTGCAATATTTCTTAATCTCATGATTTCTTAGCCCTGTGTGCGATTCTCTTATCGATGTACTCTTTGAGCATCAGCACGGTCTCTTCCTCACCAAGCCTGCTGCTGTTTACACACAGATCATAGTTTCTGGAATCGCCCCACTTGATCTTGCAATAATAATTATGATAATCCTTACGTTTACGGTCACTGCGGAAGATGAAGCTTTCAGCTTCTTCCCTGCTAAGCTCGTAAATCCTCATAATACGCTCTACCTTCGCTTCCCAGTCACTCAATACGAAGATGGATACCAGTGCCGGATGATACTTCAGCATGGTTTCTGCACAACGTCCGACAACAACGAAAGACTCTCCGGCATTTGCCTTGTCTTCCAGATAACGGAACTGCAGCTGTGCAATGTTCTCCTCCATGGAATTGGAAAGTCCCTTAACGGTTCTTGAAAAGATCATCTTTTTAGGAACTTCATCATATTTCTCATAGTTTGCCACATCAACATTCTTAGCCTCTGCAATGTTCTGCAGGATATTCTTATCATACAGCTTAATTCCATAAAGTTCGGAAAGCTTCTCAGCGATTTCATGTCCGCCGCTTCCGAATTCACGGCCAATCGCAATAATAATCTGTTCTGCCATACGGTATCCCTCCTTGTTCTGTCTGATTTACAGATATCTTACAAAAATGATAATCATGGAAACAAAAACTACCATAATTGTGGCAGGTGCCATGGCCTTACAATACTTGCCCCATCCAATCGGATAACCTTCCTTTGCTGCCACAGCAGTACCTACAACGTTCGCAGATGCTCCAATCGGTGTTCCGCTTCCACCAATGTCTGTACCCATGGACAATGCCCATGCAAGGGTAGATAAGTCCACACCTTCCATTGCTGCAAGACTCCGGATAACCGGGATCATGGTAGCTGCAAAAGGAATATTGTCAATAAAGGCACTTGCAAAAGCAGAAACCCAGATAATAATTGCAATCATCAGTTTGATATTACCACCACTGATGTTTCCAATAAACTCTGCAATAATCTGCAGGATTCCGGTCTGTTCCAGACCACCTACTACAACGAATAGTCCAACGAAGAATAACAGTGTTTTGTAATCTACCTTCTTTAATAACATCATACTGTCTTTTCCGGAAGTAATCAAGGTTACAATTGCAATAAATAAGCCAATAAATGCAACGCTTAAACCTGTCTGTGCATGAGTGATCAGCATAACAACCGCACATGCAAAAATGATGCAGCTGATAGTAAATTTACTCTTGCTTGTAATGGCTTCCTTCGGCTCCGGAAAGCTTGCAATGTCAAGTGTTTCCTTCTGTACAAGCTGTTTGTGGAAGATCGCATAAAAGTAAATCAGAGATAATATTAAGCATACGCCGGCAATAAGTCCGGTATTTGTAATAAAGTCTGCAAAAGAATATCCCAGGGAGGTTCCGATAATAATATTTGGGGGATCTCCACACATGGTTGCGGATCCACCTAAATTTGCACAGAAAATCTCTGACAGGATAACCGGAACCGGATTAAATTTCAACAGCTGTGCAAGCTCTACGGTAACTGCTGCCAGGAACAGAATAACGGTAATACTGTCAATAAACATGGACAGGAAGCTTGCCATTAACATAAATGTAATGAAGATCGGAATGGTCTTATACTTAACGGCCTTTGCAATCCGCATGCATAACCAGCGGAAGAATCCTGCATTTCCCATTCCTTCTACCATGATCATCATACCGGCGATGAAGATAATGGTTTCCCAGTTGATTCCTGCAGAGGCCTCGCCACCCTGTCCTGCCGGATACCAGAAACTTAATGTAAAAATCGCACGAAGATTCAGTGTCTCCCAAATTGCCGCCGGACTGTGCATTACTAATCCAAATACAAGAACCAGCACCAGAAGACCACATACCAGTGTTACGATGTGACGCTCGATCTTTTCTGTCACGATCAGCGCAAACATTGCCACAAAGATGATTACTGCTAATATCTGAGCCATTTTACTCCTCCTTCTTTACATAAAAAATACCACTCCGTTGCCATAAACTTCTTTGTTCATGGTAAGTGGTTGTCTTTATGTTTTCTTAATATAATTTTAATATCTTGTTAAGACTTATCTTTTCTAACATATATTGACTGTCTTTGTCAAGCAGTAATCACATATAATAGGTAACTTTTACAAAATTTTTACACCTGAAAAAAATAAGAGCTTCATATAAATCCGGAAATGATGTATGATAAAAAAGCAATAATTCTGTTGCGGAACAATTTCTATTTACGAGGAGTTTTGAATGAAACGTTTTCTTACTTTCCTGCTTGTGCTTGGATTGTTAATTTCATATTCTGCAACGGCTCTGGCTGCCCCTTCTGTCACTGCCGATTATAACGAGGAAGCGGAAGCGCGCAAATCCCTTCCGGTTCAGACCAACGAAATCGCCAACTGGCCAACCGGCCCGGATCTTGGTGCAGAGGCAGCTTATCTGTTAGAGGCCAACACCGGTACGGTTCTTTATGCCAAGAATATGGATGAAAAGCTTTACCCTGCAAGTACCACCAAGATTCTTACCTGCCTGATTGCTGTTGAGAACTGCTCCATGGACGAGGTCATCACCTTTTCCCATGATGCCGTATTCAGTCTTGAATCCGGAAGCTCCAACATTGGCATTGATCCCGGACAATCCATGACCCTGCGTGAATGTCTGTACGGAATTCTTGTCGGATCCGCGAATGAAGTCGCAAATGCAGTTGCCGAGCACATCGCAGGCTCTATTGATGCCTTTGCCGACATGATGAACGAAAAGGCTGCAGAGCTTGGCTGTACGAATTCCCATTTCGTGAACCCACACGGTCTGCATGACGAAAACCACTACACCACCGCACATGACTTAGCCCTGATCGCCAAAGCCTTTTTCCAGAATGAACAGCTTGCAAAGATTGGCAATACCGGTAATTATCATTTTGAAGCAACCAAAACCCAGCCGGATGATTTCTATATCCGTAATAAGCACCAGCTCATTTCCGGAGAAATTGCTTATGAAGGAATTAAGGGTGGTAAAACCGGATACACCGAACAGGCCAGACAGACCCTTGTCACCTGCGCAGAAAGAAATGATATGCGCCTGATTTGTGTCATCCTGAAGGAAGAGTCGCCGAATCAGTTTTATGATACCGTAAAACTGTTTGATTATGGATTTACGAATTTTGCTCCTGTGAACATTGCAGAAAATGAAACAAAGTACTCGATTAAAAGCTCCAGCTTTTTTCATAATTCCACGGATATTTTAGGAAATTCCACGCAGCTTCTTGGATTAAATGAAAGCAGCTATCTGATCCTGCCAAAAACGATTACTTTTGATGATCTGGATTCGGAAGTTTCGTATGATACGGATAATGATCAGGAAATAGCCATCATTAATTACAGCTATCACGGTGCTTATTTAGGATCAGCCACGGTAGATTTATTAAGCACAGAAGGCTATAGCGGTGCACCGGCAAAACGGATTTTCTTCTCGTTATGTCCCGTGGAACTGTTGGATAAAACCATTATCATCAATGTATTTTATTTAATGATCTGGATTATTGCTCTTGCCCTGCTTGTGATCCTCATCAGCTTTATTCATTCCGTGTTCATCAATTACAATCTGTTTGATGATATGAAACGGAAGCATTACAGGAGACGGACCCGGAAATCAAACAGAGGACCTCATTTTTAGGTCCTCTGTTTTTATCATACCAATTTCTGTCTTGACTTTTACTTACTCTTCTTATGATGTTCCTTCGCCGTTTCTCTTTTCTCCACAAGCTGGTCACTCTCTTCGCTCGTAATAAACTTCGAGGTTTTCACCACATAAATTTTGTCATCCTCCGACCTGCGGATCCGGATCTTGGACTTCATCAGACCATGCACCGGACATTCGGAAACGCTGTAATAATGCTTCCCGTTTGGTGTAAACCAGCGGATTTTCTTTCGCAGATTCTTATGACAAAGATAACATTTCGTGCTGATGACCTCATGATCTGCCAGAGCCTCCTGCTTATCTTCAAACTCCCGGGAAATATACTTCATATAATCCGGAAACAGCACATGAATCTCTTCTTCATGGGTTTTCGGAAGAATATAGGTATCGAATGAATAATTAACCCGGATCTCCGGCTCAATCTTCGCAAGGATTCTGGCGGTATAATACGCATCACTGAACGCACGGTGAAACGGAATATCCTTCTCAATATGAAGAAAATCAATGGCGAATTCAAGGCTCCGGCGCAGCTTACGATCCTCATACCGGATACTGAACAGCTTCTGTACATCTAAGAAACGGATCGGTGCAGAGGCTAACGGATCCATATGATAGTACTTCATATTCCGCTGCAGTTCAAACAAATCCAACGGTCCCCATGTACAGAAAATATAATCTTCTCCGCACCAGTCAAGGAACTCCTGCATAACCTCAGGAAAAGGACGGCCCTTTTGCAGATCCTTCATATGAAGATGAATAATCTTACTGGTGATATGATGCATATGCTGATAAACCCGGGGTTTCACAAGCTGATTGAATTCATCAATCATTTCATCCCTGTTATTCAGTTTAATTGCTCCAAAGTCAATGATTTCAAAAGGAATCTGTTTTACTTCCTCTTCATCACCGGTATTACTCTGATTCCATTCTAAATCAAGTACAATATAATTCATAGATTCCCCTTATCATATTCACCGGACATCCATTCCGTATGAACTGTAACAATACAAAATCTTTCCGGTTATTTCATGAGGTAACCGGCATTGATTTCCTTTTTCTTCTGTGCTAGACTAACTCCTATGAAAACTACAAATACAAACCAGACTACAAATTCTATCAGTAAAAAATATTTTTGGAAGAAATTCTTTTCTTATTATAAGCCATATAAGAAGCTTTTCTTCTCCGATATGCTGTTTGCCTGCATCGGTGCAGGCGTTACACTCATACTGCCCCTTATTATACGGTATATTACAAGTGATGTCATCTACCGGACTGCAGATGAAGCCCTGCAGCTCATTCTGAAGCTGTCTTTATTAATGCTGGGACTGATTGCTCTTGAATTTTACTGCAATTATTTCATTGCTTATTATGGCCACATCATGGGCGCCAAAATGGAATATGACATGCGAAACGAAATCTTCTCCCATTATCAGAAGCTGTCCTTCAGTTTCTTTGATAACCAGAAGGTCGGACAGCTCATGAGCCGTGTTACCAATGATTTATTTGAAATCAGCGAGCTTTATCATCATGGCCCCGAAGATATTGTTATTTCCATCATTAAGCTGATTGGTTCCTTCAGTATTCTCTTATCCATTCACTGGCAGCTTGCATTGATTGCATTTGCCATTGTACCTATTATGCTTCTTTACGCCTTTTATTTCAATATTAAAATGAAAAAGGCCTTCGTAAAGAATCGTGCACGTATCGCAGATATCAACGCACAGATTGAAGATAATCTGTCAGGAATCCGTGTTGTAAAGTCCTTTGCCAATGAAGATATTGAGCTTTCAAAGTTTAAAAAGGGAAACGACCGCTTTGTGGAAAGCAAAAAAGAAAGCTATCGATATATGGGACTTTATAATTCCGGACTTGGTGCTTTTACCACACTTATTAATGTCATTGTAATTGCATCCGGTGCTTTCTTTATTACCAGATCCATTATTTCCGTTACGGATCTGATTACGTTCCTGCTTTATATTAACAACTTTACAGAACCGATTAAAAAGCTCATCAGCTTTACCGAACAGTTCCAGAATGGTGCCTCCGGATATACCAGATTCCTTGAAATACTTAACGTTTGCCCAGATATTGTGGATCGTCCGAAGGCCATTGAATTAAAAAACGCAAAAGGGGATATTACCTTTCAAAATGTCAGCTTTCAATATGAGGATACCACAGAAGCTGTTCTTTCCCATATTAACCTTCACATCAAAGAAGGCGAATACATTGCACTTGTCGGAACCTCGGGTGTCGGGAAATCCACCTTATGCAGCTTAATCCCCCGGTTTTATGAGGTTACGGAGGGCCAGATTCTGATTGACGGACGGGATGTCCGTGATTTCACAATGCGAAGCCTTCGTAATAATATTGGTATTGTCCAGCAGGATGTATACCTCTTTGCCGGTACAGTAATGGATAATATCCGCTATGGACGTCCGGATGCTTCGGATGAAGAAATTGTCCTGGCTGCCCGTAATGCCAATGCCCATGAGTTTATTATGAACCTTCCGGACGGATATGATACCTATATCGGCCAGCGTGGAATCAAGCTTTCCGGCGGTCAGAAGCAGCGGCTGTCCATTGCCAGGGTTTTCTTAAAGAATCCCCCGATTCTTATTTTTGATGAAGCCACTTCTGCACTCGATAATGAAAGTGAAAAAGTAGTACAGGAATCCCTGGAAAAGCTCGCAAAGAACCGTACCACTCTGGTTATTGCCCATCGATTATCTACCATCCGGAATGCAGAACGTATTCTGGTTCTTACGGAAAATGGCATTGCAGAAAGCGGAAACCATGAAGAACTGCTTGCAAAGAACGGGATCTATGCAGAATTATATAATATGCAATTCAGGAAATAGCTCTGCCCCATTCATAAAAATCGTAGCTATTCAGTCACAAAAAAGCAGGATACATCTTTGTGTACAGACACACAGATATATCCTGCTTTTTATAGTCGAAACTGTTAATTACCACACTCTACGCTGATCCTGTTAAATGTACTCATAATATCCTCTGTGGAAAGTGCCTTCTTATCCTCACCGGACTTATCAATAATCGCCTCTCCCTGATGCATCATGATGAGGCGGTTTCCGTATTCCACCGCATAACGGAGGTTGTGGGTAACCATAATGGTCGTAACCTTCTTTTCCTTCACGATCTGGTCGGTAAGCTCCATAATAAGGTCTGCGGTCTTCGGATCAAGTGCTGCCGTATGCTCATCCAGAATCAGGAACTCAATCGGCGTCATCGTCGACATGAGTAAGGCAAGTGCCTGACGCTGTCCACCGGATAAGGATCCTACCTGTGTATACAGCTTATCCTCCAATCCAAGATTCAGCTTCTTTAAAAGCTCCTTATATTGTTCAATCTTTGCTTTGTTTACCCCTTTTCCAAGGTTATAGGGCTTTCCCTTATTGTCAGCAAGCGACAGATTTTCCAGTATAGTCATGGAAGGACAGGTACCCTTTGACGGATCCTGATATACCCGGCCGATGCTTCTGTGACGCAGGAAATCCTTTTTCCCAACGATGGAAGTTCCATTTACTACAATATCTCCGGAATCAATCGGTATCGTTCCACAGATAATATTGAGCAGGGAAGTTTTACCGGAGCCGTTACTTCCGACTACTGCTACAAAATCCCCATCCGGAATTTCAAGGGAAAAATTCTGGAACAGGCAAAGTTCATTTACGAAGCCCGGATTATAATATTTATGAATATTCTTTAACTCAATCATGCTTCCGTACCTCCCTGTGCAGTCTTCTCTTTACTATCTGCGGTTTCTTTAATCTTCGCGCTTTTGTTGCGATCCATGCTGACTACAAGGATCACAAGGAATAATACTGCGGTAATCAGCTTCAAATCGGTAGAAGGGAGTCCAAGGCGTAACGCTAAAGCGACACATCCCTTATAAATGATGGAACCAATCACAACACTGCTGGTTACCCGCATAAAGGTAATCTTCTTAAATAAGCTTGTTCCGATGATTACACTTGCCAGACCGATGACTACGGTTCCGGTTCCCATGGAAACATCAAAATAACGCTGCTGCTGTGCGTAGACACATCCACCAAGGGAAACCAGTCCGTTCGCAATCGCAAGTCCGACAATCTTTACAAGTCCCTTGTCTACACCGAGGGAAGTAACAATCATATCATTATCTCCTACGGCACGAAGCAGGAATCCCGACTTCGTATGAAGGTAAGCATCCAACAGATACTTTACAATCAGGGTAAAAATAAGAATGATTATAACGGTCTGATACGGCCGCATTGCTTCCGGGAAAATCCTGTTCACAAGGCCATTGTCAAAAATGGTCTCATTGGTATAAATGGGAAGATTGGCACGTCCCGCTATCCTTAAGTTCACCGTATAAAGGGCAGTCATCATAATGATACCGGAAAGCAGATCCCTTACCTTCAGCTTTACATGGATCACACCTGTCAGGATTCCAACAAGAACACCTGCTGCAAAGCTGATGGGAAGTGTAAGCAGCGGATTCATTCCTTTGGAAATCAGGATACAGGTAATCGCTGCTCCCATCGGAAAGCTCCCATCTACCGTCAGATCCGGGAAATCCAGTATCTTATAGGTGATATAAACACCCAACGCCATGATGGCGTAAATCATACCCTGTTCAAATACACTTAATAATAACGACACGTTTCTTCCTCCCAAAACAATCTGTATTCGCTCATTACTCTATGATCATTCTAAGTAATAAGAAAATCATACCATAACAGACCGTGATTACTCTACAATAATTTCATCAAACTTCTCATAAGCAGATGCTACGAAGTCATCATCTAAAGCAAGGCTTACTTTATCTGCTGCAGCCGTATTGACATAAAGGCTTGGCTCGCTGATTACTTCGTAATTCATTTCAGATGCCTTTGCCTCACCCTTTAATACCTTTGCTGCCATATGTCCGGTCTGCTTTCCTAATTCAAAATACTCAAGACCCATGGAAGCAACACAGCCTGCTTTTACCTGCTCTACTTCAGATCCAAATACCGGAATACCGGCATCGGTTGCTTTTGCAATTACGGTCTGAAGAGCAGATACAACCGTGTTATCGGTGAGGTTTGTAATGCAGTCTACCTTTGTTACCAGGTCTGCTGCTGCAAGATCGACATCGGCGATAGTATTGATACCGGAATCCACGATTTCAAATCCATAGCTTCCTGCAGCTTCTTTATACTGTTCAATCGTACTTACGGAGTTAGCTTCACTTGTTGTATACAGAATACCGATCTTCTTTGCATCCGGAAGAATTTCACGGATCATCTTAAGCTGTGCATCAACTGCAAGTGCATCAGAGGTACCGGTAATATTACCAACCGGGCTGCCATCTTCGTTTGCAAGACCTGCACCAACCGGATCAGATACTGCAGTATAAATTACCGGAATGTCCGTATTCATCGTAGAGTTATAAGCGCTCATTGCACTCGGCGTTGCAATAGCACAGATTAAGTTTACCTTCTTGGAAACATAATTATCGGAAATGGTACTTGCTGTTCCGGTGTCAGCCTGTGCATTATCAAATAAAACGGTAAGATTGGTACCTTCTACAATACCCTCCTCCTCAAGTCCTGCCAGAAATCCTTCACGGCAGTTGTCTAAGGAACCATGCTCTGCGAACTGGGAAATACCAATCGTGTAGGCAGCATCGGCTGCTGTGGCATCTTTACTTACCTCTGTATCTTCTGCTGCTTCTGTATCTGCCGTTCCGGTATCTGCTGCCTGCGTTGTTTCTTCTGCTGCAGCTGTGGTATCTGCTGCCGGAGTCTGTGTGGATGTACCACCACATGCGGTAAGTCCTAAAATCATGGTTGCGGAAAGAATTGCTGCTAATAACTGTTTCTTCATAAGTTACTCCTCTCTACGCTCTTTGGCGTTCTCAAAAATAAATGATTTGGTTCTGATAGTTTTGAGACCGGTTTATATACTCACATGCCCGTGCTTCGCACTCTCTGTCTGACTAAAGTCAGACGCATGTTCGTTATTGGTGCAAGAAAAACAAATGTCTCCTTCGGAGCCGCTTGTTTTTCTTTTGCACACAATAAAGAACCGCCTCAAGATAAACTTGAGGCGGTAATAATCAATTAACGCGGTGCCACTCAATTTCGATGAAAGTCTGTTAAATTATAAATGATTTCTTTCATCCTTTCCTCCATGCACTATCATACATGTCGCCATGATAACGGGTGCGAATCCCGCCGGTGCCTACTGTAAGTTCGGACCGTCCTCGAAAGCCCATTCAACAATTGTCCCTATACTGTCTTCCACCATATGACAGCTCTCTGTGATAGTTTCAAAAGCCTACTCCTCTTTCTCTCAGGTTTGAAGCACTATTTATTTGTTGTTACTAACAATAAAACCTTTTGTAGAAATTGTCAACAACTTTTTGAAATAAATACTACGAATAAATACTGACAGCCCGTCTTGGCGGCTTTGTATTACTTAATTGCCGTAAATGCTGACAATACCCAGTCATAGGCACCCGTTGTAACAATGCATCCACAGTATTCACACTTACCGAATGAGGTTCCGGTTAAAGGTGCTCCACAGTTCGGACATACCAGACCCTTTTCTTTATCCTTGGCATCTTTGGTAAGACTGCCTACAGATCTCATAAAGGTCATCTTGTACTGCATGTTCCATCTGGTTGTTTTATCTCCGAACAGGATCTCTCCGGTTGCTTCCTTTACCTGATAATCAATCATGCTGGCTGCCAGATATACATCCAGATATTCATACTTCTCATCCGTATGATAGGACATCAGATAAGATTTGTTTACACTGATTCTCTCTAAATGGTTCACCACACCATCCTGTATTTTCTTCTGAATCTGTTTCTCGGTCTGCTGATACAGATTCTGATGCAGTACTGCACGAACCGGTGTCAGATCACGCTTCTCCCACGCACTCTGGATATCCATATAAACATCGCCTGCAAACGCCAGGAAATCCTGTGCAGTAAATAACGGATCCTTCGCCTTGATCTGCTGACTGATTGATTCTGTCTGATCCGCAGGTGCCGGTGCCGGCGCACGATTCTGAGGTGCTCTCTGTGTCGCTGTTCCCGATGTCTTCTTATTCTTCTTTCTGCTGCTCTCAATAATGGAATAAACAACGATAATCAACCCAATAACAATGGCAATCGGACTAAATTCCCCGCTGCCGCCGTCATCATCATAATCATAGTCATAGCTGTCATAATCACTGTCCCAGCCCGAATCCCAGCTGTCGCTGCTGTCCCAGTCACTGCTGCTGTCATAATCATTGAAATCGCCGAATCCGGCCTTTGCCGTAGTCTGTGTGCTGAATGCCATCACAAGCACCAGCATCATTACTGCCAACAGTCTCCGAAACAGGTTTTGTTTGTTTTTCATCTGCCCTTTCCTTTCTCTCCTTTGTCTGAATTATCCGTTGCCTGAATAATCTGCTCACTATATGTATTAAAGTATGCCTCAGCCGTTAACGGATTTCAAAAATTCTTGCCATAACCGGTTCTTTGAAGCTTACATGAAGCTGCTGATCTTCAGATACTTCATAGGACACATGTTCCTTTAAGCTTTCCTTCGGATAAGCAAGCCTTACTTCCTTTACTGGTTTTCCATCGGTAAGCTTTTCAAGCGGTATATCATACTCAGAGGTCTCTCCATATCTTCTCCATACCGCCAGATAGCTCTTTCCTTCTACCTTCCATCCGGCACATAAAAAGTGATCCAGACTCGTTGCAAAGCCATTCGGCCATACGGGAAGTGCTTTTTTAATATCCTGACGAATGGATTTATAATATTCTATGCCCTCCTTTACCAAAGCATGACGCTTTTTGGAAAGCTGTGCCAGGTGACCGCTCTGGTGGATGCGAAGCAGGAGTGCATTAACCATATTGTAAATCGTCTCTTCCTCATCACCATCCTTAAGCGGATAGGACCAGATTGCTGCCTGCTCCGGAGTAAGTGCCGCTCCGGCATTTGCTGCGATGGTTGCATAGTTGCGGTAGTCCTCCTGATCCGAGGTAGACTGGATACTGTATCTTGCAAGCATTGCATAATCGGTACGCAGACCACCGCTGGAACAGTTTTCAATTACAAGATCAGGATACTTCGCAAATACGCCGTCAAGCCACTTCAGGTATGCTCTTTCATGCTCCAGCATCCCCTGTCCGACACTGTCTGCATAAAGCTCTGTACCAATTCCGGGTTCAATATTATAATCCATCTTGATATAACCGACACCATACTGATTCACCACACGGTCAATGACCTCATTGACATGCTCAATGACTGCCGGATTACGGAAGTCAAGCTGATATCTGCTGCGGTCGTAGACTCTTTTTCCATGGCGGATAAAGAACCAGTCATCCGGAACGCTCTTTGCCTTCTCGCAGTTAATTCCCATAACCTCAAGCTCTAACCATACACCGGGAACCATGCCCTTTTCACGAATATAATTGGTTACTTCCTCGATGCCGTTCGGAAAACGCTCATAGCACTGCTGCCATTCTCCAACACTGTCCCACCATTCGCCGGGCGCATACCAGCCCGCATCAATGACATAATATTCACAGCCCATAGCTGCTGCCGCATCAATCAGCGGAAGCTCCTTTTCGGTTGTCGGATCACCGAACAGACAATTCATATAATCGTTAAAAATAACCGGAAGATTCTCATTATCCTTATTCGGGCGGCGGATCATACGGCGGTACTTCGTAAGCTCGCCCATGGCCGTATCAAAGCATCCTTCCGATACACCGACTGCAACCGGAACTGAGGTAAAGCTTTCGCCGGGCTTTAACTGCTTGAACCAGTGGGACTGTACTTCGGTCGGACCGCTCAGTGCCACATAAAAATGATTGTTGACATCACTGATTTCTGCGTGCCAGGAGCCATTATGCTCAATCTGCCAGAAAAGAGAAGTATCAGCTTCGGAATTTTCAAGATATCCCATCGGCAGGTATTTCTTCGTAGACCAGTTTCCGGTATTGGTCAGCTCAAATGTAACAGAGGTTCTCTGGTATACGGTCGGCTGAGTCTGTCCGAATCCAAGCTCCGGGAAGGTATTCGTCCGGAAATTCATTTCCTTCTGCCATCCGTGACAGGCATAGGTAAGGCTCATCTTATCGTCAGAGCTTAGCTTTCCTTCCTTTTCAATTCCAAGATAATAGAAGGAGGAAAGATACTCTAACGTCTGCGCCTCAGAGCCTTCGTTAATTACTTCATTGTACATGCGGATCACAGAGGTTCCCTGATAAAACTGCCAATAGGTAATTACTTTGGCTCCGGTCATCTCGTCCTTCTGGATAAAGGTAAGCTTACGTCCAGTCTCATTCCGCTCGTCCTTCAGATCCACAAAGGTAAGCAGATAACCGGGTGCGGTTACGATATGCTTGTTTCCATGCTTCTCATAAGGCCGGTTATAGCCGGAAAAGTTCACCTGGACAAGCTGGAAGCCCTCCTTCATAAATAATTCGCTCTCGTTAAGCCCTTCAAACGGTTTGGAAGAAAAATGAAGGAACTTCAACTGATTCTCTTCGGTCACGCCGAAGACAAGATAAATTCCATTTTCTTCGATGTTAATCCATTTCTCAATATGTGCCATACTCTGTCTACCTTAACTGTGTTGATGTACAGTTGTTTCCTTTCTGATGCTTTATCATTAACGCTATTGATGTCAGGTCCAAAAGGTATTTTGCCCCTGACTTGATATCCACGAATTACCCTGTATATATCTGTTGTGTCTTTACGGGATCATATCCGCACGGAAAGGAATGACTGGAAGAGGCTCCTTCAAATGTTCACCGAGCAGCTTCTCCATCCAGACCATATTGTACCAGGTTCCGAACTTATATCCGCACCGATGGAATTCTCCCACCATTGAATAGCCCATTTTCTTGTGAAAACGCACGCTGTCTGCATTCAGATGTTCATCCTCTTCTTCCGGATAAGCGATACAGGCATTCACATTTAAAATATGCTGCTTGCGGAGACATTCCTCCAGCACAGCATATAAAGCCCTGCCAACTCCCATGCGTTTCATATCCTCACGCACATACACAGAGGTCTCGATGCTCCAGTCATAGGCAGCACGTTCTTTAAATGCACCGGCATAGGCATATCCAATCAGCCTGCCCTCGTACTCTGCCACAAGATAGGGATATTTCTGCAGGGTCTTCGTAATACGCACTGCAAATTCTTCCACAGACGGCACCTCATATTCGAAGGTAATTGCCGTATATTCCACGTAAGGTTTATAAATTTCCAGTAATTCCGCAGCATCCTCTATGGCAGCCGCACGGATCCGTAAATAACTCATTTTCCATCTCCTGTTCTTCGTTATTTATTCCGAATCAGCCGATTGTTCATTGCTTTCCATACGACTTAATTCCTGATAAAGTCTTGCCACCGGAAGTCCTACTACATTGCTGTATTCTCCGCGGATTTCCTTGATATAAATCACGCAGCCTCCCTGAATGGCATAAGCTCCGGCCTTGTCCATCGGTTCACCGGTTGCCACATAATTCTCAATCTCTTGCATGCTCATCGGATACATTTCAACCTCTGTATCCTCATAAAACGTATTCCGCTGCATCTGTCCCGACGCATCCTCCCATAAAAGAGTAACACCGGTATAAACATGATGAATCTTTCCACTCAGCTCCTGCAGTATGGAAATAGCATCCTGCTGATCCTTTGGCTTGCCAAGAATCCTACCGTGAATTGCAACAATCGTGTCAGCTCCGAGAACCAGCCTGCCTCTCCGCTCTGCTTCACTTAATTTTGAATATACATCAAAGGCCTTTTGCTGTGATAGCTCCATCACCACATCACATGGCTCTTTCTTCGTTGTAATCTCTTCACATTCACTTTTCACTACCCGGAATGGAATCCCAATCCATTGCAGTAATTCCTTCCGCCGCGGCGAACCCGAAGCCAGAATGATCTCTTCGATCGGATGATTCATTGTTATCCTCCTGGTATCCGTACAGATAACTCACAAGTAATTGATCTTTTTCATATCTATCCAATACAAAATCGTACCTGTTGCGCTATGAAACGAAGCTCTGTATAAGCTGCCTACACTCCTGCAAAGTCATTGCATCTGCATAATTCGAAGTAAAGGTCATCGTTACTGTTCCATCTTCACTGGCTGCAAAATACTGGTAAACGCCATCGGATTCACCTTCCACAATATGAATGGTGCCATAAGAACTGTCCAACGTTCCAATCTCTTCCAACTGATAAGTTTCAAAGTAGGTATCCGTTTCTCCATCAAAGAAACGCTCCAGTTCTTCATCCTGATCTTCATACAGTGTAGCCTGGTACTCTCCGTTATCAAAGTAGCTGAAGTATTCACAGGTATAAGTGCACGAATAACCATCGGGAATTGTATAGTATAATTCATCCGTATTCAGTTCGGTAATGGCTTCTCCGTATTCCGTACGTGCTGCATATCCGGCGATTCCGCTTGCAAGGAAGTCGGAAACAATGCTATTCGTAATATCCAGTGCATTGTCGGTATCCATGGTATACACCGTTAAAAGATAGGTCTGACCTTCACCATCCTCACGAATGAATGAAAGCATAAGCAGATCTTCCATAATGCCGGTAATGTAGATTCCTTCCTCATGGTAATCCACGAAAGGTACTTCCCCGGAATTTTCCTTCATCAATTCGCTCATACTCTCTGCGAACTCAGATGCCGGATAATCTGTGAACACCCCAACTTGCAGAAAGGATTGTGTTCCTTCGAGCTTATAGCCGGACTTCACAAATCCCTCAATGGTAACTTCCGTCAGCTGAAAAGACTTCCCGTTTTCAAAGGTTACAGTTGCTGCATCCTCTGCTTCCGTAATATCCTCTTCCATCTCTTCAAAAAATTCCTCATCATTCAGAATATCTTCGTCCGAAATATTTTCACTCAGAGGTTCTTCTTCAGGAAGTTCAACCTCTTCTATAACCTCTTCCACAATAGCCGGCTCATAATTCTTTGCAAGCTTCAACACCTGACCATAAGCACTGCACCCGGTAGATGCAAGTATCATACTGATTGCAAGTAACATTGCAATAATTTTTCTCTTCATGTTCTCCCCCTCGTTTATGTGCTGTTATCTAATATTAAACATACAACATGTTAACGCTCCGTTCAACCTTTTTCTAGCTCGTAAATCTTTGTTGCAATTTTTTCGCGGAAACGGATATCATGATCCACAATCAACATTGTTGGCCGGTACTGCAAAATCAGCTTTTCAATCTGCATTCTGGAAAATACATCAATATAATTTAATGGCTCATCCCAGATATAAAGGTGTGCCGGTTTTAACAGACTTCCGGCTATCAGTACCTTCTTCTTCTGCCCTTCGGAATAGTCCTCCAGATTCTTCTGAAACTGCACCCGTTCCAGATCGAGCTGTCTTAATATGGAAAGAAACAGACTTTCGTCCAGATCCTGTGCTTTGGCATACGCTTTAAGACTTCCTCTTAAATGGGAAGTGTCCTGATTAATATAGGAAATCACAAGCCCGGATCCAACCTGAAGTATTCCCTCCTGGATCATCCCCTGCTCTCCTAAAATTGCATGAATCAGGCTCGACTTACCGCATCCGTTCTTTCCGTGAAGAAATACCCGTTCTCCCTGCCGGATCTCAAATCCGAAATCCCGGAAGATCCACTTGATCTGATCCGTATGGAATTCTTTCAACGTCTGCACCTGCTCTGGCTTCTGTGATTCTTCCCTTAGATAACCAATCCCATATTCTCTCGCAGAAACTAAGACTTTCTTATAATATTTCAGAGGCATCAGCTTTAAATCAACCGGATTTTCAATGTCCTGCAGAAGCCCCTCCTTTTCCTCGATCTCCCTGGAGATCCGGTTCTGCATCTGCTTCACACGGCTTTGCATCTTCTTAGTCTTGGCACCGATATACGCTCTGGTGCTGATACAGCGGTCATGCTCCTTAACCGGGTTATATCCGATCTTGGTATTCTCATTCTGGTCCGCCCAGTTCCGGGTGCGCAGAGCTGCCTCCTTAAGCTTTCCGATTTCTTTCAGATGCTTCTCATTCTCTGCCTGCGCAAAATGATCCTGCCGTGTCTTATTTTCCCACCAGCTTGAAAAATTTCCGGTCTGAACCTCTATCGTCTTCCGGTTAAGGACAAGTACATGATCAATACAGGCATCCAGCAGATCCCGGTCATGGCTTACTAAAATAAAGCCCTTCTTTCCCTGCAGATAACGCTTCACAACCTCTCTGGACTCCTGATCCAGATGATTCGTCGGCTCATCAATCAGCAGGAACTCATTTTCACCGGAAAACAGCAACGCCAGCATAACCTTCGTGCGTTCTCCGAAGCTCAACGTCTCAAAAGGCCGGTATAAGACCTCTGCATCGATTTCCAGCAGATTCAGCTCACAGATGACCCGCCAGACTTCACAGGCCGGTTTCAGCTCCTCCATGAACTCTGCACAGCTTCGTTTTAACTGACTGTCGTTTACGTTATATGGAAAATACTCAAATACGGTACTTGCCGTAATGGAACCCTGATATTCCTGTTTCCCAAGTAAAAGATTTAAAAATGTGGTTTTCCCCTTTCCGTTTCTTCCAATAAACCCCAGCTTCCAGTTCGTATCAATAGAAAAGGATACATTCTCAAAAACCGGTTCAGAACTACCTTCATAAGTAAAGGTAAGATTCGATACATTAATTTGTGACATAAACATTCCTCCTTCAAAAAGCACCTGTTGCCTGAAGGATCGAATCTTCACACGAATAAATTTTCTTTTATGATGATATGATTATATGACTTTAAATCGTTTGCAAAAGATAGACTCCGCGTACAGATTCCCTACCTTCGACAACATGATGTGCATAACCACAAAGCCATCCCAATGCTTCCTGATTACTTCATTGCTTCTGACAGCTTACCAACCGAACCTGCCGCTGGCAGCTTCTCTGGATGCATTGCAACTCAAAAATGATCCACTGGATCATTTTCTCATATGCATGGCAACTTAAACTTCCTGCTGCATATCATGTTTTCAAAAATAGATCATCGTCGCACTGCGGCCTCCCTCTGCTTACGCAGACATGGTTCTTTGATATAAGACTATGGTAACTGTACACAACTCCATTCGTAAAAACAGGTCCGCTGTATTAGCGGACCCGTCATTTACATAGTTGCTATTACGAATTTATCTTACTACAAAATTACTCAATCGTAAAGGCATTAATTTCAGTTTTCAGACCGTTCATGTTGTCATCCAGAACTCCGGCAGTCTGTGTCAGCTTCTCAACATTGTTCAAAAGCTCTAAGGCCATATCATGAACGAGTGAAGAGCTGCTTGCAGTCTGTTGAATGATCGCGGAAATATTCTCTACGGCATCAAGTGTTTCGTTTCTCTCCACATCCGCAGAAGCGGTACAATCGCCGATCTCCTTTAAGTTCACGAAAAGCTCCTGCATCTGATCATTCATTTCCTTAAAGACCTCTATAACCTGTCCTACTGCTTCCTGCTGGAACGCAACCATCTCTTCTGCATTCTTCGCACTCTCTACGGTAGACATCGTCTGTGCGGAAATAATCTCAACCTTATTCTTAATCTCGCCTGCTGCCACACTGGAATCATCTGCCAGATTACGGATTTCCTGTGCTACAACAGCAAATCCTCTTCCGGCTTCTCCTGCTCTTGCTGCTTCAATGGAAGCATTTAAGGAAAGGAGATTCGTCTGCTTGGAAATCTGGTTAATGGTCTGTGCAAATCCATTAATCGTTTCGGATTCCTTCTTCAACAGGCTGATGCTTTCACCAACCTTATTCGTAATATCTGAAGTTTCCTTCGCTCTCGTGGAAAGCACTTCCACGATTTCGGTACCCTTCCTGATCATGTTTTCCGTTTTATCACTGAGCTGCTCTGCCTTTTCCACCATGTCACTGATGGCCTTCATCTTCTCAGACAGCTCATTGGTCTTAATTACACATTCTTCGGCATGCTCTGCCTGTTTCGTCATACCAATACTGATTTCATCAATTGCCTTGGTGATATCAGAAGAATAATTGTTGATGCTGCTTGATACATTATGTACATCATCGGAAGAGGCCTCCAGCTGGGCAGCTGTTCCGGACAATCTCATAACAAGCTTCTTGTTGTTACGAACCATGTTCGTTGCCGTCTTCGCAAGAGACTGGAATTCATCACGTCCCTTTGCATCTACCTGAACGGTCAGGTCACCTTCTGCCACCTGGTTCAGACGCTTGGAAATTCTTCTCATGTTTCTTAATATTCCCTGAGCAATTATGGTACCAATCAGCAGGGAAATGATACATGCAATAATAACAAAAGCAATGGTAATATTTTTAATCTTCTCTGCCTGTCCGGTTACTACACTGGAAGGAATCAAAGAACAGAAGGAAATTCCGGTAGCTTCGCTGCGGCTGTAAATATAGAGATAATGCTTTCCATTGTATCTTACTTCCATATTTCCGGCCATTTCATCGCTGCCGGAGCTTTCAACATAAAAGTCCTGACCGGGGAAAACAGATTCATCAAGGAAAACAACCTTGTCCTCATCATCTCTGGTGCAGACAATCTCTTTTCCTTCATCTGTTACAAATCCGATAATACTTCCGGTTCCTAAATCCATACCGCTTAACAGATCACGAACTGCATCACTGTTTACATCAATTACAATATATCCCATCTTCTGACTTGACTGCAGAGCATAGGAAACAAAATAATCATCGCTGTTCGTACCAAATGTTTCATCAATTATATCATGATGGCTGATCCACTTTTTGATACTCGATGCATCCGGTGACATTTCCTGAATTTCTGAAAGGAGATCCTTATAAAAACCATCAATCTTGTCAGACGTTTTCGTTGTCAGGCAGTTATTACCCGGCATGGTAATTATATGGATGTCATTGATAAAAGAATCCGCTGTCTGTGATGCCGCCAGCTTTACTCTGGTGTCACTGTAATAGTTTGCCTTTTCAATCGCGGTCTTACCCATCAGTCCAAGAAAATACTTCTCAAGATCACCATCAAAAGCATACTGCATGGCTTCCGACTTAATACCGGAGCAGCTTACATCCATATAGTCTGTTGCCATGTTTGCTGTCTGTTGGGTAGATTCCATGTATTTCTCACTCAATCCATCCTCTGCATAGCGGTATGAAACAAAACCTACGACAACCATAAAAACAATCGGAACCAGGAAACACAGATATATTTTACTCCGCAGACCAAAGATACCAAACTTCAGATTGGAGTCCTTCTTCTGTTTCACCGTGTCCTTAACATCCTCACGGACTTCATTCTGAGCCTTCTTAAGATCTTTCTTAACCTTCCTGCCCCTCTCCTTCACTTCGGTAAGACCCACTTCCATCTGCTGTTTTCTTTCTTTTTTCTTCCTTCTGAACTTTGAAAAATCCAAGCCCTTTTTCTTCTTTGTGTTTTCAGAAGGAATGTCTTCAGAGGGTGACATTGCCTCAACCTCATTTACTGTCTCATTTATTTCCGTATCTGATGAGACTTTCTTCAGATTGAAAAACTTTTTGTCTTTCGCATCTTTTTTCATCACGTGTAACCTCCCTTCAAAGCAAACCCGATGTTGAATATCATTATAGGAGATTTTCACAAGTTTTACAACCGTAATCGGACAGTTTTCGTATATGTTTTCGAAAATTTTCGAATAAAACATGTTTTAATTGATCTTTTAAGCAATTTTAGCTACGTATCATATTCTATTAGTGCAAATATACACAAAATATTTCATTCCATACCTCCAGAAAATTGAATAAATTACGTAACTATTCAGATCTCATTCGTAAAACCGCTGCTAACGCAGCTCAAGTTTTACTCATTGAGGTTACTTTGCCATATAAAATTGCTGTTCTGTATGAATGCAAGCATTCACAGAAAGCAATTTTGCATGGCTCTGAATAGTTACTAAATTACAATTATTACAGAACGGTATTTATTAAACAGTTCTTGTCCATACCTGCATTTCGTTTTCACCACGGTTCGCCCAGGTATAATAAGGAACGTAAACCAGCTCGATCGATTCCTTTTCCGGAACATAATATTCAGCATACAGAGCCGACTGACCGCCATCCGGATCTGAAGAATCCTGTATTACACGCTGTCCCTGTGCCTTTAAGGCAATAACCTCTTCCTCCTGAATCTTCATATTAAAAGGAACTGGCTGCTTCGTGGGATCTACCGAAAGCAGATGCAGGTCTGCGCCGTTGTCCCTTTCTTCCAGACAATACACAATGGGTCCTCTCTGTAATGCCACCTTACCGGCATCCTCGCGTACTGCAGGATTTGCCACAATCCACTGCGGCTCCATCGGGAAATCCAGAGTAATTGTTTCTTCTTCCTGATCAAACCCGCTGATATACAGATAGCCATCTTTCCTTTCGATTCTCTTGAAATCCACCACTGATGCGTCCGCATCTTTATCCGTCAAGCCATGAAGGGTCTGTCCATCATACTGTAAAGTAAACGAATCACACCAGCCGGGAACCCGTAATGCCAGTTTGAAATCTGTTCCCTTTGCCCGGACTGTAATTTTTAATTTACCATTCCAGGGAAATCCGGACTGAATCTGTACATCCACATCCTGATCTTTTATTTTCTTTGTCAGAATACTTCCCATATAAAGATGTACGAAAAGAGTATCTTCATTTTCCGTATACGCATAAGAGCCGATGGAGCTCAATAACCGTGCAATGTTCGGAGGACAGCAGGCACAGCCAAACCATTTCTGTCTTACCGGCTTCACATGAAATTTCCGCTCATCCTTATGGCAGCTTTCCGGATTGACCTCAAGAGGATTCACATAAAAGAAGCTCTTACCATCCAGTGCCATGCCGCTTAAAATTCCGTTATACAGGGCACGCTCCATAACATCCGCATATTTTGCTTTCGGTGTAATTTCCAACATTCTTCTTGCAAAGAAAACAAGCCCGATGGATGCACAGGTTTCCGCATAGGCCGTATCGTTTGGCAGGTCAAACGGGAAGGAAAAGGCTTCTCCGATATGAGTCCCTCCAATGCCACCGGTTACGTACATTTTCTGATTGGTAATATTATCCCACAGTGTTTCACAGGCCTTATAGAGTGACTCATCTCCTGTAATTCTCGCAATATCAGCCATTCCGGAATACAGGTACACGGCACGAACCGCATGTCCTACTGCCTCGTCCTGTTGACGAACCGGTAAATGTGCCTGATGATACTGATAGCGCAATTCATTCTTTTCTTTCTCCGTAAGCTTCAGGTTCTGTTCGATATCAAAGTAATACGGCTTTGTCCCCCGCTGATTAATGAAAAACTCACTTAGCTGAAGGTAACGTTCCTCACCGGTTACTTCATACAGGCGCACCAGTGCCATCTCTGCAATTTCATGTCCCGGATATCCCTTGCATTTTCCTTCTTCCTCACCAAAATAATTGGCAATATAATCCGCAAAGCGTTCTACTGCCTTTAACAGCTTATCCTTACCGGTTGCCTGATAGTAAGCAACTGCTCCTTCTGTCAGATGACCAAAGCAGTAAAGCTCATGATTGTCCTTCAGGTTAGTAAAAATCTTGTCCTTGCCATTAATAATATAGTAAGTATCCAGATATCCGTCATCCTGCTGCGCCGCACAGACAATATCAATCGCCCCGTCTGCAATTTTCTCAAGCTCCGGATCCGGATACTGTGTCAGGGAATAAGCAACCGCTTCAATCCATTTTGAAAAATCACTGTCCTGAAAGACAAACCCATAAAACTTGTCTTCCAGATGTTCCGGATCCTCCGGAAGTGCTTCAAAACCGCGGAAGGTATATTTCGGTTCTTCATACGCCTTTCCTAACCGGTGTTTTTCCTGATTCATTTTACCTGCAATCTTAAAGTTTCGCATACAATAGCTGGGTGCTGCATCCTTTACCCTGTCATTTAATGCCTCCCACTGATAAGGAATCACCTCTTTCCTTACAAGCTCCATCTCCTTTTTCCAAAAGGAATCGGTGATTTTCAGGCTTTTTAAGTCCAACGGCGTGTTTATTTTATTCATATGCATTTCCTTTCTCTTTACATCAACAGTTTATTATAGTTGTTTCATCCACATCATGATACAGAAATTCCCGAAAACAGGCACTTCCTCCTGTTTCCTTCACAGCATAACAGAACAGACCAAACCGGCATCCCGTAAAATGATCCAGCTTAAAGTACAACTTATGCACGGATCCGATAGGCAGCCAGTCACCGTTATTAACCCGGCAGTAACAACGCACTTCATCCTTCATGTTGCGGAAATCTGCTTCAAGACGAAAATCAATCTGATGAGATCCCACAACAATTCCATCTGTGACATTCAATATGCCGTCTTCTCTTTTATCCAGCATAAGGACTTCATATTTTCCCTGACGCTTGGTAATGCCAACTGCGGCATAACAGCCCTGCAGGGCACACAGGCCTGCAATATCGCCCTCCTTCAGTTCAGAAGCGTCAACGGTTACTTCTGCTGCGCAGGAGGGATAACTCATCCGCTGTGTAATGGTGTTTACAGCCTGTGTAAGCTCTGTACAGACTTCCCTTGTTGTAATAGTATAGGTTCCCTGCAGCGGATCCAGACAATAGTACAATGGATCCGGATCATGATTAAACTGCCAGCGTGGGAGCAGCCCGTTATGAAAATCATCACTTCCCACTAACGGCTGATAGGTATAATCCGGTCTGGTGCTGCAAACCTCTATTTCTTCCGGCACATGTCCGTTCTGACCGAAAACCGGAAAATGATCCGTCCAGGTAACCGGAATCAGGACTGGAATCCGTCCAACTGCTCCGAAATCCTGAAACAGTACCGCATACCATTTTCCATCCGGTGTATCCACGATTCCTCCCTGTGCCACGCCCTGCCCGCAATATCCACGGTCATCACAAAGCACATCTGCACCTGTAAATTCTCCTTCCAGGGAATCACTGTAAAAACATGCTTCCGTCCTCATCCAACGGTCTCTCATGGAATGAATCAGGAAAATATAATAATAGCCATCTATTTTATAAATATGGGAACCCTCATAGCCAAGCTTTGGATTCCTGTGATCACTGATCAGCAGACGATGTAATCCGTCCTTCTTCGGTGCAGTCAGGTTCTCATTCAATTCGGTAATCCAGATTTCATCATTTCCATATACAATATAGTTTCTGCCATCCTCATCAAATAATAAAGAGCAGTCATGATAAAAACCCTCTATCAGCTGCTTTTTCCATGGGCCGGATACTTTCTCTGAGGTATACAGATAAGTCTTGTGGGTATCATTCGCCACAAAACAGACATAAAACCGGTCTTCATGATAGCGTAGGGAAGCTGCCCACATACCCTGTCCATAAATATTCTGACCGTTTCGTAACTGCTGGGAATCTGTATGATCGAGCGTCTCATAAACATAAGTTACATGCTCCCAGTGCATCAGGTCAAAGGATTGCAGGATCTCACAGCCCGGCATAAAATGCATGGTTGTGGATACCATATAATAGGTGTCTCCCACCCGGATCACATCCGGATCCGGATAGTCTAATCTTGTAATGGGATTTACATTCATTATCTGTTCCTTTCTGTTTTTATCTCTGCTATTTTTCTTCGTTCTGTTTCTTTTTACTATTTTACTTTTACTTCTTTTCAGGCTGCTTTTTTCAACTCCTCCCTGCTCTTCTCTGTCCCATTTCACTATTGATAATATCACAATCTCACAGTAAAATATAATAACTGATATCTGTCCGGTGCCATACCATTCATCAGAAGTTGCCGGATTGCACAGACTTACCGGAATTAACAAAAGGAGACTAAAATCAGCATGAAAGAAAATCGCAAACTACTAAAAGAAGTCCTTAAAGAAATCCGCCACGATATGACCGATGAGGAGGTTCTGAATCTGCTTGCTGACAGTAAGATTTCAGAAAATACCTCACGGGCAGCGGAGAAATATACCATCGGCCAACGGGCAGCGGATGCCATCGCCAGGTTTGCTGGCAGCTGGGCATTTATCTTTGCTTTTACCGGGGTTCTGATCTTATGGATGGTTATCAATACCCTGCTTGCAGCCAAAGCCTTTGATCCGTTTCCATTTATTCTGTTAAATCTCGTCCTCTCCTGTGTAGCTGCTATCCAGGCTCCGCTTATTATGATGAGTCAGAACCGGCAGGAGGAAAAGGATCGCCGTCGTGCTGAAAATGATTATAAGGTCAATCTCAAAACCGAAATCATGATTGAAGATCTCTATGATAAGGTAAACGCCATACTTGCAAAGCAAAATGCACTTGAAAAGCAGCTGCAGGGAAAGAATACACCTAAGTCCAGTGTATAAAATCACTCAAAAATGATCCACTGGATCATTTTCTCACATGTATGGCAACGAAAGAACTGGCAGCCTGTAAAATGATCCGCCTCTGGTAAGACTAATCACAAAACCAGGCTGTCAGTTCCCTTATCTGTCCTGCAATAACTGCATAATTCTTCAGTTTCGTATAAGATCGAAATGATATGCCCTAGCACCATGACTCTTTAATGATACACTAAGGCTCTTTGGCTCTTCCACGTGCTCTCCGCTCCAAAGCTCCGTTCCATTTACTCCATCATAAATCTCCAGATCGGCAAGCGGTATGGAAATATTACTGTCCTCATCACCCAGATTAAATACTGCAACATAGCATCCGCCTCTTGCATCTGTAGCTATCCATAATGCATGTTCTATGCCATCCACTTCACGTCTCCACACCTGATGCGAATGCCGTGCATTTGCATGCATGGCAAGTATTTCAGAATTGGTTACCAGATTCATAGTGAATTCGTCAAACCCTGTCAGCTCTCCTCCCAGCATCAAAGGAGAACG
>Ga0129312_1000527_pt1 | contig 31072 bp, 26 predicted proteins | sample O827metagenome_FD_94434 | JGI IMG/M metagenome (GOLD analysis project Ga0129312, IMG submission 94434) | Orangutan group fecal microbial communities from Wisconsin, USA - O827 metagenome | ecosystem: Host-associated > Mammals > Digestive system > Large intestine > Fecal | place: USA: Wisconsin... | reverse complement strand
TGAACTTTCCGACAATGCGTGGTGCTGTGTGCGCCCGTCCGGAACGGAGCCGAAGATCAAATACTACTTTGGCGTAAAGGGGACTTCCCTTGCAGACGCGGATGCAAAGCTTGCGGCATTGAAAGAAGATTTGTTAAAATAAAAGAAAACAAAAAAGAATTATTTAGCAAAAAGCAGCATGGATTGGAAGCGCAGCTGACAATCCATGCTGTTTTTTGACGTTTTCCCGCATTTCTACTGTGGTGTTTGAAGGATACCGGAATTGAAAAACGCAGGTGCCTGTGTTATGCTTTAATAAACGATTACAAACGACGGGAAAAGAAAAAAGAACACAGAGGAAAACTGCGATGTATCAGTATGGAAATTTGTCGGACTTTGAATTTGAACTGTTGTGCCGGGATATCATGGAGCGGAAGCTTGGCTGTCCGCTGCGCTGTTTTGCGCCCGGCAGGGACGGCGGCGTGGATATTACGGAGACGAGGTTATCGGGATGTCATATGGTGCAGGTAAAACACTATATTGACAGTTCCTACAGCACACTGCTCTCCAGCTTAAAGAAAGAACTCCCGAAGGTAAAACAGAAACAGCCGAAACACTATTATGTGTGCTGCGGAAAAAAGCTGACGGCACAGAATATTTCCGAGATTTATCAGCTTTTTTCGGGTTATATGGACGATGCGGAAGCGGTTGTGGATCTGATGGAGATTGACAGTTTCCTGCATAAAAAAGAGAACGCGGATATTCTGGAACGGCATTATAAGCTGTGGCTGGAATCGACCAATGTTTTAGAACGGCTTGGCAATCAGGATATCGCGATCGACTGTGATGCCTTTTTCTATCAGATTGAAAAGGAGCAGAAGCTTTTTGTGAAGACAAAGTATTACGAGGAAGGCAGACAGATTTTGGAAAAAGAGCATATGTTGATGCTGTTGGGCGATCCGGGAGTGGGAAAGACCATGTTGACCAAGATGCTCGCATTAACTTTTGCGGCGGAAGGATACCGTATTCGCTATACGACAAACGGCGAGCTGTCGGATTTAAAGCGTGCGCTCTCCACCGACAGGGAGAGGAAGGAACTGATTGTTCTTGATGACTGCCTGGGACAGCATTATTTTAAAATGCAGGAGACGAAAGAAAATGAACTGCTGGCGCTGGTCAAGTATATCATGCGCAACCCGGCCAAACTTCTGATTATGAATTCCCGTGTTACGATTTTTCACGAAGCAAAGGAACGATCGTGTGATTTCCGGTATTTTATGGAGGATGAGAATATAAAAATCCGCAAGATAGAGATGAATGGGCTGGATGAGGAAGAAAAGGGCAGGATTTTCTATAATCACCTGTATTTTGCGGAGATTCCGAAGGAATATTACCGGAATGTTTATGAGGACAGACGTTATCGGGCAATAGTCAGGCATGTAAATTACACGCCACGGTTGATTGAGTTTGTCACCAAAAAGAAAAATTACGAGCAGGCTGCACCAGATCATTATGCGGCGTTTATTATGGACTGTCTCGAAAATCCCAGAGAACTATGGAAGGATGAATTTACGAGAAAGCTTGGACCGGAGGATCGGGCGTTGCTGTTGACGTTGTATTCTCTGACTGATACGAGTGTGGAGGAACCGGTTCTTGTGGCAGCATTTTTGAAACGCCTTTCTGGCCTGGAAGGGATGGATACCACCAGAAATCTATATGATGAGGCGCTGAGACGGTTGACAGATTCCATGGTGCAGATGATAGAACAGAACGGCAGAAAGCGGATTGGCGTATGCAACCCATCAATCAATGATTTTTTGAAAAATTATATCCGGGAGAATCCGATGGAGCAGGCAAATATGCCGGCATATGCGACAGAGTATGTGCAGCTGGAGCGGATCTGCCCTGGCTGCGTGGAAGAACTTGTCCGGAATGGGCGGATTTACCAGTATCATTTTCGCATGTTGGAAGCAAAGCGCGGTAAAATTCTTGGAGTTATTTGCGATAACAGCATACGGGATATGTGTCATATGGAGTTCGTGCAGGCATTCCTGGAGGAACCGGGGAGCTGCTACACCAAAAAAGGAGATAGAAGCGAAGAAATCCTGTTCGCTTTGCTGCAGGAAAAAATGGACGTGTTCTATCATACAAGAGCGAAACTGAATCAGGAGACGCTGGAAGATTTTCTGATGGAACGGGGGCTGTGGGAGTATCAGACGATTGCGCGGGAGGCGAAAAAAACTGGTGGGGAATGGCTGTTTACAAAATACCGGAAAAGTTTTGTGCGGGGATTACAAAATGCTGTTGAAACGTATGCCAGGGACGTGGATCAGTCGGACTATTATGATGGATATGATGTGAATACAGCGATAGAGGAGAGTACTTTTTATAATGGTGAAGCTCTGGAATGTGATTTTTCAAGTGTAGCATTGGAGTGGGAGGAATACATCCGCGAAGACATTTATAATGAGATCATGGGGATCGTAAATAAATTTCCGGTCGAGATTGCCGCACAGATTGTGTATGACCCCAGGGATGCGGATATCAGTACCAGTTTGATTGAGTCTTATCTGGAAGACTGGACGAAGCCGGATGACTACGACGATGATCCTGGAAGGCTTGTGCCGGGCAGAAATGAAGCTGCCGGTGGTGGGGGAATGCTGGATGTGATTTTTCGGGGAAAAAGGTAGCCTGGTAGCCGGCTTTAATGGGAAAGGGAAGCACTTTGTGCCGGAAATGTGAGGAATTTATGGAAAATAAAAACTCTTGCAAAGAAAATTTTGAAATGGCAAAAACAGAGCTGCAGGACATGGAAGCTATTGCAGATTTTTTCTCAAATCCGATGATAAAAAGCGGAATGGAGATGCTGGGTGAGATTCCGGGGATCGGCAGTCTGGCAAAGAATCTTCTGGAACAGGAGGTTGCCGGGTTTCAGAAAAGGAAACGGGAAGAATTCCTAAGTTATATTACAGAGTCGGGGGAGCTGATTGTAAAAAGTGACGTGGCAGATGTCCCGTTTCTCATGGAACTGGCGCGCACGCTGGAGGTATTGAACCGGCTGGCAACCAATGAAAAGGTGCTGTATATTGCCAATTTATTTAAACATACATTTTTGCTGGCAGGGGACAGAGACATTGACCTGTATGAGGAGAATCTGAAACGGCTGGAAGAACTGTCCATCAGAGAAATTACAATTCTGGCAAAATTACATCAATATAAATACAACAATGAAGCATTTTATGAAGATATAAGAAAAGATTGCGGGCTCGAAAAGGACGAAGTGAAAAATATTCTGTCCGCTGTCACAAGAACCGGGTTTTGTAAAGAAAAGGTGGGGGCATATCTTGGATATGAAGGAGACGTATATTATACAACGTCACTTTTTGAAAGTTTTTTAAAATGCATCGGGGTATGTGCGGAAGAAACAGAAAATTCGTGATTTCGCCCAATAGACAATCAAATGTAATCCGGTCTATAATACTCCCATAGGCAGGCACTTCCCACAGAGGAGGTACCCGTGTATGGGAGAAAGTTTTCAAAAACTGAATTTGACAAATGCGTACTTGTTTGCGGCAGCCATGCAGGATGAGGAAATCTGCAGAAATGTATTGGAGATTGCTTTGAATAAGCGGATTTCCAGAGTGAAGGCACACGTAGAGCAGGTGTTATTCCTTGACAGCGAGTTTAAGAGTGTACGTTTTGATGTGTATGCGTCGGATGAGGAAGAAGTCAGCTATGACGTCGAGATGCAGAATGACGATACGAAGAATCTGCCGAAGCGATGCCGCTATTATCAGGCGGAGCTGGATGTTACATCTTTACGGCCCGGGGAGGATTATCAGCAGTTAAAGCCAGGCTACATTATTTTTATATGTTCGTTCGATCCGTTTGGAAAGGGAAGATGTCAGTATGTGTTTGAAGAGTACTGCAAGGAAGCGGACATTCCGCTTGGGGATGAGACGCAGAAGATCTTCTTTAATACCAATGGCACAGATACGGAGAATGTGACACCGGAGCTGCTGCATTTGTTTGAGTATCTGAAGCAGAGCACAGAGGAAGTAGCTGTCAGACATCAGGATGAGAAAATTCTTAAAATTCACGAAAGAGTGAAATACCTAAAGCGCGATCGGAAATTGGAGGCAGGCTATATGACAATGGAGGAGTATATCCACCAGGAAGCAGAGCGAAGGGCAAAATTGATGGCAGAGTCAATGGCGGAATCAATGGCAAAGCCGATGGCAGAGTCAATGGCGGAATCGATGGCAGAAACAATGGCAAAGCCGATGGCAGAAACAATGGCAAAGCCGATGGCAGAGTCAATGGCGGAATCGATGGCAGAGTCGATGGCAGAGTCAATGGCAAAGTCGATGGCAAAGCCGATGGCAGAGTCAATGGCAAAGCCGATGGCAGAGTCGATGGCAGAGTCAATGGCAGCATCAAGAGTAGCACAAAACATCCTTGCACTGCTGGAAGATCTTGGAACACTTCCGGATCAAACAAAAGAGCGCATTGCAAAGGAACAGAATGAAGATGTGCTATCTGCGTGGCTTAAGCTTGCAGCACGCGCGGATTCTATTGAAGAGTTTCAGTCTAAAATGTAGAGACAGATCTGTCTCATTCTTAATCGGTAATTTCAACCGATAAAATCTACAAAAATAATTTCGGAATGTGTCTGCCGTATGAAATAGTGTGGCCCAAGAGATGGCAAAACGGTTTCAGCCTTGTATTTTCGGAATGAGTTCGCTATACTTAAAATTGCGTTTAAGCAATACAAGAGTAGAAGAGGAAATGAAGAATGCAGGAGAAACGGGATATTTTTGACCGGATGATGGGGTTGCCAATATTGAACATTTTTGAACCGTTTTATAAAAAGAACAAAGAGATATTACTGTATTTGTTTTTTGGCGGATTGACTTTTATTGTCAGCATTGCTACTTATGCGGTATTTAATGTATCCATGGGGATCAATGAGCTGATTGCCAATGTGATGTCGTGGGTGCTGGCAGTATTGTTTGCGTTTGCGACGAACCGTGTGTGGGTATTTCAGGCACCAACACATACGATCACAGAATTTTTAAAGCAAATGCTCTCATTTTTTGGCGGGCGAGTGGTCACACTGGTGATAGAAGAGATCATTCTGCTGGTATTTATTACCTGGCTGAGCTTTAACAGCATGGTTGTGAAAGTGATTGCACAGGTGATTGTGATCGTGCTTAATTATGTAATCAGTAAGTTTTTTGTTTTTTCAGAAAAAAAATAACCGGCGGGCTGCCGGCTGGAAATTATTGTGGGATATGAGTGCGGGATAGAGAAGGTATATTCTGTATAGGCATAGAATAAGTTGGAAAGGGTACATACAGGGAGATAAAAGGATGTCAAATTACTTGATCGGAGATTATATCAGAGATACCAGACTGCGTAGAGGATATACACAAGAGCAGCTTAGCTTTGGTATCTGCACGACAGCGTCATTGTCCCGGATTGAGACCGGTGCACAGGCACCCGGTAAGCATATTCTTGACGCATTGATGGAACGTCTTGGAATTGGAGATAAAATATTTGATGTGCTGGTGAGCAAGGAAGATATGGTGATCTTTGAGAAAATCCAGGATGTTACGAGGAGCATTGCAAGAGCCGATTATGACCAATTAGAAACACAGATTGAGGCATTGGAGCAGTTGTTAGAGAAAAAGAATCGAAGCAATCTATATTTACAATATTTAACGTTTGCAAAAGGAATGCTAAGATATGGAAGAGGCGGAACGTATGAAGAAGTAGTCAAATTGTTTATGGATGCGATTCATATGACTTTGCCCAATTTTGATGGGGTAACCCCAAATGAAAATAATCTTTTGACATTTCATGAAATTGCAATTATAGACAATATAGCAACAATGTATGCCGAACAGAATATGATGGAGCAGGCACTCAGGTTAGGATATTGGCTGAAGCAATATATGGAGATAAAATTTGTTGACGGAAAAGAAAAGACAGCAAGATATCCGATGATATTATATAATTTATGCAATTGGCTTGGAAATATGGAACGATATGAAGAGGCAAAAGAAATTGCGGAAATTGGAGTGAATTTTTGTATTGAATATGGAAATCTGGTCGCGTTTCCAAGATTACTATTTAATAAGGCGTGTGCATTGGCTGCACTTGGTGATAGGAAAGAGGCGACCAGTATTTTCAAACAATCAGAGGCAATATTTGCGGCTACGAATCAAATGCGTATGGCGAAATTGACTGCCGATTTATGCAAAAAGCATTACGGCATAGAGATTTAGTAGCACTCGTGAAGATCCCCCAAAAAGAAGCATGCATTTACCCCGGCATTTTCTGCAAAGGATGCTGCAACGCCCGGTACGGCGGCTGCGGTGAGAACCAGTGTAAGAGCTGCAATCAGAATCATTTTTTTCATTTGTGAAGTCTCCTTTTTATTTTTTCTTAATAGTAGGAGCACTTACCGACAAAGACCATTCGATCTGACGTAAATTTTTATTTACGTCAGATCGAATGGTCTTTTGGAAAAAATTGGGATAAAATATACACATTTAAGACAAGGCAAGCGGTAAGGTACTATACAAAGAAAGAAGAAAAGGGGAGTAAACGGATGATAGAATGTGTCATGCTGGATACACTGCCGGAGAAGGCGAATTTAATTTTGAATATTTTGTGGGATCGGAATCATCCGATGTCAGTGACGGAGTTGATAGAGGCGCTAAAGGAGGAATTTTCATTGAATTGTGAAAAGGAGGAGGTGCAGGACTACCTGCGGTTCCTGTTGGCTTCCGACTATGCAGAAAAGAAGCGCAAAGGACTGAAGGTGCTGTATGCGGCACTTGGATCGGAGTATACCTTATAAGAGTGGTCGGAACACAGTTGGGATCTGACCTTAGAACAGAATAGAGGCGGCCGTTTTTGACTCTTCCCAGATAAGTGGAATTGTGGTATCATAGAACCAGTTTATGTTAATCTATTTACGTTGGGGATAAGGATGAAGAAGAAATACTATTTGGAGGCGGTGCGCATTACGGCGGTGCTCTTGGTGATGTATAATCACTCGGCACCGTTTATGTCGTTTGCGACACAGCATGGCGTACAGTATGCGGTGTCGTTTTTTCTTTCACTGGTTTGTAAGGCAGCAGTGCCATTGTTCTACATGGTTTCCGGTGCGCTCCTGCTTGGGAAAAATGAAAGCTTTGGGGAACTTGCGCGGAAGAGAATTCTGCGTATTGTGGCGGTGATTGTTATTTTTTCTTTGCTGTATTACCTGAAATTTGCTGTGCGGGGACAGGCATCGGTGTCGCCGATCCGTTTTCTGCTTGGATTGCCGTTTGATGTGGCGTTTCTGCCATACTGGTATCTCTATAGTTATCTTGGAATTCTTGTCAGTCTTCCTTTTTTGCGCCCGCTGGCGCAGAATATGCCGAAAAATGCATTCTGGTATCTGATTGCGCTGCAGATTGTAACGGAGTCCTTGCAGATCACACTCGGCTTTTTCGGATATCATACGCTCTGCGGCTATTTCAGCGTGGCGGGAGTATTGCAGACCACCTTATTTTATCCGGTGATCGGGTTTGGACTGGACCGGTATCTGGAGGAACAGTCGTTTTTCGGATGGAAAAATATATTGCGCAATCTGGCATTTCTTGCAGCTGTGATAATTACATGGCGGCTGGTATACCGGGACTGGGAGACAAATGGAGGCACTTACCGGGAGATGTATCTCGGCGTGTGGATGCCTCTTATCACGCTTGTGATTTTTATCGATTTGAAGCTTTTGTTCCAGAGAGAGGATCTCCCGGAGGGACTGAAGCGATTCCTGTCAACCGTCGGCAGCTGTGTGTTCGGAGTGTATCTTCTTGATGGATTTATCGGGGCGGGTGGCCGCATGGATGTGATTTATCAGAAATTTATGCCGTATATCGGATATCTGCCGGCATTCCTGATTGAGATTTTTGTGCTGTTTTGGCTTCGCGTGGCATTGACATTGGTTATGAAGAAGCTGCCGGTGTTCCGCAGATTATTGTAACATACGAAAGGAAAATAAAATGTTGATTTCACTAATTGTTCCTTGCTACAACGAGCAGGAAGCATTGCCGATTTTTTATGAGGAGTCCACAAAAGTTCTTGCGGGGATGGATTGTGAATATGAGTTTTTGTTTGTCAATGACGGGTCAAAGGATGCGACATTGTCAATCTTAAAGGACTTGGCAGAAAGAGATGAACACGTTACCTACCTTTCCTTTTCGAGGAATTTCGGTAAAGAAGCGGCGATGTATGCCGGGTTTACGAATGCGAAGGGAGATTATGTTGCAGTGATGGATGCGGATATGCAGGATCCGCCGGCACTTCTGCCGCAGATGCTTGCACTTCTTACATCCGGAGAGTACGACAGTGTGGCGACACGCAGGGTGAACCGCGAGGGAGAGCCGCCGATCCGCAGCTGGTTTGCAAGAAAGTTTTACCAGATTATCAACCGGATCTCCGATGCGGATATCGTGGACGGTGCCCGCGATTTCAGGCTGATGAAGCGGGAGATGGTGGATGCGATTGTGGAGATGGGAGAATACAACCGCTTTTCCAAGGGAATCTTTGGATGGATCGGTTTTAGGACATACTGGCTGCCATATGAAAATGTGAACCGTGTGGCGGGAGAGACAAAGTGGAACTTCTGGAAGCTGTTAAAATATGCGATTGACGGCATTATCAATTTTTCACAGGCACCGCTTGCCGTAGCATCCTGGTTCGGCATGGGGATGACGCTGCTTTCTTTTATCGCGGTAATTTTTATCGTGGTGCGCAAGCTGGTGTTCGGAGATCCGGTTACAGGCTGGGCATCGACGGCGTGCATCATCACGTTCATCGGCGGCGTACAGCTTTTCTGTATGGGAATTATGGGGCAGTATATTGCAAAGACTTACATGGAGGTAAAGCAGCGCCCGCACTATATTGTTGCGGAGAGCAACCGCGCCGAAGTGACTCGGATTAAGTAGAAAAAAGGCTTTTACAGCGTCCTGAGATATGGTAGAATGGAATCAGATATATCCGCAGATCTGACTGTAGATATATCCCGGTAGAAAATAAAGATATTGAGAGGTAGACATTAGTGAAGAAGAGAGCAGTTACATTATTGACACTGCTTGCTGTATCCGCCAACCTTATGGCATGCGGAGGAAGCGATGCCACGGAGAGCAGCGCGGAGAATGACGCAGAGCAGATCGAGGCAGAGGTAACAGGGCAGACGGAGAATGCGGACACAGAGGAAGAGGAGGTTCTTCCGGAAGGAAAATACCGCAGTGAGCTGACGAACGAGCTGATTGACGACAGTCTGAAGGATCAGCGCCCGATTGCTGTTATGGTAGACAACGAATCCATTGCACTTCCGCATTATGGCTTGTCACATGCAGATGTGGTATACGAGATGATGAACAGCACGCTGAACGGACGTATCACACGATTCATGGCGCTGTTTAAGGATTATGAGAGTGTGGATCAGATTGGAAGTATCCGCAGTGTCAGACCGACGAACGTGATACTGGCTGCAGAATGGAATGCCATCATCTGTCATGACGGAGGTCCGTTCTATGTGGATGAGTATTTGGATGAGGCATGTTCTGATCATTTCAGCGGAACATTTTCGCGTGTGGATAACGGTAAGTCCAGAGAATATACAGAGTATATTCTTTCCGGGGACATGGACAAGAACTTCTCCAGCTCCGATGTGTCAAAGGACTATACTTCCTATTATGAGGGAGCACATTATCAGTTTGCGAATGAGAACAACCCGGTTGATCTCGGGACATCTTATCCGGATGATGCGATTGATGCGAATATGGTAGATCTTCCATTCCCGCACAACGGATCTTATCTGGAGTACAATGCGGATGATCAGCTTTACTATTATTCCGAGTACGGCAAAGCCCATGTAGATCCAGGCAATGACAACGCACAGCTGTGCTTTAAGAATCTTCTGATTCAGAGCTGCGGCTATACACAGTATGACGAACACGGTTATATGATCTTTGACTGCATCAGCAGTGGTTACGGCTATTACGTCACAAACGGCAAGGCGCTCTATGTATCATGGAAGAAGACCAGCATGACGTCTCCGACACGTTATTATGACGCGCAGGGGAATGAGATTACGATCAATACCGGAAAAACCTACGTTGCATTAGTACCTGTCGATGACTGGGAAGATCTGGTGATTGAATAAGTCGGGTAAAGGATAGAAAGATGGAAGAATTTTTAAGTTTTATAGCGGACATATTGGAAGTAGATAAGAATACACTGACACTGGAGACATCCCAGGATGATGTGGAGACATGGGATTCCCTCATGCAGCTTCGTCTGCTCGGTGAGATCGAGGCAAAATACGGTGTTATGATACCGATGGAGCGGATCTCTACGATCAGGAAGCTGAACGATTTTTATCAATATATAAAGGAATCATAAAATGCGGCTATCAATTTTGTCCAACGTGAATCTGGACATGCTGTCCGGACTTTTAAAAAAAGAGAACGAAGTATTTCAGACAGACGGGTATGGAGAGTGGATCACGTATGCACTTAAAAAGGACGAGCGTCTGGCGGCGTTTGCACCGGAATGTCTGTTTTTACTGCTGGATGGAAATGCCCTGTTAGAAGGGTGCCAAGATATGGGAAGTGTGAAGACGGTCTTAGACCGCTCGGAGCAGTATATAGAGAAGCTGGCGGAGAATTACTCTGCCAGCTATCTTGTCGTATCGACCATTGATGTCCGGCCGGAACATATCGGTGCGGGAGATGCAAGTGATCTGGCACAGGCATCCGGCGCCTATTGGGATACGCTTCTGACCGGGCTGGCGGAGCGGCAGAAAAATATTCACCGTTTTGAACTGCGGCGTCTGATCGAAGATTATGGAAGAAAACAGTTTTATTCCGCAAAATTCTGGTATATGGGTTCCATTCCTTACGATATGAAAGCGCTTCATCTGCTCGCGGAGGAGATGCGGCATGTGATGGCGAGGCTGGTGCGTGTTCCCAAGAAAGTGTTGGTTCTCGATCTGGATAATACCCTCTGGGGTGGTGTGATCGGCGAGGATGGACCGGAAGGAATTGTGCTCGACAGTGCACACGAGGGGGCCATCTATCAGGATACCCAGAAACAGATCAAAAAGATGCAGCAGCAGGGAGTGCTTTTGGCTATCGCGTCCAAGAATAACAGCGAGGATGTGCAGAGTGCATTTCGTGAGAATCCACATATGATCCTGAAGGAATCAGATTTTTCTGCGATCTATGCAGACTGGAATCCAAAGCCCGTCAATATTGGGAAAATAGCGGAGGAATTGAACCTTGGTCTGGACTCGTTTGTCTTTGTGGACGACAATGAGGCGGAGCGCGAAGCGATGCGGATCCAGCAGCCGGAAGTGACAGTCGTGGATTTCCCGACAGACCTTACGACGCTGCCGGCGGTGATGGCAGAAGTCTATGAGAACTATTTCTTCACATGGCATCTGACAGACGAAGACAAGGCAAAGACCATGCAGTATCAGCAGGAACGCGAGCGAAGAAAAGAACGTGAGAGCGCGGTATCCTATGAAGATTACCTTCGGTCGCTGCAGACGACGATCCGGCTGGCACCGGTAAACGACAATACCAGGGAGCGCGCCGTGCAGCTGATGAACAAGACGAATCAGTTTAATACCTGTACACTGCGGATGGATGAACTGGCACTGGAGCATTACCTTGGCGAGGAGGGAGGTCATCTGCTGATGGCGGAAGTCTCCGACAAGTATGGAAACAGCGGATGGGTGAGTGAATTTTTGTATCATCAGGACGGCGATACGGCAGTGATCGACAATTTTCTTATGAGCTGCCGGGTGATGGGACGCAAAGTCGAAGATGCGATCCTGGACGCCGTACTTAAGAAGCTTCAGGCAGATGGAATCACCAGGGCGACGGCGGCATACAAAAAGACGGCGAAGAACAAGCCGGTTGAGGCGCTGTGGGAGCATCTGGGATTTGCACAGGTCTCCGGGAATGAGGAGCAGAAGCAGTACGAGCGAAAGCTTACCTCGCTTCCTGAGACAGAGCAGATTCATACTGTAGTCTGGGATGTGTGAGATGGTGCCGCGGCGATCACAATAGAAAACAGCGCGTAGGCATTTCGCGCGGCAGAATGGAGAGAGAGATGGCAACAAGTTTTTATTCGGAAGAAGAATTGCAGCAGATGGGATTTGCCCATGTGGGACATGATGTGATGATCAGCCGTAAGGCGAGTATTTACGGTGCTTCCAATATCTGGATCGGCAATCATGTGAGAGTGGATGATTTTTGTGTGCTCAGCGGTAAGATTACATTCGGGAATTATATCCATGTGGCGGTTACCACGACATTGTTCGGCGGAACGGCAGGCATTACATTTGAGGATTATACCGGGATTTCATCGCACTGTGCAGTCTATGCCGCATCGGACGATTACTCGGGAGATTTTATGACGAATCCGACGGTTCCGGAGAAGTTCACGAATGTGATTGAGGAACCGGTTGTGATTAAAAAGTATTCCAACATCGGAGCCGGCTGCATCATTCTGCCGGGTGTTACGATTGCGGAAGGATGCGCACTCTGTGCGATGACGCTGGCGACGAAGGATACGAAGCCGTGGGGAATCTATCTGGGATATCAGTGCATCCGCATCAAGGAGCGAAGCCAGAAGATGCTGGAACTGGATATATCGGAACTGGAAGCCGATTAGGCTTCCACCAGTTCCAGTAATCCGATTTGGAGATGATACAGGAAAGCAACGCGCCTACCACCGAAAGCACATGCGGGAGCGGGCGGGATTGTGAGAAGAAAACGCTTTTGCTGCAACTCCCTGATGTCATCCTCAAAACGGCTGCTTGTATAGCAGATGTGATACGGTGTGTTTCCGCTTTTCTTTAACGTGCCGTCGACCGGCGAAGGAAGTGCGGGATCAAGCGGCGATACCAGCTCGATGCGGTAATCGCCCAGACGACCGAACGAAATAAAAATATTGCGGTCCGTATCGTTTACGACCGGATCAAAAACATAACCGAGCTCTTCAAAAGCCTGTCTGGATGCGTCAATATTTTTGACCGCATATCCAATGTGATCTACATTCATGATGTTCCCTCTTATTCTTTAAAATCAAATACAGCCGCCTACCAGTAGCAGCCGTTATCCAGTTTGTTTGCAAAGCGTTTGCTCGGCGCTTCGGTCTTCGGTGCGCGCACCCAGTATTCATTATAATACTTGCTGTAGGGCGGGTAGTTGTCCCAGCGGGCGCCTTTGATGCCGAACAGAACCTGAAGGGCACCGCCGTACTGGATCGCCTGTTTGCCGGCGCGCTTGAACATGCAGGCAAGATCGAATCCGAAGGTGCTGCAGCTAAGCAGGGCAATGTCAAAGTCAATCTTCATCGCCTCGTCGTAGAGATACTGGAGAGCGTCAAACCAGGTGTCGAAGTCATCGTCCTCCCTGTCTCCGCTGAACCATACGGATTTTAATGTCTTAAGCTCAAAAGAAGGGAGCATTTTCCTGCCCTCATAGATCTTGTCGATCTTCGGGTACTGTTCCCGGATGGTATCCACGAAAGGACTGATGACGAGCACTTTTTTTCCTTCTAACGCCATCGTCCACGGTACATCATAGAGAATCGTCTCGATCTGTTCGAGACGGATCAGGCGGGAATTCTGGCAGTAGGAGCGGATCAGATATTCTTCCATCGGATGATCCTCAAAATATGCCATGATATCGACGTCCCTGCAGTCCTCTTTGGTGAGATTGACCCACCGCGCGATCTCGTCCATGTCCTTGTGGAACAGCGTGTACATGTTGCTCTGATGGAGTCTGTCGTGGTGAAACAGCTGGTATTCGTCAAACAGCTGCATCAGGGTAAACTCGGCGCTTCCGAGACGGCACAGAGCGAACGGCTTGCCGCTTGTGATCATCTCCTTGATCAGATGGTTGGCCTCCTCGTCGGAAGGCGGCATTTTCCCGAGAAACTTTGTGTGCATGATGCTGTACATGCCACCGCGCTTGGCGCGGAACTTATGATGCAGATGTTTTAAGTAATAGCGCAGATATAAGAATCGTTTTTTCATAAAAACCTCATATTAAAGCAAAAATAATTTGTTGTGCGGATCAGTCCATCGAAATAAACCAGTGAACAATCCGCTGGCCCATACGAACAAGCAGCGCACCGCAAGCCTGCAGAAAGGCGGCGATGATGCCGGTCAGCCACGGCTCGATTCTTCCGATTGTCAGCTTGCGCAGCTCATTGCAGACTGCGGCAAGCAGCATGACGAGGAGCACATAGCCGCAGACAACGAAGAACAGATACCACTGGCCGGAAAATGCATTCAGATCCAGATAGCGTCCCAGCAGGCTGCGGATGACCTGATCCAGCACATAGATGGCGAGCACATTGGTCGCCGCACGGTTGATGATCCGGCTCTGCAGCGAGAACTCACGGAAGAGCAACAGCAGCAGAACAGCGGAAAAAATAATAAAGATCGAACAATCCCGCGAAAAAGTGCTGTAGATGACACCTTGATGCAGGGTCAGCGCTCCGTCGGCGCAAAAGATGAGCGCCGTGGATCCTGCAATTCCGAGGAGCAGCCACATTTTGGAACAGTGTCCGGTGTGATAGCGCGCCAGATAGCGTCCCAGCAGATAGATCATCACAAAATGTGCAAGCCCCTTGCCGGCATCCTGCATCACATCGTAGGTCGTGACTGTCGGGATCAGGCTGAAGACGAGCAGCAGTAAAAGAAGCAGTCTGCGAAAATGCGCTCTTTCCAGCCGCTCAGCCACCTGATTGAGAAACGGTGCCAGGATGCACAGAACAAAGTAGCAGGTGATGAACCAGTAGCGTCTCGACAAGACTGGAATGCAGGACTTGATCAGATCCTTGCTGCCGAAACCGCCGAGTGCCACAGTGCCGGCCACCGTGAAGAAGATCACCATCAGGTCTAACCCGATCAGCTTTTTTAAGTCAAAACGTATGCCAAAATAGCCTGAAAGCAGGATGAAACAGGTAACGCCGGTGTTGAACAGGGAGTTGGCAAAGACGTTCGCCAGCATGTTGCCGGGCGAAGCGGCAGTGTCAATTCCTGCAAACGTGTGCATTACCAGGATTCCGAAGATGCAAAGCAGGCGCAGCAGCTCAAAATTGGAAGAACGTTCATGCTTCATGGTGTGATCTCCTGTCAGTTGTTGGAAGCCTTGCTGGCTTTCTCGGCGCGGCGGATTTTGATGCGCTGCTGGAACTTGGTGTTCCCGTGCTTGATGTCCGCAAGATGACCGCGTATGGTGAGCAGATAGGTGTAGAATCTGGCGCCGAAGGCATAATCCTGGTGCTCATAGATTCCTTCCATGAAGATCTTGGTGACGCCTACGAAATGAAGGCATAATAATCCGGTCTTCTGGTGTCCGTCCAGGGTGTAGCAGTAAGGCTTTCCGTCTTCCCAGTGCAGCTTCTTGACGCCGAGACGGCGGTTGAACTCGTACTGTCCTTCCAGATATCCGTCCGGAAGCCCGATCGAGTTGTCGAAGACGCAGTGGTCTGCATCGTCCATCAGAAGATTTAAGAATTCCCCCTCAGGAAGAGTCTTTACCCACAGATAAAGCAGTGACATTTCTGCAACACCGCCGTAGATCTGGTATTTCTGGTGGATATTCCATTTTTCCATCAGGACATCCATGTGGTTCTTGTACATATCGATACAGTAATCCGTGAATTCGATCAGTCCCTGCTTGGTAAAATAGGCAACACCTGCGCAGACCTTCCATTTGTAGCCGTTGCCTTTCCAGAGGACGGCAATGTCCTGCTCCAGAGGAGACTCAGCTGCCATCTTGCAGTGGCGGAACGGCTCGTAAGTGCTGACGTTTGTATAGAGAAGAATATCACTGTCCATAATCACGCAGTTGTCGTATCCATAGCGGTCAAGATATTCCAGAATGAGAAAGAAACGCCGGAAAATGCCTTCCGCCCATGCCTGTGGATAAGGGGAGAGGTTTTTGAAAACACTGTGGAACGCTTTCCATTTGTCTGTGATGAAATCGTTGGCATCGTGCCAGTCGTCGCACCAGTCCTTATTGTACTGGTCGCCTAAAAGTACGACTTTTTCGTTGTACTTTTTTGCCTGTGCGATGCAGTATCTTAAATATTCCTGATTCTTTTTGCCACCTGTCTGCGGTTTTTCACCGGTCTCATGGTGCACAATAACGGGAATGATATCCGACATAATAAGTCTCCTTCTCATATAATATTGGTGAGTCATCAGTATCTTCTATTATATCGTAGCAAAAAAGCGTGTCAAGCAATGATTGCGGATTGCGCCCGTGGTTGACAAGGAATGTGTTTGAATTTATGATAGAATACAGGAAAATAAGGGGGGCTACGCAATGAATGACAGAGTGGTATGCGTAATGTCTGTTGGCGCAGGAAAATATAGAAAACAATACGAACTGGTGCGGGACAATCTGATGGCTTATGCGAAGAAGTGCCATGCGGATTTTCGCTTTATAGACGACTATATTGATAAGGATAAGAAGCGGGATATTTATTCCCAGAAGCTTTTGATACCGGACTATCTGCGGGAATACGAGCAGGTGCTTTTCCTGGATCTGGATATCATCATCTCACCGGATTGCCCGGATATTTTTGCACTTATGCCGGAGAATATCGGACTGATGGCGGAGGTCAATCCGCGCTCGTCCGCGCGCTTCCGCAAGATCTATGCGGACAACGAGCGCATTTTAAACGAGACGGTGGAGGACTATTTTACGTCGCGCGGATTTGCGGCGGCGGATGGTCTGGTCGGCAATATCAACGGGGGCGTGCTGTTGTTCAGGCCGCGCCTTGTTGCTGATCTGTTCCGGGATTACTACATGTCGATGAAGAGCCAGGGCGAGAACACGGCGTTTGAGGAAGCGCCGATGGCGTATTACACCCAGACGAAGGGGCTGTTTCTGGAACTGGATTACCGGTTTAACTGCATGCCGTATTTTGAGATCGGCAATCCGTATGCGGACAGGCTGTATGCACTTCATCAGAACCGGCTGTACGGAAAAGTCGAGCATGTCCTAAGCCGGCTTACAGGAGAAAAGCATATGCTGCTTCTCGGTGCGCACTACAAGCTGATCCGCCGCCTGTTTGACGACGGCGCCTACATCGTGCACTTTGCGGGCGGATACTGGAACACACATTTATATAGGAAGTGTATGAAACATTTGTGGCGCTGAATTTCTTAAGAAATCATTAGAAATGCGCGGAAAATGGCGCAAAGATTGACAAGAAGTTGCATTTTTATTATCATGACAGGGTATCTATTTCTGAAAATGCAGGATAGGACTGCCCCCGCAGAGAACTGCGGGAGAGGAAAGGCGAGAAAATGAGCAGAATATTGGTAACACGTTCTTCCATGCCGGAGTATGAAGAATATATAGAAGAGATTAAGGATATCTGGGACAGCCACTGGCTGACGAATATGGGTGCGAAGCACAATGAACTGGAAAAAGAGCTGGAAAAGTATCTGAAGGTGGATCACGTTTCCCTTTTTTCCAATGGACACATGGCGCTGGAGCTTCTGATTCAGGCACTGCATCTGACGGGGGAAGTCATTACCACGCCGTTTACGTTTGCGTCCACAACACATGCGATTGTGCGGAACGGGCTGACGCCGGTATTCTGTGATGTGAATCCGGAGGACTACACGATGGATGTCTCCAAGATCGAGGCGCTTATCACGGACAAGACCAGCGCGATCATACCGGTGCACGTCTACGGCAATCTCTGTGATGTGGAGGCGATCGAGGCAATTGCCAAGAAGCATCATCTGAAAGTGATTTACGATGCGGCGCATACGTTTGGCGTTACGTACAAGGGACGCGGTGTGGCGACGTTCGGGGATGCGTCCATGTTCAGCTTCCACGCGACGAAGGTGTTCCACACGATTGAGGGCGGCGCTGTATGCTTTAACGGAGAGCAGAACGGACTGAAGGAGGACCTGTACGGTCTTAAGAATTTCGGAATCCGCAATGAGGTCGTTGTGGACGCGGTCGGCGCCAACTCCAAGATGAATGAATTCCAGGCGGCGATGGGACTTTGCAACCTGCGGCATCTGGATGGAGAGATCGAGAAGCGCAGCCGCGTGGTGGCGCGCTACAGAGAGCATTTAAACGGTGTGCCGGGAATCAAGCTGGTACAGCCGCAGAAGGATGTAAAGCCGAACTATGCCTATTTCCCGGTGGTGTTCGATGAGACAGTGCTCGGATACGGCAGGGATGATATTTATGAGATGTTAAAGCAGCATGATATTTTCACCAGAAAATATTTCTATCCGCTGACAAGCGAATTTCAATGTTACAGTGACAGATATGATGCGAAGGATACGCCGGTGGCGCTTGAGACGTCGAAGCGTGTGCTGACACTGCCGCTCTATGCGGATCTGGATCTTTCGGATGTGGACCGCATCTGTGAGCTGATTCTGGGGTATCGGGCATGATTATTGTAAAAATCGGTGACGGCATGGGCAACCAGCTGTTTAATTACGCGTGCGGATATGCGGCGGCGCGGCGGGAGAATGACACGTTAAAGCTGGATACTTCCGAGGCGGACAATTCCACCCTGCGCGATTTTGAACTGGATAAGTTTCATTTGAAGTATGACGCGCGGGAGAGTTTTCCGAACCGGACGGTTTTTCAAAAAATTTACAAACGTCTGCGGAGAGATTTCAAGTACCGCGTCATCAAGGAGCGGGATCTGCATGCGGTGGATCCGAGAGTCTTCCAGAAAAAGAGATTCCGCAACAAATACCTGCACGGTTACTGGCAGCATACGGGTTATTTTGAACCTTATTTAAAAGAGATTACAGATATGATGACGCCTGCGTACGGGCAGAGTGAACTTGTGAAAAAGCTGTGTGCGGAATTTCAGACGACGGACACCTGTGCTGTGCATGTGCGTGGCGGAGATATTGTGGGTCCGGGGAGAGCTTTCTTTGAGCGAGCCTTAGTGCGCATGGAAAAGGAGCGTCCGGGGCTTCGCTATCTTGTGTTTACCAACGACAAGGAGGCGGCGAAGGAAGCGCTCGAGGGAGAACATACAGAGCGGAAGATGACCTATATCTCCGAACTGGGAGCGTTTTCGGATGTCGATGAATTTTTCCTGATGGCGGCGTGCCGTCACCAGATCATATCAAATAGTTCGTATTCCACCTGGGCGGCTTACTTGAATCCGAATCCGGAAAAAGTAGTGATTATGCCGGAATATAAGGGCTGTGAACAGATACGTTTGAAGGAGTGGATTGTTTTATGAGTTTGGTAAAGAGCGTCTTTAAGGTGTTTGATGGAAAGCAGAAGAGAAAGCTGTTTGGTATGGCATTTCTCATTCTGATCAATTCGGGAGTCAGTCTGCTCGGCGTGTCCGTGCTTCTGCCGTTTATCCAGGCGGTGACAGCGCCGGAGGAACTGCTTGCAAACCGCTATGTGGAGGCATTTTACGAGTGGATGGGGATGGAGAATCCCAACGAGCTGATCACGGCGATAGCGATCGGAATTGTCATTGTCTATCTGGCAAAGAATGCGTTTATTATTTTTATGAATAATATGCAGTATCGTTTTTCCTACTACGGGAAAAGGGAGATGCAGGATCGTCTGATGAAGTACTATATCAGCAAGGACTATACGTTTTTTCTGAACCATAACAGTGCGGAGCTGATGCGCGACATCAACAATGATCCGGAGATGTTCTATGCAGCGGTATTAAATATGCTGCAGCTGGCAGCGGAACTCTGCACAAGCACAATTTTAATTATCTTTCTGGTAGTGACAGATCCGATTATCACGCTTGGTGTGGCACTTGCGATGATGCTGATGGTGCTGCTTTTCATGAAAAAGTTAAAGCGCACGCTGGCGCGCTTCGGTGATGAGCGCCGGAAATACAATGCGAACATTATTCAGTGCATGCAGCAGGCATTTGGCGGAATCAAGGAGATCAAGATTGCAAACCGTGAGAGTTATTTTGAGGAAGAGTTCCGCAAGCAGAACGGACTTTACACCTACGTCATCAAGCAGAATGCATTTTTAAGTTCCATCCCGAAGCCGGTGATGGAAGCGTTATGTATTGCGGGTCTGATGATCACGATTGCGGTCCGCATCAATATGACAGAGTCCGATCCGACCCATTTTGTCGGCGTGCTTGCCGTATTTGCGGCTGCGGCGTTTTACCTGCTTCCTTCTGCCAACAAAATGTCGGAATACTTAGCGTCGATCATTCACAACGGCGTCGTGATTCACAAGATCGGCGAGGAGTACACGAAGATCCGCGATCTGGAGATTGATCTTTCCGAGGAGCGCGATTATCCGGCGATGGCACTTGAACGTGAAATCCGCGTCAACGATATGACGTTTACCTATCCGGAGATGGAGGAGCCGGTATTGTCCCATGTGAATGTGACGATTCCAAAGAACAGCTCGGTGGCGTTTATCGGACCGTCCGGAGCGGGCAAGACCACGATGGTGGATCTGATTCTCGGGGTGTTAAAGCCGCAGGAGGGACAGATTACATTGGACGGTGTCGATATCAGCACATCGTACCGCGGATGGCACGATAAGATCGGCTATATTCCGCAGACGATCTACATGCTGGATGATACGATCCGCAACAATATTGCATTTGGAAAAAAAGAAGGAATCAACGACGAGGATGTCTGGGCAGCACTGCGCCAGGCACAGCTCGATGAATTTGTGGAGTCGCTCGAGGAGGGGCTTGACACGGTGATCGGTGAGGCGGGTGTGCGTCTGTCCGGCGGACAGCGTCAGAGAATCGGAATTGCGAGAGCTCTGTACCGCAAGCCGGAGGTGCTGGTGCTCGACGAGGCGACGTCTGCACTGGATACGGAGACAGAGGCGGCGGTTATGCAGGCGATCGACAGTCTGCAGGGTAAGATGACAATGCTCATCATTGCGCACCGCCTGTCGACCATCAAAAACTGCAACATTGTATACAAGGTGGAGAACGGAAGTGTAACTGTTCAGGACGCGCAGTAGAGAAGAAATGAGGGAAAATATGATCATTATTGAACCGTGTGCAGGACTTGGAAATAAGCTGCTTGGCATGTCCTCGGCTTATGCGGTGGCACAGAAGTTAAACCGTGAGCTGATCGTCATGTGGAAGCGTGAGGTTGGCTGTAACGTAAAAGCAGAAGAACTGTTTGATCTCCCGTTCCGTGTGATCGAGATCAGCGAGAACGGATACTCCAAGGAGCCGGTTGCGCATTTCAGAGGGAATCAGTTAAAAAAGAAATGGCGCGCGAAGGCAGACCGTTTTTTGGAGTGCGGGGATGTGGAAGCGATCAAAAAGCAGAAAGGCTACGAGGGACTGCTGGCAGTCATCGAGAAGGAGCCGGTCATCTATATCAAGTCCTTCGGACCGCTCTGTGAGCTGGATGCGGCAAGCCTTGCCTTTTTAAAGCCGAGCGCGGGTATTCTGCAAAAGGGAGAACCGCTGTTTTCACAGCTTGGCGCAAAGACGGTGGGGGTGCATGTCAGACGTACCGATCACACCGAGGCGATCGCCAACAGTCCGCTGTCGCTGTTTGCGGATAAGATGCGGCAGGAGATGACGGAAGTGCCGGGGACGGACTTTTTTGTGGCGACGGACGATGAAGGGGTGAAGCGCGAACTGCGGGAAGCACTGCCGGACGCAAAGCTCATCTTCCATGATTCCGGTATCATTGACCGCAATTCCAAAGAGGGAATCTGCGACGCTTACATCGAGATGCTGGCGCTCTCCAGATGCCGGAAGATTCTCGGAAGCTATAACAGCACATTCAGCCTGCTTCCGTCCTATATCGGCGCTATACCGCTTGAGGTTGTAAAGAAGGATTAAATTTATGATAGAGATGAAATGCTGTGACATACTGGGCACCCGGATTCTGGTGACCAATATGGCGGATACAGTGGAACGAATTGAACATGATATGGAAGAACTGCGCGGAAAATATATCTGCGTGGGCAATGTCCATACGACGGTGATGGCGCATGACGATGCGCATTATCATGAGGTACAAAAGAGTGCGGCGTTCGTCCTTCCGGACGGAAAGCCGCTTTCCGTGTATAGCAGAAAACACGGTTTCCCGGAGGCGGAGCGCGTGACAGGTCCGGATCTGATGCTGGAACTGTTCGCAAGAGAGAATGGATTAAAGCATTATTTTTATGGCGGATCGCCGGAGACATTGCAGATGTTAGAGCAAAAGCTTAAGGAGCGCTATCCGCATCTTCAGATTGCGGGGATGGTATCCCCACCGTTCCGCAGCTTAAGTGCGGAGGAGGATGCGGCGGAGGTTGAGAAGATCAATGCGTCCGGCGCAGACATCATCTGGGTCGGACTCGGGGCGCCCAAGCAGGAAAACTGGATGTACGATCACAGGGATAAAGTCCACGGCGTGATGATTGGCGTCGGCGCCGGGTTTGACTATCATGCCGGCAACATCAAGCGCGCGCCGATGTGGATGCAGAAGTTGTCCTTAGAGTGGCTGTACCGCCTGATGCAGGATCCGAAGCGCCTGTTCAAGCGGTATCTTGTGACAAACACGCGCTATTTATGGCTGACCAGAACGAAGAGACAGTAGCGAGAAGAAGGAGGCAGCATTCGTATGTGTGGAATCTACGGTGTAATTAACAGAAAAGTGAGACGGGAACAGGCGATGGAGTGCCTGGATACGATGATACATCGTGGACCGGACGGATTTGGACTGTGGCAGGAGGATGGTGTGACGCTCGGTCACAGAAGACTGGCGATCTTAGATCTCTCCAGCGCCGGAAGCCAGCCGATGTCCTACGCCAATGAGCGCTACTGGATGACGTTTAACGGTGAGATATACAATTTTATCGAGATCCGGGAGGAATTGCAGCATAAGGGGTACACGTTCCGCGGAAACAGCGACTCGGAAGTGATCATGGCGGCATACTGCGAGTGGAAGGAAAAATGCGTGGACCGCTTTAACGGAATGTGGACGTTCGCCATCTGGGACAGACAGGAAAAGAGCCTGTTTCTCTCCAGGGACCGTTTTGGCGTGAAGCCGCTTTACTACACCGAGTTCCCGGACGGAGGATTCGCCTTTGCATCGGAGATGAAGGCGCTTCTCCCGCTGCTTGAGAAGGTGGAACCGAACAAGGAGATGTTCGACCGTTATTTTGCGGACAATCATTATGAGTCCCAGCCGGAGTGCCTGATCAAGGGGATCAAGCGATTCCCGGCTGGAAGTTATGCGTGGATTCGCAATGGAAAAACAGAGATCACACGCTTCTGGAACACACTGGATCATCTGATCGAGGTGCCGGATACCTACGAGGAGCAGGTAGAGCAGTTCCGCGAGCTGTTTCTGGATGCCTGCAAGATCCGCATGAGAAGCGATGTGACTCTGGGAACCGGACTCAGCGGCGGACTGGATTCTTCCGCCACCATCTGCGCCATGTCTTACATTTCCAGAAACTGTGCGGATGAGCGCGCGAACAAAGACTGGCAGCACGCGTATGTGGCATGCTTCCCGGGAACGGATCTGGATGAGACAAAATACGCAAAGCAGGTGACGGATTATCTCGGCATCAGGCATACGTTTTTAACGATTGACGACGCGGTGCCGGAGCGGGAATTTCTGCGTCAGCTGTACTGCTTTGAGGAACTCTGGGGCAATCCGCAGGTGCCTATGATGGAGCTTTATAAAAAGGAGAGAGAGCTCGGAACGACGGTATCTCTCGACGGCCATGCGGCAGATGAATTATTTGCCGGCTACGGATTCGACGTGTTAAAAGCGTATCCGGATGCAAAGGGAAAAGCGGAGATCGACCAGATTACGATGGCATATTTAAATCAGCGGAGTGAGACGGGATACGACCCGTCGTCCGCAGAATTTAAGCGGCAGCGGAATAAGCTGTACCGTGACTATATGACGAAGTATTATGCGAAGAAGCTTCTGGGAAGAGCGGACGTATCGAGCGCTTACGCGGATCATCCGAACTGGAAGAAGCTGGACAACCTGAACAAGGTACTGTTTGTCTCCACACATGAGACGATTCTTCCGACGCTTCTGCGCAATTACGACAGAGACAGTATGGCGTCCGGCGTTGAGATCCGCATGCCGTTTCTGGACTACCGGATTGTGGAGTTCGCGTTTTCGATCGGCTGGAAATCCAAGCTGCATGGAGGATTTTCCAAATCCATCGTCCGCGATGCCTGCGCAGACTTTATGCCGCACGACATTGCCTACCGCAGAACGAAGCTGGGATTCAATGCGCCGATTCTGGACTGGATGCGCGGACCTTACCGCCAGTTTTTTGAGGATACGGTGGCGGACCCGGCGTTTGCAAACTGCAGCTTAATCGACGATGCCACAGGCGTGCGTGCGGATCTTGCAAAGTTCCTAAACGGTGAGAATGCAACCTTCCATCAGGCGGCGGATATCTGGAACCGGATACAGCCGTATCTGTGGGAACGCGCGCTGATCCGGCAGGATTGGAGATAGGAGTGGGGATGAAACACTGGAAATATCTGGATGTGGCGAGGGGAATCGGACTTCTCCTCGTCATCATTTCACATAGCTGCGGGCTGAGCCCGTACCTGATCAATTATTATATCCCGCTGTTTTTTGTGGTGTCGGGCTATCTGTACAAGCCGGGCAGAAGCTATGGGGAAAATGTGGCGCACAAGGCGAAGCGCCTGCTGGTTCCGTATTTTGGCTACAGCGCGTTGCTGCTGGTGTTCTACCGGGCAATCGGACGTACCTGGCAGGAGACGGGAAGATCTGCACTCGGAGTGCTGTACTCACGCTACTGCCTTTTTGATACGACGACGCATCAGGACAACGTATTTTTATTTACCGTGGCAAACGGCGCCATGTGGTATCTGACCGCATTTTTTGTGACAAGTCTGGTGTACCATCTGGTGATCGACCGCTGCTTAAAGAGCCGCCGGTTTCTGATCGGCTGTCTGGTGGTGCTTACCGTGCTCACGATGCTTTTGGCGGAACTGCCGATACTGCTTCCGTGGAGTCTGGATCTCGCGTTTGTGGGAACGATTTTTATGATTGCAGGTACACTGCTTCAGAGAGCAGATTTCTTTGACAGGGACTGGAATCTGTGGGTGATCATTGGCATACTGGTATTTTATCTGTCGCTCAGCCGGGCGAATCCGGGCATCAACATGTCGGTGCGCGAGTACGGCGTGTATCAGGCGTTCAGTGTTCCGTTTTTTATTCTGATCGGTATTACGGGCTCCATGCTCTGCATCTGGGTCGGAAAAGCATTCCAGAACTGCATTGTGGGTACGGTGTTAGCCTATATCGGGCAGAATACGATTGTTCTTCTGGCACTTCATATTCTCGGACTTGAGATTTTCGAGATGGCAGCGGCAAAGTTTATCAATATCGGCGAACTGACCGGCGCCTCGTTTGTCCTTTACCACACGGTGAGGGTGACGGCGTCTGTCTGCGGGTGTCTGCTGTTTGGAAAGATTCTTGACGGAATCAAGCGGGCACTGCACGGAAAGCACAGAGGGTAAGTACATGGAAAAAACAGTAAAAAAGGGACGTAACTCGAGTATCGAGTTGCTGCGGATCGTGTGCCTTGTTATGATATTCTGGATGCACGCCGCGGACAGCGGGGTGGCGAACGGGATTGGCGCCTGGATTGATATTGCGGTTGCGGTTATCGGAAATATCGGTGTATCCTGTTTTATCCTGATTTCGGGATATTACGGAATCCGCCTGGATGTGAAAAAAATGATGCATCTGGAATGCATGCTTTTGTTCTATTCCTGGACGGGGCTCTTGTTTCAGTATGTGTGGGGAAATGCACTTGGAGGAGAGGAGATCTTATCCTACCTGCTTCCGGTCATTGGAAAGCGTTCCTGGTACTTCACCTGCTATTTTGCGCTGGCGTTTTTGAGCCCGTTTTTAAATGAGATGGTGGAAAAGTTAAGTGAAGCACATTTCAGGCAGCTTCTGATCACGATGCTGGTAATTTTTTCGGGGGTGACGACATTTTTCTTCTTTGACATCAACTCGGACGGCGGAAAAGGAATCACCCAGATGGTGATGCTGTATCTGATCGGCCGCTACATCGGCGTGTACCGCGCAGACAGACAGTACAATACGGCAAAGCTTGCCGGCTGGTTTGCACTTCTGGCAGGGGTAAATTTCTGCCTGAACGGAGCGCTGTACGTGGTGACGGGAACGGTGCAGAACCGTTTTGCAAGGGACAATACACTGTTTACCATTTTTGAGGCAATTCTGGTATTTTTGATTTTCCGGAATCATCATTTTGAAAATGCATTTGTGAACCGGCTGGCGAAGCATGTGCCGGCGGTATTCCTGTTTGAGTGGACGCTGCGGGGATTCATCTCGCACTACATGTTTGATTATGTTGCCCGCTCGGGAGAAAATACCTATGAATTTCTGCTGCTCGGGATTGCGCTGCTGCTCGTTGTGATGGGAAGCGTGACCGACTGGGCGCGCGTGACGCTTTTCCATGTGCCGGAAGCATGGTGTGTCGAGCACATCTATCGGCTGGGCGATCGGTGTGTGCACAAGATAAAAAGCAAAAAAATTGCGAAGTAAAGATAAGAAACAAAAGATGAGAAGCAAAAGATGAGAAGCAAATAAGGAGGTAAGTTATGATCGCATATTTTCTGGGAGGCTGTGCCATTTACGGCATTGTGCTGTTTGTGCTGGTTATGCTGCGGCCGAAGTCTGCGCTGCATACAAAAAAGCTTACAGACTGCGGACGCAGGGAGAAGATCACCATCGGCGTGGTGTTAGTGATCCTGATTCTGCTCTGCACACTGCCGATGGGGCTGGCGCCGGGCTGGAACGGGGAAGACCCGGGCGCGACGAATCAGTATGAGCTGGTTGCGGAGGCAATTCTGAATGGACATATCAATATTGACAATGGGGATGTCGATCCGCTGCTTTTACAGATGGACAATCCGTATGATCCGCAGGCGCGTGTGGATCTCGGCGTGGACTACCGCTGGGATACGGCGTACTATCACGGACATTATTATATGTATTTTGGCGTTGTGCCGGTATTTCTGCTGTTCTTGCCGTTCCGTCTGATTACCGGAATGAGCCTTACGACTTACCATGCGACGCAGGTCTTTGTCGCGTTCTTTATCTGCGGCGTCTTTGCGAATTTTTATATGATGTCAAAGCGGTTTTTTAAGAAGATCACGCTTGGCATGTATCTGATGCTGGCATCGGCGTTCTCGATCATGAGCATCTGGTACAGTGTGGATGCGCCGGCACTGTACTGTACGGCGATCACCGGAGCGCTCTGCATGGAGATCTGGAGTCTCTTTTTCTTCATGCGCGCGGTGTGGGTGGAAGAGGACGAGAAAAAATCCATCCGGCTGGCATTTTTCGGAAGTCTGTTCGGTGCGCTGGCATTCGGATGCAGACCGCCGGTGGCACTCGCCAACCTGTTCGTGATTCCGATGCTGGTGGTATATCTGAAAAAACATAAATTCACGAAAAAGCTGTTCGGCGAACTTGTGGTTGCGGCGATGCCGTACGTTGTCATCGGAATTCTTCTGATGTGCTACAATTATGCCCGCTTTGAGAGTCCGTTTGAGTTCGGACAGGCATACCAGCTGACTGCGGCAGACCAGAGCAACTACGGAAGCATTGCGTCCTATTTTTCACAGACGAAGATGATCGCGGTTGCCAATGCGGTGCTCTACAATTTCGTGAACTACAATCCGATCTGCGAGGCGTTCCCGTATGTGATTTTTAACGGTATTCTGTTGAATTTCCCGATCCTGTGGTTTGCGGTGATCGGACTGTCGCCGGAGGGCGTCTTAAAGCGCATGAAGGAACAGCAGATGCGCGCGTTTATCGTCATGCTGTTTGTGATTCCGCTTGTGATTGCGGTTATGGATGCACTCTGGTCGCCGTTTATGACGGAGCGCTACCGCATGGACCAGTATTGGATCATGGGTGTGCTGTGTTTTCTGGTGATCGGATTTTATCATGACAATCTGTCCGAGACGGCGGGAAGAAAGTTCAGCTGTTTTATCTCGCTCTGGGCGTTTATCACGATTGGAAAGAGCATTCTGCTGTATCTGGTCCAGAATGATGGAAATGTGACTTATACATATCCGGAAGTGGTGGAGCAGATCAAGATGATTCTGCGTCTGGGAATCGGTGTGGGCTGATGCGTGCCGCATGGGCTCGCATCCCGGACGGTTACGGAAGAAAGGTTTTGGTGTGAAAATGGATAAAATAGCAGTATTGATTCCCTGCTATAACGAGAGCAGGACGATAGAGAAGGTTGTGACGGATTTTAAGCGGGTGCTTCCGGAAGCGACGATTTACGTTTACGACAATAATTCCACAGATGGAACGGACGAACTGGCGCGCAGCGCCGGAGCGACGGTGCGCTATGAATACCGTCAGGGAAAAGGCAACGTGCTGCGCCGGATGTTCCGTGACATTGATGCAGAGTGCTATATCATCACGGACGGGGATGATACCTACCCCGCAGAGTCTGCAAGGGAGATGGCGGATCAGGTGCTCGAGCGCAGGGTGGACATGGTGGTGGGAGACCGCCTGTCCTCCACATACTTTACGGAGAACAAGAGACCGTTTCACAATTTCGGCAACACCCTGGTGCGAAAGAGCATCAACACCCTGTTTAAGAACGACATCAAGGATATCATGACGGGATACCGGGCGTTCAGCTATGAGTTCGTCAAGACGTTTCCGGTGCTCTCGAAGGGCTTTGAGATTGAGACGGAGATGAGCATTCACGCGATCGACAAGAATATGTTCGTGGAAAATGTGGTCATTACCTACCGCGACCGCCCGGAGGGAAGCGTGTCCAAGCTGGATACCTATTCGGATGGATTTAAGGTGCTTAAGACGATTGCGAGACTGTACCGCGCCTATAAGCCGATGGGATTCTTTGGAATTATTGCACTGATCCTCGCCGTGATAGCGACCGCCTTTTTCATCCCGGTGATGGGTACTTACCTGGCAACCGGTCTTGTGCCGGATTTCCCGACGCTGATCGTCTGCGGTTTCACGATGCTCTCTGCGATCCAGTCGCTCTTTGTGGGCGTGACGCTTGAGACGATGGCACAGAAGAACAGGCAGGACTTTGAGATGCAGCTGCAGAGAGTGACCGCCGAGAAAAAGCGTCTGTGCGGGGAAGAGAACAGCACAGACTGATCACCACTGCTTCCGGTATTCGGATGCCGTGCAGCCTTCCATTTTTTTGAATACTTTATTGAAATAACTGGCGTCATCCATGCCGCAGAGCCGCGCGATTTCCTCAATCGAGGAATTGCTGTAGCGCAGGAGCTCTTTGGCATGGGTGATTTTTTTTGCAAGCACATAGCGTATGATCGTGGTGCCGTACTCTTTTTTGAATTCCCTCGCAAGATAATACTTGCTGATGTAGAACTCTTCAGCGAGAAAATCGAGGGAGATCGTCTCTGTGTAGTGCTCGTCCAGATAGTGCAGAATCTGCTTAAGCTTGCTGCCCAATGCGGAGATCTCCGCGCCTGTGCGGTCGGTTTCGGTGCAGATTAACGTGAGGATATTGACGATCTGCTGTGCGGTCAGAAGGTCGGTGTCGTCGGTCGGCTCCTCGTGAAAGCGGATGACTGACTGGATCGCGGCGGTCAGTTCGGCCAGGTGCGCCGTGTGAAAATGCCACGTCTGCTGTTTGAGAAAATAGTCATAGTAGGCATCACACTGTGGACCGTAAAAATGAATCCACATCAGTTCCCAGGGATCGTCCTCACTGCTGATATGGGTATATTCGTTCCGGCAGTCCAGAAAAAAACAGTCCCCGGCCTTGGCGTGCACGGTGGCAAGACTGCCGTTTCCGCCATCGCCGGCGGCGGAGGTGCCGCTCCGTCTGCCAATATCGCTGCCGGCGGCAGGAACTGGCTTGGCGGTGTCGCGGTATGCGACCTCGCCGCTGCCGGAGAGCACAATCAGAAACAGGTAGGACTGCAGACCGCTCCGCCTGCTCATGTGCGGCTTTAAGCTTTTTAAATACCCTGCTTCCTGGATATGGAAAAAATGCTCGCGCGTGAAGGCGGAGGGGGTGTTGATGACACGTCTGGTATTTGTGACCTCGGAGGTCTTGTATTTTTCAAAAAAAGAGTCCCGCATCTGTATTCTCCCGGTTTTTAAGTATAGCAATATAATACTATTTTTGCGCAAGATATTCAATTATCAAATCAGAAAAATTAGATTATACTAAACAGCGGCTTTGAAACAGGATATAAGCAAAATAATTATAGAATCAAAAAGGAGATTTCAAATGAGCAAAAAAGCATTGATTACAGGCGTAACCGGACAGGACGGAAGCTATCTGGCAGAGCTTCTTCTGGAGAAGGGCTATGAGGTACACGGCATGGTGCGCCGTTCCTCCACAGAGAAGAGAGAGCGTATCGACCATTTAGAGGGTAACCCGAACTTCCATGTACACTACGGCGATCTGTCCGATTCCATGAGTATCATGCGCTTAGTGGGCATGATTAAGCCGGACGAGATCTACAATCTGGCAGCACAGAGCCATGTAGGCGTCAGCTTTGATGTGCCGGAATATACGGCGGATGTTGTTGCAACAGGTGTGCTTCGCATCTTAGAGGCGGTACGTCTCTGCGGTCTGGAGAAGACCTGCCGCATCTATCAGGCATCCACTTCCGAGTTATACGGAAAGGTAGAGGAAGTTCCGCAGCGTGAGACCACGCCGTTCCATCCGTACAGCCCGTACGCCGTGGCAAAGCAGTATGGCTACTGGATCGTAAAGGAGTACCGCGAAGCATACAACATGTTTTGCTGCAGCGGTATCTTATTCAACCACGAGTCCGAGCGCCGCGGTGAGACCTTCGTTACCAGAAAGATCACACTTGCAGCGGCAAGAATCGCACAGGGCAAGCAGGACAAGCTGTATCTCGGCAATCTGTCATCCCTGCGTGACTGGGGATATGCAAAGGATTATGTAGAGTGCATGTGGCTGATCTTACAGCATGACAAGCCGGAGGATTTCGTGATCGCAACCGG
>Ga0129312_1000526_pt1 | contig 31134 bp, 27 predicted proteins | sample O827metagenome_FD_94434 | JGI IMG/M metagenome (GOLD analysis project Ga0129312, IMG submission 94434) | Orangutan group fecal microbial communities from Wisconsin, USA - O827 metagenome | ecosystem: Host-associated > Mammals > Digestive system > Large intestine > Fecal | place: USA: Wisconsin... | reverse complement strand
TCCTGCTCGCAGGATTCTCCGCCTGCGGCGGGTCGTTTCTACGACATTGTTCATTACCGCCGCAGTGCGATCCACGCGGAGCGTTTTTTTATTGCATAGGACGCAATTTCCTATGCAATAAAATAGCGTTTTCTATTCAGCCGCTGTTCTGTCCTCTGATCCTTCCGCCGGCTTTTTGTCTATTGTAATTGTCTCAGCAATCTTTCCTGAAATATTCTGCTGCTTAAATGCAATGCACTGCAAAATAGACTGTTTGATTTCCTTGGCATTGGAACTGCCATGGCTCTTCACTACCAGTCCTTTCAGTCCCAGCATCGGAGCACCGCCGTATGCAGATGCATCAAAGGCTTTTAATGTTTTCTTCAAATCATTCTTAATAAGAAGTGCACCAATTTTTGTTTTCAAAGAGGACATCATTGTTTCTTTCACTTTGCCCATCAGTGCACCGGCCACACCTTCATACATCTTCAGAATAACATTTCCCACAAAAGCTTCACATACAATCACATCTGCATAGCCATTCGGAATCTCACGGGCTTCAATACTGCCGATAAAATTAATATCTTTGCATTCTTTTAAAAGCGGATATGTCTGTTTGACAAGCGCATTGCCCTTTTCCTCTTCAATGCCGATATTCACAATAGCGACGCGCGGATTCTTCCGACCCATAATATTCTCCATATAAATAGAACCCATTTTCGCAAACTGCACCAGATTGGAAGGTTTTGCGTCTACATTAGCACCACAGTCAATCAGCAATGAAAAGCCTTTTGTTGTCGGGATCAGCGGTGCTAATGCCGGTCTCTCAATCCCTCTGATACGTCCGATCAGCACCTGACTTCCAACAAGTACTGCGCCTGTACTTCCCGCAGAAACAAAAGCATCTGCTTTTCCTTCTCTGACAAGTCTCTGTGACACAACAATTGAAGAATCTTTCTTCTTCTTGATGGCAACTGTCGGTACTTCATTATTCGTAATCACTTCAGATGCATGAACCACATGCAGCCGTTCCTTGTCATACTGCGCCCCTGCCAGACACTTTTCAACTGCTTTCTGATCACCCACCAACAGCACTTCGATTTCCTTGCTTGCATTCAATGCGTCCACCACACCCTGTACAACTGCTTCAGGTGCATTGTCACCGCCCATGGCGTCTACAGCCACTCTTACCAATTCACTCATTGTCTATTTCCTTCCTATTTAATTAAACCATCCCTTAATTGTCTCTATAATCTGCTGAAGAAGGCCTTTGGCTTCTTCTTTATCAATATGGATCTTGCTGATATCAAAGCCCATATCCTTCAATGTATCGTAAGCCGCCTGAGCCTGACTCTTCAAAGTGCCAAGATCAAGATGAAGGCCGCCCAGTTTCTCCAGCAGTGATTTCAGCTGATTAAACTGATCTTCATTCAATGTGATCTCAAACTTATTGGCTGCATCATTGATAATCTGATCCAGATCCTTATCTTTGTTGTCACTATTGGCCACCTGCTCTTTCAGATATGCGACCATGCCTTCAACCTTCTCATTGTCCGCATCTGTGCCATCTTCCAGTTTTCCTGTTGTCACCATCTCATCAACTGCGGCATCAACAACATTATCATCCACCGTCTCACCTGTCATTTCTGAATATGCCTTCAGTGCGCCCACAAGTGCAGCTGTACCGGATACATTGAAAGGACCGGCTACCACAACGTTCACATCTTCCACGCCGGCTGTTGCCAGTGCATTGGCATACATACCTGTTGTACAGTAGATGACATTCTTTGTTGTCACGTTGATGCCGCTGCCCTTCTTGCCTTCTGTGATCAATACCGAAGACCATGCCTGATTTCCGATTTGTGAATTTGAAATATAGCTGTCCAGATACTGATGTTCTTCCTGATTCGTGACATAAACCACTTTATAATTATCAAGATCCTTCTCATCTACGCCAAAAAGTTCCAGAACCTTCGCACGTTCATCGTCTGTCAAATCTGCGCCCAATGATATATAGCCGCCTGAAAAACTGCCGGCATAAGCTTTCTCTGCACCGCAGAATACAACGGCAGATATTGCCGTCAACATAACCATCAGCATTGATACATACTGTTTTATTTTCTTACGCATACGTTATCCTCCTTACGAAACAAATTAAACGTCTGTTATCAGGTTTCAAATATTTCCCGCATACCGCTGCCGGCATGCACCTTAATATAGTACCATAATTTTTCAGAAAATACATCCTTTTTTATCCGACAACCGCCCTGATCCGCTTGATGGCACAAAAAAAAGACTCCGAAGAGTCTCTTTTCTGATGGCTGCAGTATCAGATTACTGAACCTTAACAACTTCTTTTTTATTGTAAGCTCCGCAAGCTTTGCAGACTCTATGAGGCATTACTAAAGCACCACATTTGCTGCATTTGGATAATGAAGGAACAGACATCTTCCAGTTAGCTCTACGGCTGTCTCTTCTAGCTTTTGATGATTTATTCTTTGGACAAATAGACATGGTTTACACCTCCTTAAAATTATTAAAAATATCCCGGATAGCTGACATTCTTGGGTCTAAAGACGCACGGTCACAGCCGCACTCACCCTCATTTAAGTTCTTCCCACATTTCAGACATAAACCCTTGCAGTCTTCCCTGCAAAGTGTCTTCATCGGAAAACGCATTAAAATCTCGTTGTAAACGAATCTGTCTACATCCAGAGAGCTTTCTTCCATAAAACTGGTTTCATCCAGGTCGTCCAACTGCTCCGCCTTCAGCTTCTCAAAGTCCACCTTCTGACTGAAATCAAAATCCAGTCGTGTCGGAACAGATGTCAGACATCTGCTGCACGGTATATCAATTGTAACATCCACATGGCCGGAAAGATTCACGACACTGTGACCCTCATTCTGAGCCTTCAGTTCCACCGGACTCTTCCGGATAAATTCATAACGTTCGCCCTCCATACAAAATGCTTCCATTTCAATCTCCGGCGTAAACGTCTGTACCTTATAATCAGTTGATATTATTTCAGATATATTGATTTGCATAGATATCTCCTAAGTTTCATACCTTTGTAATTATACATATGAATGTATTATTTGTCAACAGTAAATTTGAATTTGTGTCAAGTATTATTACTTGACAGCTTGGATAAGTCCCGATTTTAATCACTTTCTGACTTGTTTTTTCCACCAAAATCTTTATAATACTTATTAAAAGACGATGCCTTTCCCGTCAGGATATGCGGATACAAGCCATCTGCAGCAATTCCGGCTCCGGGCAAGCGCATACAACCAAAAGAATGGAGATTAATATGAAAATTGCAGCAGTCATTGCCGAATATAATCCTTTTCATAACGGACATGCCTATCAGCTCACTGAAATCCGCAGACAGACCGGTGTCGATCTGGTTCTTGTCATGATGAGCGGAGATTTTGTTCAGCGAGGCGCTCCGGCCTGCATTGACAAATACGCCCGATGCCGAATGGCTCTGGCTGCCGGCGCAGATATGGTCTGTGAGCTTCCGGTTTACGGTGCCCTCGGCAGTGCGGAAATCTTCGCTGAATCAGCGGTCTCTCTCTTAAATCACCTTGGATGTATCGACTATCTCTGCTTCGGTGCCGAAACCATCGCCCCCTCTTTGTTTGATGCCATTATTCCTATATTATCCGATGAGCCGAATGAATATAAAGTACTTCTGCAGACCGGACTAAAGACAGGCATGAACTTTCCTGCAGCCAGAAGCCAGGCTCTGTGTTCGCTTCTCGGTGATGCCAGATGCGGTGACATTCTGAATCAGCCCAATAATATTCTGGCTATAGAATATATGAAAGCTTTATACAAATTCAGAAGTACAATCAAACCATTCCCCATCAAACGCAGCGGTGCCGGTTATCACAGCACGGATACTGCCGCCGGTTTTTGTTCCGCCACGGCTATTCGCCGTCAACTGTCGGAAACCCTTTTCTCCCCTGAAGCGGTTATCCGCATGCTGGACATACCTGATACCTCAAAGGCTATCCTTCAGGCCTATCTGGCAGACTACCCTGTACTGACACGCAATGATTTTTCGGATATTCTGGCCGCACGCCTTCTGGATAACCAAACCAATCTGACGGACTATGCAGACATCACCCCGGATCTTGCCAATCGCATTGACAGTTTCAGATATCAGTTTTCATCTGTGGAGCAGCTGATAACCCTTTTATCTGCCAGAAACCTTACCTCCACCCGCATTGGCAGATGTCTTTTTCATATTATCCTGAATCATAGGAAAAGCCATCTGGATACATGGAAGGCACACCAGTATGCCGGCTACCTGCGTGTTCTCGGTTTCAAAAAATCTTCCGGCCGCATTTGGAAAGCTATCGATCCGGCCTTCAGGGAATGTATGATCACTCGAACCTCCGAAGCCAGAGACCATTTATCCAATGTCGGATATACCTCTTACGAAGCTGAGCTCTATGCGTCCCGACTTTATCGGCAGATACTCAGAAATCGTTCCCTGAAAAATTTGCCTGATATTGCATCGGAACCTGTTATTCTCATTTGACAGACTGTCAAGGCCCCGGACACATAATTCTGTTGTCTTTCGGCATATATATACTATAAACAATCAAAGGACTTTTAGAGATGACTGCTATAAAAAATCAAATGCAGATGTTTTTTCTTTTAGCCTTGATTATTTTTCTCATTATTTTTGCTCCGCAGGCGACCGCCGGTGCTAAAAATGGTCTCCTGCTCTGGTTTAACAACGTACTGCCGGTTCTTTTTCCATTTTCATTCCTGCTTCAGATCATTATGGCAGCCAACACCCTTTCCGGCATCAGCAGACATGCCGGTTTTCTAACCCGCAGACTGCTTCATTTATCCCCTTTTTGCAGTTTCTGTATACTGGCCGGACTTTTGTGCGGTTTTCCGATGGGGGCCGTGACGGCATCCCAGGCTCTTGAGAACAAACAGATCACCCGGGATGAAGCCCAGCTTCTGTCCGCTGTCTGCAATCATGCCAGTCCCATGTTTCTGACCGGTTATATCCTCCACCAGGTGCTTTTGGATCCTCCTTTTCAGCGTTGTCTCATACTGATTTTCTACATCAGTCCTTTTCTCTGGCTATGGATCCGTTGCTGCATGCTTCACCATTTCCGCCGTCTTTCACCATTGGCAGAAAGCAATCTTCCATCTGTCAGCCACAGCACAATTTCCTTCAGAAAAATTCTTTTAAATAGTTCAGAACTCATGCTGAGGATCGGCGCATGTATGATGTTTTTTGCTATTTTTCAGGAAATAATCAATATTTTGCCCTTTATCAGTCATTCTGCCGGCGCCGTTCTCGCCCTCATACTTGAAATCACAAACGGCACCTCTGCACTCAGTCATCTTTCATGGCCCCGGGAAATAAAAACATCCCTGATCATGGGCGGCACCGCATTCGGCGGTTTATGCATTGCCTTTCAGACATACCCTCTTCTGCATGCCAAAAAGTTATCCTTCATTCAGTATATGGCAGACAAAAGCGCTGTCGGCATCATTACCGCAGCGCTTGTATGGCTTCTGTATCAAATTATATGAAGCAAACGATTAGTCAATGTCATCGTAATCGTCGTCATCATATTCATCATCGTCGATTTCTTCTTCGTCTTCCTCTTCGATGACTTCTTCCTTCTTCGGCTCCTCGACAACTGGCTGGGCTTCTTCCTTGTCATCCTCAGCTTCATTGTAACCTGTCTCATCAGAAACATTGTCTTCCTCATCATCCTCAATCTCAGGAAGCTCATCTGAAGATGCAGGCTGCTTTTCATTCAACTGGGAAACAAGTGCTTCATTGTTACTGACAAGAATATTCAGATTCTCTGAAAGGCCGTTGATCAGACCTTCTGAATTTGTCTTTGCAATATCAAGGGATCTCTGTACAACTTCCTGAATATTGCCAATCAGGCTCTGTGTATAGGAAAGTGCACTCATACGCATCTCTTCTGCATTCTGGTTGGCTGCTGCAACAATCTCCTCTGCCTGTGCATTGGCTGCGTTGATTGTCTGCTCTGCCTTCTCATAAGCTTTCAGCATAATCTCATGCTCTTCAACCAGAGCATTTGCATAATTTGTTGTCTCTTCAATCATCTGTTCTGCCTGAGCCTGAGCATCGCTGATAATCTTGTCTTTCTGAGCGATAATCTTCTGATAACGCTTAATTTCATCCGGTGTCTTCAGGCGCAGTTCTGTGAGTAATTCATACAGCTGCTCTTTCTGTACAATAATCTTTGATTGTGAAAAAGGTGCCGGTTTACATCCTTCTACATATTCTTCTATTTCATCAATCAATTGCTCAATTCTGCTCATTTTCATTCTCCTTCGAATCTAACTTTTCATCTAACATCTGAGAAACATACGGAGGTACAAAGAGACTGACATCACCATGATATCTTGCCAGTTCACGCACCGCACTGGAACTCAGATAGGAATATTCAACATTAGTTACCAAAAACAAAGTATCCAGATGTGGACGGACAGCTCTGTTGGCCTGTGCCCACTGCAATTCATATTCAAAATCAGTTACTGCTCTCAGTCCTCTGACAATGATCTTCGCATTACAGGCATCTGCAAAATCAATCAGCAGCCCTGCAAAAGAGGTTACTTCGACATTCGGTATGTCTTTTGTCACTTCCTTTAACATCTTAACACGTTCTTCAACAGAAAACAACGGTGTTTTTGAGCTGTTGCTTAAAACGCCGATAATCAACTTATCGACCATCTTGGCAGACCTCTTAATAATATCAATATGTCCATATGTGACCGGATCAAAACTGCCCGGATAAATTGCTGTTCTCATTTTATTTCTCCAATACCCTCTGAACGAATACATGCTGATTCGTTTTATATTTTTTTACCTTCGTGATTTCATAACCATATGCTTCCAGCCAGTCAAATTCAGTCTCAAGTGATGCCTCTATGATGATCATCGTATCTTCATCTATAAAAGATACATGCTGCATCCTCTCCAGCATCTCTCTCTCAAGCTGCTTATTATATGGCGGATCCATAAAGACAATGTCAAAATGCCGCTTTCCATTCTTCAGACGGTCAATGGCCGTCTGACAATCTACAGACATAATCTCTGCCTGGGGCATTAATTTTGTCTTCGTCAGATTCTCCCTGATACATGTCACAGCCTGCCGGTTATTCTCCACAAAGACGGCAGACGCCGCACCACGGCTCAATGCTTCGATGCCGATGGCCCCGCTTCCGCTGAACAGATCAAGAAAATGACATCCATAGATATCCTGCGACAGCATATTAAACAAGGTCTCCTTAATTCTGTCTGTGGTTGGGCGCGTATTCATCCCCTCCATGCTCTTCAGCTGTATACGCCTCGCTTTGCCTGCAATCACTCGCATGTCATCACATCCTGTTCTTTATTGCCCATTTTGCATACTTGGTACGCAAAATGATTGCGCTAGTTATATTGTATATTTTTTGACTCATTTGTCAACCGGTTATCAAATATTTCATGTATTTTTTAGCATTGTTCGACTTTGTTTATAGAATGATCTGTTCACCATTTTCCGACAGGTTTACTGTGATTTTTCTTTTCAAAGGTGCATACTTCTCAGATTCCAGTTTCGGGTCTTCCTCAAAAATGGCATCCGCAGCTTTGCCCGCTTCCACAAGACAGGCCGAATCCACAAATACATCTCCTATTTTGAAAATCATACTGCCGCTCTGACGAATGCCGAACATATCTCCCGGTCCCCGCAGTTTGAGATCTTCTGATGCGATTTTAAATCCATCATTCGTCTTCAGCATAATATCCAGACGATCTTTGACTTTCTTGTTATCCTGACCATAGATAAAGATGCAGTAAGACTGGGCATCTCCGCGGCCCACACGGCCTCTGAGCTGATGAAGCTGTGCAAGTCCGAATCTCTCTGCATTCTCGATCATCATCACCGTTGCATTCGGCACATCCACGCCGACTTCGATAACAGTCGTAGATACAAGTATCTGTATCTCCCCTGATGAGAAACGTTCCATAATCTGATTCTTCTGATCAGGTTTCATCTGTCCGTGAAGATATTCTACTTTGATATTCTTAGGCAGTGCCTGCCTCAGTTTTTCTGTATAGTCCTGAACATTTTCCGCTTCAATATTTTCACTTTCTTCTACCATTGGACAGACCACATACACCTGATGTCCCGACATCACCTGCTGCTGAAGAAAACGATAGGCTGTCGGGCGGTAACCGGTTCCCACCACACAATTTTTAATAGGCAGTCGATTCGCCGGTTTTTCATCCACAACTGAAATATCCAGATCACTGTAAAGAATAATCGCCAGTGTTCTGGGAATAGGTGTTGCACTCATAACAAGCACATGGGGCTCTCCATCCCGGCTCTTCATCGCCAGCTGCTCTCTCTGTCGGACACCAAAACGGTGCTGCTCATCTGTCACGATCAATGCCAGCTTGTCATACACCGCTTTTTCCTGAAAAAGTGCCTGAGTACCAATAACCACATCCGCCTCATGATTTTCAATCTTCCCATAAATCTTTCTCTTGGCAGCTGCCGTCATGGAGCCTGTCAAAAGCACCGTTGTTATATGAAAAGGCTCAAACAGTGCCTGAAGATTTTCATAATGCTGTTTTGCCAGCACTTCTGTCGGCGCCATCATACAGCTCTGATACCCGGCACTGGCAGCTGCAAACATCGCCAATGCAGCAATCATTGTCTTGCCTGAGCCCACATCCCCCTGCACAAGTCTGTTCATCACCACAGGACCTTTCAAATCACTTGCAATTTCCTGCCAGACACGCAGCTGTGCCTTTGTCAGTGTATACGGCAGTGATGCTATGAATTTTCCAACTGCACTTTCTTCCTGAATCAGATAGTGGTTTTTTATCTGATGGTTTTCCTTTTTCAGCCGCTTAACAGACAAGGCAAATACAAGAAATTCATCAAATACTAATCGCCTTCTCGCCAGCCTGCAGCTTTCTTCATTCTCCGGAAAATGAATCTGACGGAGTGCATAATTATATTCTGCCAGATGATATGTTCTTCGGATATCTGCCGGAAGCGGATCCGGTACCAGCATACCGCTGTCAAGAATCTGATGCATCGTCTTGATAAAAAAATTCTGTGTCAGGCCTTCCGTCAAACCATAAACCGGCTGTAAACTTTTCTGAAGCAGCGCATATTGCTCTTCTGTATAAATATCCGGATGTTCAAGAATTCTCCGACTGCCCTTGCGGATGATCTTTCCATAAAGCACAATCCGTTTGCCCGGCTGCAGCTGCTGACGAATATAAGGACTGTGGTACCAGACTGCCTGCACTGACGCTGTACCCTCATGAAGCATTACCGATACAATCGCTGTTCTGCCGCGTTTCAAAAGTTTCGGAGTCTCTGACAGCACAACACTGTAACCATTTTGCCTGCAATTATCAAATTCTGTATTGTCAATGGCAGCCGGTGCATCATAGGTATGATATTCTCTGGGATAATGTTCTATAAAATCTCCGACCGTGCAGATGCCGATACGGGCCAGATGACTTTCTGTTTTTGCCCCGATTCCTTTCACCACCGCTATCCTGTCCTCGGAATTCATCTGACACCACCCTTTCTATTGTAAATTTTCATATACACTGTGCACATGAAGCATAAACTGACAAATGACTGCCGCAAACACACCTGCAGCAGTCATTCCAAAAATCATTGCCGGGATAATTGAAGAATCATCCCCCTCTGATCTAAAATTCCTTATTCAACTGAAACAACATAATAATAGATTGGCTGTCCGCCCTGATTCAATTCAACTTCACAGTCCGGATACTTCTCTTCGAGTTTCTCTGTCAGATTCTCAGCATCCTCTTCTGACACATCTTCCCCGTAATAAAGACTGATAATCTCGCTGTCTTCATCTACCAGTGCTGCAATTGTCTCAAGAGTTGTATCTTCAATATTCTCTCCCACAGCTAGGAGTCCGTCATCGCCAAGGCCCATGATATTGCCTTCCTTGATGGTCTTGTCATCAATCACTGTATCTCTGACTGCATAAGTAATCTGACCGCTCTTTACACGCTGCATCTCTTCATTCATCGCCGCTTCATTCTCTTCTGCGGAGCTGCCGTTAATATAATTAATAACAGCTGTGATTCCCTGAGGTACCGTTTTGGAAGGAATAACAATAACCTCTTTGCCTTCGGCAAGTTCCTTCGCCTGCTGGGCTGCCAGAATAATATTCTTGTTATTAGGAAGGACAAAAACCGTCTTCGCATTCACACGTTCTACCGCATCAAGAATATCTGCTGTACTCGGGTTCATGGTCTGACCGCCTTCAATGATCTCGTCCACACCAAGTTCAGAGAAAATCTTCTTCATGCCGTCACCCATGGAAACAGCAACAAATCCGACTTCCTTCTCCGGTTCATCTTCTGCTGCCTTCTGGGACTGTGCCTGAGCCTGGGCAGATGCCAGTTTCTGCGCATCCTTAAACAGACGTTCATGATGCTCTTCACGCATATTGTCAATCTTCATGCTCGTCAGTGAACCATAGCTTAAGCCCTTCTGAATCGCAAGACCCGGATCATTGGTATGTACATGTACCTTCACGATATCGCTGTCGGCAACACATACAATAGAATCACCAATGGAAGAAAGGAATGCCTTAAACTCTTCTTCATCCTTCTCATTAAATGGTTTCTCAAGCATAACAATAAATTCTGTACAATAACCGAAACGAATGTTGGCCGTCTCAATCTCATCAAGCCCCATCTTTCCGGCATTGCCTGCAGGTGCAGTTGGTTTTACCTCAGCAACAAAATCATCCGCTGTCTCAATACCCATCAGGCAATCATAAGCACCCTTCAGCACCGTCATCAGACCCTGACCGCCGGAATCCACAACACCGGCCTGCTTCAGAACAGGCAGCATCTCCGGAGTCAGACTCAGCATATAATCACCGTATTCAATAATCTGACGGAAACCTTCTGCCAGATCATCTGTTGCATCAAAAACGTCTGCAGCCTTCTCAGCCATACCTCTGGCAACTGTAAGAATCGTACCTTCCTTCGGCTTCATAACCGCCTTATACGCTGTCTCACTGGCTTTCTTAAATGCTTCAGCCGCAATCACACTGTCGATGACTTTCTCATCCTTGATCGGACGTGTAAAGCCTCTGAACAGCTGTGAAAGGATAACACCAGAATTACCTCTTGCACCTCTCAATGCCCCCTGAGAAATTGCCTTTGAAAGACTCTCCATATCAGGATTGGTCAGTGCGCTCACTTCCCGTGCCGCTGACATGATCGTCATGGTCATATTTGTTCCTGTATCTCCATCAGGAACAGGGAAAACATTCAGTTCATTAATCCATTCTTTCTTTGCTTCAATGCGTTTTGCACCTGCAAGGAACATGTTCTTCAACATGTTCGCGTCAATTGTATTTACTCCCACAACAGGGTCCTCCTTAATCGTTATACTAGTCAATCACACGTACGCCTTCAACAAAGATATTGATCTTCTCAACCTTCATACCTGTGAATTCTTCCACCTTATATTTGACGTTATTCATTAAATTATCTGCAATCGTTGCGATACTTATGCCGTAAACTGTAATAATATGGAAATCAATCGTAATCTGATTATCTTCATTGACCGTAACACCGACACCCTTTGTCATACTCTCACGTTTGAGAAGCTTAACCAGTCCGTCCTTCACACTGATCATTGCCATACCGACAACACCGAAGCATTCAACAGCTGCCATTCCTGCGTACTTGGCAATAACATCTGTATCAACGGAAACCTGACCTATATCTGTAATAATACGTCCCTTCATATGGTACCTCCAATATTATTCTTACTTTCTACTCAACTATTATAACCGCTTTTTGACGAAAAGAAAATATTTTTTTTATATTTTATGAAATCTATGCTTGCAATTATCGGTCGAATCTGTTATGATTGATTTGTTGTAAGCCTGTAAGGCGTTTTTGTGCGCCTCATTAAGGTTTAATTTGGCACGAGGAGGTGTTTTACAATGGCAAAATGTGCAATCTGTGAAAAAGGAGCTCACTTTGGTATTCAGGTGTCTCATTCACATAGAAGATCAAATAAAATGTGGAAATCCAACATTAAGAAAGTGAAAGTGAACGTGAACGGTACACCATCTAAGATGTACGTTTGTACTTCCTGCTTAAGATCAGGATTAGTTGAAAGAGCTTAATATGCAAACTTAAAGCCCTGTTTCATTTGAAACAGGGCTTTTTTTCATTTGTGTTTAGGTCAATTGAAAGATAAACTCTTCCAATGCCAGATGGATATGCATACCATCCTTCAGTTCTGCAGGCTGTTCAGATTCAATCCGTCGTCCGTTGAGGTATGTATGATTTGTTGAGTTGCAGTCCACAATAAAATAACTGTCTGAATCCTCTCTGTATTTGATCACCGCATGCAGGCGGCTGATGGCATTGTTGCCTCTGATCACATAATCACAGCATGTATCCAGCTTACCGATAATAAATGTCTGTTTATCCAGTTGGATAATTTCTCCGGTTTTCTTACGGATCAGATAGGAAGCTTTCTCATTCTCTTCCTGATTGGCTTCTTCCTCGTTTTCCTCTTCTTCTGATTTTTGTGCTTCTAAAGCTTTTGCTTTCTCCGCATATTCCTCTTCCAATTCAGCCCGAATCTTCTCTCGTAATTCATTTTCTATATCCTGACGCATATTCTGATTAAAGGTTTCCGACAATTCCGCCCATATCTTTTCGCGAAGTTCATTTTCCACCTCACTGCGGATATCTTTTTTGATTTTCTCCGTCAGCTCAGCTTCCATACTCTGGCGCATATCTTCCCTTAACTGCTGCCGCATGTAAGCGGCATCACTTTGCAGATCTGCCCTGTCGTTTTTTTCCTTTTCCTTTTCTGCATCCTTCACTATTTCTTCCAAAATAGAGGTTTCATCCGTTCTGACATTCTGAGTAAACGGCTTCTCTTGATTTTTTTCCGCTTCAGCTTTCACAGGCATATCCAATGTTTCCGTGTCATCTTCTGCTTCATCATGATAGGAATGCAGTAAATCCACAAGCTCCTTCAGTTCTCTCAGTGAATTGACACCCTGCTGTACTTTATTTTCAACTTGCACTGTCTTCTCACCGCTCTGGTCAGACGTCATGCCCGCAAACATCTTTTTCACACATTCTGCCAGCGTATATCCCTCATTGACAATGGTCTGACAAGGCACAACAATCAACCGGATCTTGTTTGTTTCCGGATGAACAAACAAGTAGTCTGCATCCAACAGGACATACTCGATATCAATAAAGGAATCTTCCAGATAAGCAAGCAGGCGGTACAAATCTTCCAATGCAGAAGCCATATATTCTGCCGGTATACCTTCTTTGGCAATATCCTTCCATTGTCTATAACCTGTTATATCGTAATTAATGGTCGCATCTGCCTTATTCACAGTGCTTTTGATGAAACCATCCAGACCCGCTTCATTGAGGAGCTGCAGAATTACCTCATCCACATCCTGTATTTTCTTGTAATGATAAACAAGCAGTTCTTTCCCATCCTCAGACTGCATTTGTAATAACTGATTCATTTTTTCACCCTTCGTTTTTCTATTTTGAACAAAACAGATTATAAGCCAGTACCAGACAGAAAATAATCAGGCATATCCCCAATGCACAGGACTTGACAAACAGCATAATGGCCATGCCTGCAGCTATCCAGAACAGGACAAAACCACACATCTTTTTCATAGCATTCACCATTATATCCAAGACTCGCCTGTTTTATTGTATGCACATTGGCTTATTCTGCTATTCATTCTTTATTCTTCTTCTGAAATATGTTCAACCGCTTCTTCCACAGCCGCGTCATCCTCTGACTTATTCATGAAGCGATGAATCACATCCGGTGCCATATCAATAATCTTGCTGACCGGATCATTGTTGTTGACCGGCACCATACGCACAGAACCGTCCTTGATAACAAGTACAGCACTCGGCGTCATCTTGCCGCCCATACCGCCGCCTGCACTGTTCTTGTGTTCCTGGCTCCATGCTCCCGCAGCAACGCCGAAAGAAACATCCACCAGCGGCAAAATCAGTGTATCATTAATATGAATTGCATCACCAACAACCGTTTTGGTTGACAGGAAATTGTCCATTCCTTTAAAGAGAGATTCAACAGTTTCATTAAATGTGTGATCTGACATAACTCATTCCTCCATATTCTTATTCGCCCCTTACCAGGCCTTTAAATTGCTTGACTATCGCAAAAAATTGTTTATTTAAAAAGCTTTTAGCTGCAAAGATCACTAAGACAACCGGCCGTATAGACCCATGAAATCTTACTTCGCCTTCCAATACTTCTTCATTAAACTCCGGACGCAGATCCATCTTGTCACCGCAAAGGGGATAAAGAATGCTTAATCCCCCAAGCACCTGACCCGTTGCCGCAGGGTCATCAAACCCAAAATGAAGATACAGCTTGTCCGGCCTCGGCAGTATCTTCAGCAATAATTTCTTTAATCGCTGCCAGAAGGCCGTAAACCATTGGTGATTATGTTCTTCATAATAGAATGCAAGAAATGCTTCCTTCTTCTCCCTGATACGGGTAAAAAGCTGCTCCAGCTTTTCAATTCCATTCATGATTTTCGATGGGATCTTCAGTACACCGCAAAGCATCGAGAAAATCCCACGGATCAAGGCCAGCACCTTACCTGCGAAACTTTTCACCAGGCGAAAAACCTTCTCAAATACGGATTCTTCTGATCCTTCTAGCCAAGCATCTGCATTCTCTCCTCCGGATTCCGCCTCATAAGATGCCTTATCCTGCTGCGCTGCTTTCGGCATTTCAGGCTGTATCAGCTTCGGTATTTCATCCTTTTTCTCCGCTGTCTGCTGAGAATTAAGCAGCTGTCTTTCCTGCTCTCCCTGACGGGATCCCGTCGAATATGCTTCCGGATCTCCCTGACGGGGTTGTGACGGAGGAATCTTCGCCTCTTCCTGCTCTGTTTTTCGTTCCGATTTAGTCTTTCTTGATTTTTTGGGTTTTATACGTTTTTCCTTCGGTTTCTGATTATCATACAGCTTATGCCACGCAATTCTGAAACTCAGATGGAGATGATTTCCTTCTTCGGCACCTGTATCCAGCTGAAACAGCAGCTCAATCAGGCGAAACAGCCAGGTAACCCTTCCCTCTGCCTGTATTGACTGATACTTTGAAGCCCCGATTCGGTATCTGACCGGTGTAAAGAGGACAACCGTCAGCATCAGTACAATCAGACCAAGAATGACAAGCAGCACAATACCCACCAGCTTCAGAAGAAAAAGCAGTATATGTAATAAAATCACTTCTACACCTCTTTTTCATGTCATTCTGCAGAAATTTCCATCAAATATGCTCTCCGGAATCTCTCAGATATGCCCTGATATCCGTACTTCCTGTCTTTTTCAAAACATCAAGCACAATTTCTCCTGCCAGCAGACAGGCTTCCCTGTAGCTGCCCGCAATTCCAATGACCAGCTGATCCTCCGGATAGCACTTTGACACACGAAGAATATCGCTGCTGCATATCTCCATCAGATCATGTTCTCCTGCCGCCGGCATCAGGCAATACGTTCCCGTAAGCTTCCTAGTATGCCGGATCGCATATTGGTAGTACATTTTTTTCCCCTGGATGGATTTTCCCAAATACATTTTATTATACCAGCGCATCATTTACTCCTGCTAATCATTGATAGTCTTTCCAATTTAGCTGCAAATAAACACAGCTCTTCATTTATTAACAAATAAATGGCTTCACCTTTTACTGAACATGAGTATGGGTAAAAAGATGATCCTGACAATATTCATAATTGCCGTTGCACTTGGAACAGAAACGGAACTCCAGTTCCGGATTCGTCTCCTCAGTTCTTCCGCACACCGCACAGCGATGTCTGCTCGGCATCTTCTTCACTGCCTTCTTGTAAGCCGCCCGTCTGTGCATCTGGGCCGGTGACACTCTCTGCCGCATAAAGCCAAAGAAAAAGATCGCAAAGTTGAGAAGCGCCATGGCAATAGATATTCTGGTACCCATCTTGCCGACAATCATTTCATACACAAAGAGTGCAATATCCAGATAAGCCAGCCATTTAATCTTAATCGGAATCAGGAACATCAAAAGCATCTCCATATCCGGGAAGATAAAAGCAAAGGCCAGGAACAGAGACATATTGATATAATACGTATCCATCAGATAAACCTGTCCGGTGATAAAATAAGCGGCAAAAGAACCAATAATGGTAAATAAAACACCTGAAAAATAATACAGATTAAACCTGAAAGCGCCCCAGACTCTCTCTAAAGTCTGTCCAAGCATATAGTACAAATACAGAGTAAAGATAAAAAAGATAACACTCGTATTCGGTGACTGAATCAGGAAAGTCACCAGACGCCAGACTTCACCGTGCAGAATCCTTTCCGGATTCAGACTTAAGAAATAATAATACACCTGCGGTGACGCAATGTTGATAAATAAACCGATAATGTATAAAACGCAGATATATTTCATCAGACCGGGAATCGCATAACGGCCGAATTTTCTCTCCATTTTATTTAAAAATTTCTCCAATAGATTCTCTCCTTTACGTTTATTCTTACAAGCTATGCTGTAATTATAGATTTTCCATGAATTTTTGTCAATCAATACGGTATAAAATGTGCTTTGTACACGGCACGGGACAATATCTGCATCCACTGCTTCAGCATCTGCCGTTTCCATGCACAAAGCCACTGATTGATTATTGCATTATTGTTCTTCCTGTCTCCGGTGCAAAATACGATCCGACGGAATATTTAAAACCGTTCCTTCTGTATAAAACGGCGAAACATCCGGATTGAGCTTTTTCAAATCTTCATACGCCATTCTGAACGTCTGAAGAATTTCATCCAGTGTCTCTCCGGCTCTGACAACATAAGGCAACGTCTCTGCATTGTCATGCTCTGTATCCGGCATCTCCCAATCGCTCACCGGCACACAGATTTCATCCCCCACCTGAAGATTATAGATACGCACCCCCGGATTCATCCAGATCAGATCCGCAACTTTCACATCATATACACGACTTATTTTGTAAAGGGTATCTCCCTTTTTTACCACATGAACAACGCCTCTGCAGGGGCGCCCATTAACATTCTCACCGCTGACATAATAATTCATGGCCTTTAATTCCTGCTTTTTTATTATAATCTATGCGGCTCATTTTTAAAATGTGCAAAGAGAATTTTCTTCTTTTTTATAGAAATGTTTACCTTTTTTTAATGGTTTTAAAAGAAGTTGACAGTTGTTTTTTGCAACATCCTGTCGTATAATAAGATGGACTTGCTATCACGCAATTCATTGTTTCCTATTATATAGGCTATTTGGCCTATTCATATATTTACATAAGGAGGGTAGTGATTCCCCTTTCGGAATCAGCTTTTATTTATGGATGCAGCTTTATTTTTAGGTATTGATGTCGGCTCCACCACTGTCAAAGTGGCCATTCTGGATGCAGACAACAACGTCCTTTTTTCCGATTACGAAAGACATTTTGCCAATATCAGAGAGACACTGCTCGATCTGATGACAAAAGCCCGTGCGGAACTTGGAGACCGTGATCTTCACCCGATGATCACTGGTTCCGGCGGTATGTCCATCTCCAAATATATTCATGTTCCTTTTGTTCAGGAAGTTATCTCCGTTTCCAGTGCCCTTGGCTATTTTGCTCCGAAGACAGATGTTGCCATTGAACTGGGCGGTGAAGATGCGAAGATCATTTATTTTGAAAACGGCAATGTGGAACAGCGTATGAACGGTATCTGTGCCGGCGGTACAGGTTCTTTTATCGACCAGATGGCCAGTCTTCTTGAGACAGATGCCCCCGGATTAAATGAATATGCGAAGAATTACAAAGCGATTTATCAGATTGCCGCCAGATGCGGCGTTTTCGCCAAGACAGATATCCAGCCGCTGATCAATGACGGTGCTTCCAAGGAAGACTTATCTGCTTCCATTTTCCAGGCTGTTGTCAATCAGACCATCAGCGGCCTGGCCTGCGGCAAACCGATCCGCGGTCATGTGGCCTTCCTGGGCGGTCCGCTCCACTTCCTTTCAGAACTGAAGGCTGCTTTTATCCGCACCCTTCATCTGACAGACGAAGAGGTCATTGCACCGGCCAATTCCCATCTGTTTGCAGCAATGGGTGCCGCTATGAACTACAAGGCTGATGTGACTACTTCCATCGATGAACTGATCCGTCTGCTCTCTTCCGATATCAAGATTCAGGCAGAGACAGCCCGTATGGATCCGCTCTTTAAGAATCAGGAAGAATACGATGCCTTTAAGAAATGGCATTCCGTACATACTGTAACAGAAGGCAATCTTGCTGATTATCACGGCAAATGTTTCCTTGGCATCGATGCCGGTTCCACAACAACAAAGGTTGCTGTTGTAGGTGAAGACGGCACACTGCTTTATTCCTTCTACAGCAACAACAACGGCAGCCCTTTAAAGACAGCCATCCGTTCCATCCAGGAAATTAAGAACATTCTCCCTGCAGATGCCGAAATCGTGCGCTCATGTTCAACAGGTTACGGCGAAGCACTGATGAAGTCTGCATTTATGCTGGATGAAGGCGAGGTTGAGACAGTGGCCCATTACTATGCCGCTGCTTTCTTCGAACCGGATGTCGATTGTATCCTGGATATCGGCGGACAGGATATGAAGTGTATCAAGATCCGCAACAAGACCGTTGACAATGTTCTTCTGAACGAAGCATGTTCTTCAGGATGCGGCTCTTTCATCGAAACATTCGCCCATTCTCTGAATTATTCTGTGGAAGACTTTGCAAAGATTGCTATTTTTGCAAAGCATCCGATTGACCTTGGTTCCAGATGTACCGTTTTCATGAATTCCAATGTCAAACAGGCCCAGAAGGAAGGTGCTGAAGTCGGCGATATCTCCGCCGGACTGGCGTATTCCGTTATCAAGAACGCTCTTTTGAAGGTTATCAAACTGACAGACCCTAAGGATCTGGGCAAGAAAGTCGTTGTACAGGGCGGTACTTTCTATAACGATGCCGTACTGCGAAGCTTTGAGCTGATTTCCGGCTGTAAAGCCGTTCGTCCGAATATCGCAGGTATTATGGGTGCTTTCGGTGCAGCCTTAATCGCCCGTGACCGTTATGCAGGTGAAGAGACAACCATGCTCTCCCTGGATGACATTATCAACCTGAAATACACAACCAGCATGACCCGCTGCGGCGGATGTACCAATCATTGCCGTCTGACAGTGAACAAATTCACCGGCAACAGACGTTATATCTCCGGCAACAGATGTGAAGTCGGCCTTGGCCGTGCCAAGACCAACAGTGATGTGCCGAACCTTTTTGAGTACAAATACAATCGTATTTTTAACTACAAACCATTAGACAAGGACACTGCCCCTCGAGGCGTTGTGGGTATTCCGCGTGTTCTGAACATGTATGAGAACTATCCGTTCTGGCATACTTTCTTTACAGAGCTCGGATTCTCTGTTGTGCTTTCACCGGAATCTACCCATGAGATTTACAATCTGGGTATCGAATCCATTCCTAGTGAATCCGCCTGCTATCCGGCCAAGCTTGTCCATGGTCATATTATGTGGCTGCTGCAGCACGATGTGAAGTTTATCTTCTATCCATGTATTCCTTATGAACGCAAGGAAACCGAAGGTGCCACCAACAACTACAACTGCCCGATTGTGACATCTTATGCTGAAAATATCAAGAATAACGTTGAAGAACTGGCTGATCCTTCCATCCTGTTTATGAATCCTTTCATGACTTTTGAAAGTGAACGCCATCTGGAAGAACGTCTTGTGGAAGAATTTGCCGCACGCTTCAGTATTGACCCTCGTGAGATCAAAGAAGCCGTCCAGAAGTCCTGGAAAGAGCTTGAGCTTGTCCACACTTCCGTTCAGCGTCGGGGCGAGATGACTCTGGCTTATATGAAACAGCACCATATGAAAGGTATTGTCCTGGCCGGACGTCCTTACCATATTGACAAAGAAATCAACCATGGTATTCCTGAGCTGATTACTTCTTATGGTTTTGCTGTCCTGACAGAGGATTCCATTTCCCATTTGGCTAAACCGGACCGTCCGCTCATCGTTTCCGACCAGTGGATGTATCATTCCAGACTCTATTGTGCCGCTGAATATGTCAAAGAACATGAAGATCTGGAACTGATCCAGCTGAACTCCTTCGGCTGCGGTCTGGATGCGGTTACAACCGATCAGGTAAAGGACATCTTAAATGGTTCCGGTCGTCTGTACACATGCCTGAAGATTGATGAAGTCAGCAACCTTGGTGCCGCCCGTATCCGTATCCGTTCACTGATTGCAGCGATCCGTCTGCGTGAACAGCATGGTATCCACGGCCATATCGAGAGCAGCGCTCATCATCGTCAGCTGTTCACAAAGGAAATGCGCGCAGACAACTACACGATTCTTGTACCGAATATGTCACCGATTCATTTTGATCTGCTGATTCCGGCCCTTCGCCATGAAGGCTTAAACTGCGAACTGCTGCCTGATTGTGACAAGGAAGCCATCAATACCGGTTTGAAATACGTCAACAATGATGCCTGCTATCCATCCATCTGCGTTGTGGGCCAGATCATGAAAGCGCTGCTCTCCGGCAAATATGATTTAAATCATGTGGCTATTGCCATGACCCAGACCGGCGGCGGCTGCCGTGCAACCAACTATGTCGGATTTATCCGCCGTGCCCTTGGCAATGCCGGTATGTCACAGATTCCTGTTGTCTCCATCAGTGCACAGGGTATCGAGAAGAATCCAGGATTCAAATACACACTGCCAATGCTGAAGAATGCCCTTCAGGCCATTGTTTACGGTGATATTTTCATGCGTGTGCTTTATGCAACACGTCCTTATGAAAAGGTTCCGGGTTCTGCCAATGCGCTTCACGAGAAATGGAAAAACATCTGTCTGGATTCCATGATCGGCAAGGGAAAGAACAGTTTCAAACAGAATGTCAAAGGCATTATTCACGATTTTGACAATCTGCCGTTAGATGAAACCATCAAGAAACCAAGGGTTGGTATTGTGGGCGAGATTCTTGTTAAGTTCTCCCCGTCTGCCAATAACTATCTTGTGGATCTCCTTGAATCCGAAGGTGCTGAAGCCGTGATGCCTGATCTTCTGGACTTCCTTCTCTACTCATTCTATAACTCGAACTTTAAGTATGAGAAGCTTGGCAAATCCAAGAAAGGACAGATTCTCGGCAATGCCGGCATCGCTTTCCTTGAAGCCATCCGCAAGACTGCCAGTGACGAGTTAAAGGCCAGCAAGCGTTTCGACCCGCCTGCCAATATCCGTGATCTGGCCAAATACGCAGAGCCAATCGTTTCCATCGGCAATCAGACCGGTGAAGGCTGGTTCCTGACAGGCGAGATGATGGAACTGATCCACAACGGTGCACCGAATATTGTTTGTACACAGCCATTCGGCTGCCTGCCAAACCATATCGTGGGCAAAGGTGTTATCAAAGAACTGCGCCGTCAGCATCCTGAAGCCAATATTGTGGCCATCGATTATGACCCGGGTGCCAGTGAAGTCAACCAGGTCAACCGAATCAAGCTGATGCTGGCAACAGCCAACAAAAACTTACATAAGAAACTTGACGCATAAAGGGTAAAATCCCGAGAATTTATTAATTGATGCCGCATAACTTTCTGCAAACAGGCTCATCGCCAAACGTTTTCAGAAAGTTATACGGCATACAATTACTTGAACTCTCGGGATTTTTTTATTTTCGAAAATTGATATGTCCAAACATGTATTATTTTAACGTGTTGTATTTTTTCTTTTGCAGCGATATATTTGTTTGATCAAGTTTCTTCCAATGTAACGGATTTCATGATAGAATATTTACGCAATTTTGATTTTATTTTCCTTTAGGAGGTTTTTATATGACAAAGCAATGGTGGCATGACAAGGTGGCTTATCAGATTTATCCAAAGAGCTTTATGGACAGCAATGGTGATGGTATTGGTGATCTGCGCGGCATTATTTCGAAGCTGGATTATCTGAAAGAACTTGGTGTTGACATTCTGTGGCTTTCGCCGATCTACCGCTCTCCCCTTGTGGATCAGGGCTATGATATTTCTGATTATTATGCCATCGGTGAACAATTTGGTACCATGGAGGAATTTGATGAACTGATTGCCGAGACAAAGAAAAGAAATATGTATGTTCTGATGGATCTGGTTGTCAATCACTGTTCCAGCGAGCATGAATGGTTTAAGAAAGCCATGGAGGACCCGGAGGGTGAATACGGCGATTATTTTTATATCCGTGAGAGCAAAGACGGACAGCCCATCAACAATGCCCGTTCTTATTTCGGCGGCAATATCTGGGAACCGATTCCCGGTACCAACAAATATTATCTCCATATGTTTGCCAAGGAACAGCCGGACCTCAACTGGGAGAATCCAAAGGTTCGTCAGGAGATTTATAAAATGGTCAACTGGTGGCTGGATAAAGGACTGGCCGGCTTTCGAATCGATGCCATTATCAATATCAAGAAGAATCTTGACTTCCCGATGTTGGAGCCAGACGGCAATGACGGACTTGCTTTCTGTACCAAAATTCTCGGCAGCAAAGAAGGCGTCTCTGAAATGCTTTGGGAATTAAAGCGTGAAACCTTTGATAAATATGATGCGTTTACCGTTGGGGAAGTTTTTAATATCACGGATGATGACCTGACAGACTTTATCGGTGAAAACGGCTATTTCTCCACCATTTTTGACTTCAGCACAGAACTGCTCTCCGTCGGTGAACACGGCTGGTATGATGCCCCTGACGTTGCTTTCCCTGCATGGAAAAAAGCAATTTTCCATGCCCAGGATCAGGCTTATGGCTGCGGTTTTGAATCCAATATTATCGAGAATCATGACGAACCCCGGGGTGCTTCCAGATACCTTCCTATCTATGCAAGAAATGCTACCGGCGCTAAGATGCTCGGTACCATGAGCCTGCTGCTTCGCGGACTGCCTTTTATCTTCCAGGGTCAGGAAATCGGTATGGCCAACACTAACTGGCAAAGTGTCAATGAATTTGATGACCTCAGCACGATTGCCCAGTATCATCTGGCCCTGAAAGCCGGTTTATCAGAGAAAGACGCTTTAGATAAAATCGGAAGACTCAGCCGTGATAATGCCAGAACCCCAATGCAGTGGAGCGACGCTGTCAACGCAGGTTTTACATCAGGAACCCCTTGGCTTCATCTGAATGACAGCTATCCCGAAATCAATGTTGCCAGTCAGGAAAAAGATGCAGACTCTGTTTTAAATTACTATAAAAAGTTGATTGCACTGCGAAAATCCGACGCATACAAAGATACTTTCACCTATGGCAAAACTGTTCCTGTATTTCCCGAAAAAGAAATGCTGATGGCCTACTGCCGCGAAGGTGATACACAACGCATCCTTGTTCTCGGAAACTTCGGTGAGAATGAAGAAACGCTTCATCTGCCGTCCGAACCAAAGCAACTCCTTCTGTCTAATATGAACCGCACAGAAATTGGTCAGAATATCGTTCTTGCGCCACAGGAAAGTGCTGTTGTTCTTTTATAAAAACAGTACATTAACGGCGTGATGAGCTAAAAGTAAGCTCAGCACGCCGTTTGCATTTATTACTTTTTATCAGCTTCCAAGAAAACGACTAATTATTAACATTGATTCTCATCAATGCACAACACTTAAATTTTCTTCAAGCCATTCTTCTATGGTCTCCGTATTTACTTTTAGATAATAGGCGATTTTCTCCACTTTCATTCCATCAGCAGCCATAGATAATGCTGTATCTTTAGCTTTTCTCAATTCGCCACGTTTTTCGCCTTTTTCAATGCCTTCACTGTAAATCTCTTCTATCTCATTGCACATGATATCCACTCCCTTCTTCGTTTCCTTCAATTCACGCACTCGATTAGCTAAAATCTTACTGTACATGTCTGACGCATTCTTACAGTGTAAATCATGCATCAGCCGCCTAAGCTCTGTATCATCCTGTATTTTTGAATTAATCCTCTGCCCCAATAATCAACCGCATAATACCAGATACAGCCGCATACAATACCCCTGCAACAGGCCAGATAATCCAGGTAATATCCCATCTCATTGTCCAGAAACTCCAGGCAAGATAAATGCCTGTCGCCAGACACCAATATATACTGGACATAATATCTAATTTTTTCTTTGCCCGCTTTTCATGTCTGCTGAACTCACCTTCCTGAAGCAGTGTGTCGTAACTGCCTTTCATAATGTATACCCGAACAATCATATTGACCCCAATGGCTACTATCACCAGCAATACGCTTACCGATATACAACAGACATAATCAGTTGCCCCCACTATCCCCGAAATAATCAGCGGACCTGCAGCCACAATACAAAGCACAACACCGATTGCAATGCCTCGTGAAAATGTCGGCTCATAAGAATTTCTTTTTTCTTTTACCATTCCGTCAACACCGTACTCTGTTTCAAAAACAACTTTTTCAAGATATTCCATACGGCTTTCCCTGATGCTGCAGGTAATGAAAAAGTATACCGCTGCCGCAACCATGACAAGCAGAAAAGCCATTCCTCCTCCTACTGCAGCGTCCTCCTTGAGATGGAAAGATTTTTCCGAAGTCAGCCCCGACAAAAGAATCAAAATTGCCGGACTGATAATACACATAAATACCGCGTTAGCAATAATAGGCGCATCCTTCTTTTTCATATCCAGATACTCATTGGCTTCTTCCATAGACACCCTTCGCACTTCCTGTGCATCACTGGTTTCATATGATACAAATGTCTGCACTTCATTCTGTTCCAGTTCATCTTTTAAAAGGTAATCTGTACTGACCCCAAACAAATCTGCCATTTGAAGAATTTTACCCATTCATCTTTCAGAACTGCCCCTCAGCAAAATGATCTTTAGGGTGAGTTTGCTTCATTAAGCGGCAGACAGTCTGCATCATTTTATTCATATCCAGAGGTTTGGTCAAAAATGCATTGAATCCAACGGATTCTCCTTCCTTTCTGGAATCATCGGCTGCACAGGCTGTTGCAGCAATGATCGGTATGACCTTTGAATCCTTTTTCCCTGAAGCACGAATCTTCTCCGTGGCTTCGTAACCATCCATCACCGGCATCATGATATCCATAAGGATTGCATCATAAGTCCATGGTGCTTCCTGAAGATAAGCCTCCACCGCCTGGGCACCATCTCTGGCAACAGTCACTCGGGCACCTGATTCTTCCAGCATAAACTGTGCAATTTCTATGTTCAATTCATTGTCTTCAGCCAACAAAATTTGTGCCCCTGCAAGATTCGGACTTTCTTCTTCCAATTGCATAGCATCTTCTATGTCAGGGGACTTTCTTTCAGATGTTTCCATAAAGATTGGCATCGGGATCTGAATACAGACGGTTGTACCGCTTCCTTCTTTGCTGCGGATATTGATTGTCCCGTCCATCTGATCCAAAAGCGTCTTCGCAATTGCAAGCCCAAGACCGGAACCTTTATATGTCGTCCTGGCATCATAACGTTCCTGTGAAAATGGCTCAAAAATGTGTTTTAAGAAGTCCTCTTTTATTCCCGTACCTGTATCCGAAACTGTACAGCTGTATAAAACCTTCTCCTTTGTCAGATATTTAATTTCATCTGTCCATGCAATTCGACCGCCTTTATGATTATATTTGACCGCGTTGCTCAGAACATGGTGCAAAACCTCCTGTATACAGGAGTTATTGCCATAGACAGACGGCCAGTTCTCTGCATCTGCTTCAATTTTGTGAATCAATTCCAGCCCCATCTCTGATGACTGCCACTGTACATTCCGCTCAAGAGAATTGATAATCTGCAGCAGATTGACCTGCTCCTTCATATCCAGCGTATATCCGTTTTCCAGTTTACTCATTTCAAGCATGTTATCAAACATGGCAAGCAGCTGATTGACACAGCCTACTGCTTTTTTCTGATTTTCACGGATTATTTCAGGATCTTTACACTTTTGGTTGATCTCTATAATGCCAAGAATCGCATTTAGAGGCGTACGGATATCATGAGACATATTATTCAGAAAAATCTGTTTTGTATAATCAGCCTCATGTGCCTGCATCAATGCATTTTGCAGCATCTGATTATGCTGTGCTTCTACTTTTGAAATTTTCTTCAGGGCGGTATAACGAATATAAACAATGACAATTGAAAAAGCAGCCAGCAGAGCAATCAGTATATAAATGATCCATACATTCTTCCTGAGGAAATCATCCACATTATAGGACATAATGTCACCCATATACTTATACGCATGGGAAAGTCCGTACTCATCTCCAAGCATACTGAGCCCATGATTGAGCACACACAAAAGATCACTGCTGCCGTAATCCACGCCAAAACAGATATCACAGGCTGCCGACAGAGGAAGAATCTGAAGTTTTTTATCTTCTCCAACTAACTTCACTGCCCTGATTGCTTCGATCAGCGAACTGTCTGCCTGCCCTTTTCTGACCGCACGTATACATGCTTCCGCACTGTCACATTCAACAAGTTCTGCCTGCGGATAATTAATCTCCGAATATTCCTTTTGTAAAATATTGTTCCGGTTAACCGCAATCCGCTTTGTCTTTGATGCATCATAAGGTTCAGCATATACAAGATCAACAGCTGCCTGCATCAGCACAGAGCTCTGCTGATAGCCATTTTGTTCCGCATACAGCAGATCTCCCCCTACCGGGAATATCATATCAACTTCATGATTTTTCATTGCCCGGATCATATCTCCCTGATTTTCATAACCCACATAAGATATCTCCGGCGCATAATCTCCCGGCAGATTTGCAAAAAGATCTGTGAGCGCATCCACAACAACTCCCTCTGCACTGCCGTCCTGTGCCATATTGCTGTAAGGCAGATAATGATTCAAATATCCGACGGTTATAGCCGGATGTGCATTCATCCAGTTCTTTTCCTGTTTTGTCAAAAAGATACTGATGGATGTATCTGCACAATATTTATTTTTCAGATTAACAAGAAATAAAGAATCCTGACCATTGATCAGTGCCAATGCCGAATTCAGATCCTCAAGTATCTCATCCTCTCCCTTTGCCGTACAAATATAATACGGCACCTTTCCAATCAGTTCCACAGGCGAAATACCCGTATATCCTGAGACAATATTATCTGCGCTGACAAAACCATCTATCTGATGTGTATTAAATGCCTCTGCACATGAAGCAAGATCTTCGAATTCTTCAATCGTGATCTCTGCACCATTCTTATCCTTCCACTCCTGAATACTCTTTTCCATCTTCGGATCATCTGCAACACCAATCTTTTTCCCGGCAAATGATGCAATATTGCTGCCTTGCATGGAACTGTCATTACTGTCTTTGTAGATATAAAATGTCTCTTTCAGCATTTCATAATCGGAATAAAGAACCTCATTACTCCTCGCTTCGTCATAGGCAACACCAGCCAGCAGATCAATTTCTCCATTGACCAGCTTTTTATACAGCTCCTCCCAGGTACCATCGATATATTCGTATTTCCAGCCCGTATAGCTTGCAATTTTCTGAAGATACTCATAACCGTATCCGCTCCTGCGCGCTGTAGGACCATCTTCCTCCAAAAATCCATCTGCCTGATAATATCCCACCCTGATCGTCTTATATTCATCCGCATAAACCGGTATCTGCAGTAAAAAAACTGCAGCCAGAAAACACATGATCATCACACCATGCATCACCCACGAAACCCTGCTCTCTTCAAAAACCTTCCCCTGCGCCTTCATAACCTATCGCATCCTTCTAAACTTTCCAACAGCCCCCACAGCTGACCCACCAAAAACAAATTTTTTCTTTATTATACATTTTATGTGCAAAATTGTCTATGAAAAATAGTGTTTTCACAACATTGTTTAGTATATTCAGACAAAAATCCTTTCCTCCCACCTCATACCATCCAATTATAAATCAAAGAAAACTCGACGTTTTTGAGCGAACGAACTCCCGCAATTGATTCAGAAAACATTTGGCGATGAGCCTTCCTCTACCCATCTGCCTAATATAAAAGAAAAACAGCCTGTCTCTTGAATCAATTCACATTATACAATTCATTCGATAAACGTTTGGCGATGAGCCTGTTTAGCGAATGAATTGTATAACGTGAATTATCAAAAAACAACTGCTGTTTTTCTACCTACTTTTATATATTTTCAATTTGCCAGTCAATCGGTGTTACACCGTGTTCTTCCAGGAACTTATTGGTCTGACTGAATGGCTTGCTTCCGAAGAAGCCTCTGTAAGCTGAAAGCGGGCTCGGATGCGGTGCTTCCAGGATCAGATGATGCGGGTTGTTCAGCATTGCTTTCTTCTGCTGTGCCGGACGCCCCCAGAGAATAAACACAATCGGTCTGTCCTGCTGATTCAAAATCTTAATAGCTGCGTCTGTAAACTGTTCCCAGCCGATGCCTCTGTGGGAATTGGCCTGATGAGCACGAACGGTCAGTACCGTGTTCAAGAGAAGTACGCCCTGTTTCGCCCATTTCTCAAGATAACCATTATTCGGAATATAGCATCCGAGATCATCATGCAGTTCTTTGTAAATATTCTCAAGCGACGGCGGAATCTCCACCTGCGGCTGAACAGAAAAACAAAGTCCATGAGCCTGTCCATCCCCGTGATAAGGATCCTGTCCCAGAATAACCACTTTGACATCCTTTAAAGGTGTCACCTCAAAAGCATGAAATATCATGTCTGACGGCGGAAAAATCTGATGTGTCGTATATTCTTCCTTTACTTTCTTATATAACTGTGCATAATAAGGCTTGGCAAATTCCGGTTTCAACGGTTCCAGCCAGTCATTGGCGATTGCTCCCATGCAAAGTTCCCCCATTCGATCATATTGAAATTTAAGTCAAAGGCACGCTTGTGCAGCATATAACAAATAAAAGATATCTTCCATTTGTTATAATCGGACGCTGACTGAGCGCGAAGCCAGATACTGCTTCAGATCACGGATCTCAAGCTCTTTGTAATGAAAAAGTGAAGCCGCCAGTGCTGCATCGGCTTTGCCTTCTGTCAGCGCATCATAAAAATGTTCCATTGTCCCTGCACCGCCGGAAGCAATCACAGGAACAGAAACTGCCTCAGCCACAGCTCTTGTCAGTTCAATGTCATAGCCGGCCTTTGTGCCGTCACAGTCCATACTTGTCAGAAGGATTTCACCTGCACCAAGATCACAAACCTTTTTCGCCCATTCAACAGCGTCAATACCTGTATCTATTCTACCGCCATGTTTATAAATTGTCCAGCCCTCGCCATTTGCTCTTTTCTTGGCATCAATGGCTACAACCACACACTGGCTGCCGAACTTCTCTGCGGCTTCATGAATCAGTTCCGGACGATCAATGGCCGCTGAATTGACAGAAACCTTATCTGCCCCCTCTCTCAGAACCGCACGAAAATCCTCTACTGTACGAATGCCGCCGCCGACAGTAAAAGGAATAAACACCTTCTCAGCCACTCTGCGCACAAGATCCACCACTGTATTTCTTCCGTCACTGGAAGCTGTAATATCCAGGAAAACAACTTCATCCGCACCGGCCTGATCATAAGCAGCCGCAATCTCTACCGGATCACCGGCATCCTGCAGATTCACAAAATTCACACCTTTGACAACACGTCCGTTATTCACATCCAGACATGGAATAATTCTCTTTGTAAACATATCTTTCCTCCGTCCTACAGTTGTAAATCAGCAAAATTTTTCAGAATTCTAAGTCCCAGTTCACTGCTCTTCTCCGGATGGAACTGACAGGCAAAAATATTATCATGTTCAACCGCAGCATGAATGTCTGTACTATACCAGGTTGTTGCTGCCACATCCTCAGGATTCTCAGCCTTCAGATAATAAGAATGCACAAAATACATATAGGACTGACTGTCTATCCCTTCAAAAAGCCTGCTGCCCTCTTTAATATCAATAGAATTCCATCCCATATGCGGGATCTTCAACCCTTCTGCCGCCGGTATCCGAAGAATTTTCCCCGGAAGCAGCCCAAGTCCCTTTACCCCCGGCGTCTCTTCACTGCTGTCAAATAACAGCTGCAGTCCGAGACAGATACCAAGAAATGGTTTTCCGGACTTCACAGCATCCTGAATAGTCTCCACAAGGCCATAGCTGTGAAGTCGCTCCATAGCATCGCCAAAAGCGCCAACTCCCGGAAGGACCACCCGGTCTGCCTCCAGAATCGCTTTCCTGTCTCTTGTAATGACAACATCCTCATTTAAATACTGAAAAGCCTTCTCCACGCTTTTCATATTGCCTGCATCATAATCAATAATTGCGATCATTTATTATAACCTCCTGATTATAAGTGGTTTCAGCTGAATAACAGTACATTGATATTCTTTGATACCACCTATTTCGTTACATTTTATTCCATACTAATACATCTCGTTTAACATTATAATTCGTAAATAATTCGTACACGAAAAATCTTACGAATTAACCGATTGAGTTTGCTATGATATTGATCTCATTTACTTGAATATGAGAAGGTCTTGCATCTACATAATGATTCATCGTGGTTCTGACGTTACCATGACCCAATATAGATTGCAGAGTCTTTAATGGTAGCCCTTGCATATTAGTAGCAAATGTGTGCCTACATATATGTGGTTCAAACTTACGGATAGGAGTATCAGGGTTAGCAAGATTATATCTCTTAATACAATTTTGAAGATACTCTTCTACATGCGCCCTAACAATCGTTCTACGACTCCTTGTAGCCAGAAATACGAACCCATCGTATGAATTTCCTCTCTCGTCATAACACATGGGTTCGATATCTCCCTTTAGATACCTATTATCAAGAACTGACTGAAAACAATTATATACCCCATCTGTCATTGGTATATATCTTACGCCATTCGATGTCTTTGTGGTTGTTACAACGTGTTTATGATTAATGCATTGCAACTGTTTTTCGACTTTAATAACATGGTTTTCCATATCTATATTATCTAATGTAAGACCACATAGCTCAGAGGCTCTCAAGCCACTCCAAAACAGTA